>Ga0179593_1595841_pt1 | contig 29421 bp, 38 predicted proteins | sample CZODoug2_1_08_16_FD_185931 | JGI IMG/M metagenome (GOLD analysis project Ga0179593, IMG submission 185931) | Vadose zone soil fungal communities from Angelo Coast Range Reserve, California, USA - CZODoug2_1_08_16fungal (PacBio error correction) | ecosystem: Environmental > Terrestrial > Soil >... | reverse complement strand
GTTCCTTTTAACGATTCTTAGAACGCACCGTTTTCGGAAAACCCTCCCCTGGCTTATTTTTCTATTTTAACTTCCGTAATAGTTTCTTCCCCCAAATGTCCCCATGTGTGTTCCCTCAGAATGATTCCCGGTCCCGCCGGATTCCTCACACTTTTTTGTCGATTACTCTCGTTGACCATAAACGCTTTGGATTTGTGGGAAGACCCCCCCCCAGAACCTTTTTTTTCATGGTTCGCCTGGTTCTGTTATAGGTTTTTCTTGTCCCCTCTCTCAAAAAGACCCCTTTTTTTTTACCAAATAAGTTTCCGTAACCTCATGGGATCTCCTTTCCTTTCCTACTCACGTTTTTTTTTTAGAGTGAGTCCCCCGGGAGCTTGCTGGTGACCCAAGACCCCCCCCTCCCCCTGATCGGAGTGTCCTTCTAACCCGATTTCTCTGGGAGCTTCCCCCGTTCCTATAAAGGACGGATTCTTCCCGTTTCCACCAACGTTTGAAAAATAGTGTCTTTTCCCAGTAGCATTTGCTGAAATTACCCATTCCACGACGCGAGGCCGCTGTTGATTCCTTTTTCAAGGAATTTCCCCCGTAGGTTTTTTTTTTTCTTTTAGAAATCTATTCCCTTTTCTCTTGACGGAGCCGGATCCGGCCTCCTCCCACGAGAAAAGATACTCATGTACCATCTCCTGGAGAACATGATTCTAGTTGTCTTACCTTAATTCTTTAGAGCCGGTTTTCTTTGTGAAAAAGGCTTTTCGCTTCACCAGATTGTCCAAGTGCGTGTTTGGGTTTATTTTTTCCTTCAGTATCACCCCATGTGGTTGGTTTGCTCTGGTCTTCTGATGGAGTTATTCTGAAGGCTGTCCCCCCCCAGCTAAGTGAACCAATGTTCGTTGCCTTCGCTGTGGCAGATCTCGTGAATCCTTTCTTTCGTTGAACCTCTCCTTGCCCGAAACTTCCTTGGGTCCCGAGGTAGTTTCTTTTTGGGAAGTTTTTCCTTTCCCCGGTCCGGCTCCAAACCAATGTGGTTTGTTTTTCTTCCTCCCCCGTGGACATTGGGAGCTCGCCCTTTTTTTTGTAAGTGAGAAAAATGTCCACCCGCGACCCCTGGGGTGACCCAGAACTTCCCTCGGTTATTTGCACGTGCCCCGTAATAGAAACGAACGTCTGCTACTTTTGTTCTTGCGCACGATTCCTTCCCCCAAGGCTCCTGATCCCCTACACCCCCTGCTCAGGTCCATCACCATCAATATATTCTTTCCCATGAAGACCTAGTTACTTCCTGTCTAAGAAACCCTCCTTCGGACTTTCGGTTTGCCTTCCCCCGTCAACCCCCCATTTTGCGCGCCTCCTCCTGGATTTGAAGACTACTGTTTTTTTTTTCCGACCACGAAGTCCCTTCAGAGTCTGCTTTTTGTGAATGTTTCCTATTGTGCGCCCTTTTCCCTTACCTCGACAACGCCCCCGCCGGATGTTTTTTGTGTGAAGTGCAGGTTCATGTTTCTGGAACCCACCTTGTTTTCTGCTGGCGAGTCGCTGTTCGTTGCTCGCCTGACTCTGGAGTTATTTCTTCAAAACACTGCGAAGTGGAAGTTTTGTTTCATTTGTTCCGGGATATCCCCCTGTCCAACCCTCGACCAGTTGTTTCCCAGTCTTGTATCTGAAGGGAGGGATAATCCGTATAACATTCAGATCTTCGGTCTGACCAACGCCCACCTCCCAGGGTCCCCTTTCTTCTAAGAATTTTCCCCTTGTTGATCGTTTGTCAGGAAGACCCTCCCAAGCGGAGGTTGCTGAATTTTTTATCGGCGGGGAAGCTTCTAGGGCGTTTTTTTTGCTCCAAAAACCTTTTTTTTTTTTAGGTGCGCCACTTCCCTTTCGAAGCATCCGATGTACTCAGTGTTCCTCCGGGGGTCCTGGTGCCTTTGAGTTAGGAGTTTCCCCCCTCCCATAACATTTCCAGTTTCTTGTTATCGACGGCTAAAACCTTTGGACAAGGCTTTCCTTTTTTGTGCTTTGGATAGGTCATTTTCCACCCATTCTCTTGTGGTTCATCCCGAAAGGCCCCATTTCGTACCTTGGATTTCTTCAAATCCCATAAGGTTTCGAAACCCCCCCCCTTGATGGCGACCAAGATTCCCTTCCCTTTGTTTTTTAGGGATTTCCTTTTTTAGAGCTTTCTTTCATATTTCGGATACCTCCCCCCCCTGAGGACGGGTGAACTATTTCTTTGTCTTTGTGTATCTTCACTGTGTTTTGTCCCCTTCCGCACCCCTTGTCCTGTGGCCCATAAACTTGATAGCCCGATTCCTGGTGCTGCAAACCCCCTCCACCTGATCTTTCTATCCAATGTTCGCACAAAATTTCCTCTTTTCCCGGTCTTTTTCCCCCTTTTTTCCCATTCCCGGTGGTAATGTCCAGTAACTAGTTTCTTTTGGTATGTTTTTAGGTCTTCTTGAGAGGTTTCCCTTTTATAGAGGCCTTCCCCGGTTGAGACGTTGCAACGAAGGGTCTTCCCTTATATTTCTTTCTGCAACCCAGATCTCCCGCTTAATTCTTACGAAAGACCCCCCTCTCTTGTTCGCTTTTTTCTCCAAAATTTCTTCTCCCCCGTCCAGAACTTCTTTTTACAATAGACCTATTTCTGATGTCCCGTGTGCTCTGAGCCCCTCCCCGTCAAGTTTTATGTCCGGCCCTCTTAGTTAAACTTCTCCCTCGGTCGTTTGATTATTCGCCCCTTTTCTTGATTTCCCTTCCGCGTTGGCCGGGTTTCTTCGGGACACCCCCCCTTATATCTTCTCGGCGCCGCCCGTGCTCCTTTTTTTTTGTGCCTCGACCAATTCGGTCACTGCATTCGTTTGAATCATTGTGCCTGTTTGAAATCTCTATAACTTTGTACTTGCCCACGGGGGTTCCTTGTTTCAGGTGTGCAATCCTTTCTTTCTGTCCAAAAACCACCCCCCCCGGAGGAAGTCTTCGATCGGAATGCACCGTACAACTTCTGGTTTCACCTGCCATTCTTGATGTAGAGGTCTACTTATTGATCCTGTGTGAACCATCTGTCGGCGGGCTCTTTTGAGTCTGTTCCTTTTTTTTCCGGCCTTTGTTTTTCGTGAACTTTTTTTTCTATCTGGCATACATTTTCTTTCTCCCCTTGATGGATTTTTCCCTCGTGCAGACTTCCCTCCACCCCCCTATGTCAAGGACGTTTTTTCCCCTCAGCGGCAACCTTTTTGTTCCGTTGCCCAGCTGGCAGCCGTTCCTTAGACTCTCTCTTTCCCCTCCTCCTTTTCAGTTTTTTTTTTTCTATATCCTTAGATGTTTCCTGTTTGGCGGGAACTTCTTTCTCTCCCTCATCCGTTAATTAGTTCCTAGCCTCGTTACTGGGCGACCCCTTGAGTTTTTTCGGTTTCCAGTTTTATGGCGGCGTCCCATCGGAGCAGCCCTCCTTTCTTCTCCCAACCCTTCCCTACTTCCTTCATGCCGTTCCCCTTTTTCTTCTGGATTTAAAGCACCCTCCCGTATTTGTCTGCCACCGTTCGGAACTCCCCACCGCATGCCCTACACACAGATTCTTTCTATGGCAACCCCCTCTCTTTTAATACTTCTTGACCTACCCTTTTCGTGTTTTTTGAAAGAAGACACTCTTTTTTGACCCACCCCATTCCGTTCCAAACCCTTATAGCTTACTACTTATTCCAGTCTGGCCCTCTTTTCCTATCAATTGTCCCCCGAAAGTGGTCGAGCACCCACATTTACTGAGAAAGTTTTCCCCCTTAGCGATTGCCAGTCTTTCTGTGTCCTTGTTTTTCGATTAACCTTCTCCCCTGTTTAAGAAGCCCGCACCAATGGTGCCTAAGATTCTGGGATCTTCCCCCTTTTCGAGGCGGGACTTCGCGGGGTTGTGGATTTTTTCAGGAACTGACATAGGCTATCCCCCCTAGGTCTTGCTGATCCGTACTACCGCCACATTTTTTCGCCGGAAAAGCGCACCCACACTCGACACATTGGATTCCTCTTTTCCATATTCGGTACCCCCGAGCGGACCGGCTTATGACCTCTTACCGAGACTTCCGCCTGGCGTTGGCGCCGTTAATACCAGTATCCTTAACCCCCTTTTTTTTGGTCTTGACGCTCACCCCAGCCTTGGCCCTAATCCTGAACCAACACAACCCTATTATAAACGCCTGTTCACTTACCGGCCCTTTGGTGAAACCCCCGCAAGGTTACCGATTTTAACCCAATCTGTGGGATTCTGCCGCTTGATTGCCCTGGGAGTGATCGGAATCTTTTATATACACTCCATTAGTCCTTCTGTGGCCAGTCCCGTCCCAAACATGTTACTGCCAGCCCCCCCCTGTGCATAAGGCCCCCGGTTGGTACGGTCGAGCAGTATGCTTAGAAATTAGTTGAACCTTTCCTTTCCCTCTCCCTGTGGAACCCAAAACCAACGTCTTGTGCGGACCACAGTCAGCGACATCTTTCTTCTCAGTTTTGTTCTTGTCCCCCCTGTATTTTGCTGTGGGGACTAACAAATCCCGGAATGTTCCTTCTCGGTTTTGGATTTTCTCCCCCCCTTGTGTTATTTACAAAATCCCCCCAGGCCTCAGACCTGGCTTGGCACCATTTGTTTCCATGACTGTAGCTCCAGAGGAACACTTTTTTTTGGCGTTAGTAACGCTTTATGCCATTCTCACCAGAGTCTCTTTTACTCTGAGTCCTTCTTCCCCGCTTTAAGAATTCCTACTTTTCCAACTATGGTTGAGCCCACCTTGGTTGGTGAGCAACCCCCTTGCCGAATCAAGTTTATAAGGACGGCTTGATTGGTTCCTTCCGTGCCCCCTCTCTCAACATTATCGGAAACTTTGCAAAGAATTTTCCTAGTTACGCTGTTTTTGGCTCTTTCGAGTGTGCCCCTTTAACATCTCATCTTTTTGAAAGGGTCAGTTTCTCGATTTAGGGTTTTTTGGCGCAGACATCTGTCCGTAACCAGAACCGATTCGCGTTCTCTTGACGAAATTGGCTCCTTCTTTGACTTTTCGAACCTCATCGTCGTGTTGGCGAGGGCAGATCTCCTACGATAGGCAGCGGAACCCCCCACCACCCTGTTTAATCACACATCCACCTCATCCGGACTTTTTTTTTTTTCGTGAAGGAGCACCGCGGGGAAGCGTGGAAGAGATTCTTCTTTTTCCAGATGTTCGGACCCTCTTTTCCCCCTTAGATACCATCCGATGTGCAAAGTTCCTGCGCAGAATCGAAGTCCCCTTTGTTAGTTTGTGTCATTTGATTTCCCTTTTCTTCTTGGAGAGCTTAGACGGGTTGGATGGAATTCGTTTGCGTTAGCACGCGAATTCTCTTACGCAATTTTCTGCAAGTCAATTTAGCGACCGTTTCTTTTTCCGATTTTTTTTTCCATAAACGTTTGGTCTTTGCTTGCCCAAGTTTGTCCCGCGGTCTGTCTCGTTCCTACGGCCCCCCCCCCCGCTCCCCTAACCTCCTCCCCACGGGTAGGCCCCAACATTTTCTCTTCCTTGACGCACAGATTTGCATTGTTGACCCAATCCTACCTCCCAGACCTTTGTTCCCATGGTTGACTTGTCTGAACGCCCCCCTTTATTTCGAGTCTTGAACTCTGCTGTTTTCGCCTTCCCAAATCCGTCAGCCATTCGCACCGCCTTTCCAGTTTCACCAACTCTCCGACCGCGACGGAAACTTTTTTTTTTTCCCCCCCTCTCACTTGGTTTTGCTTTTCCGGTTTTCCTCCCGTTTTTCCCCCCATCGGGTTAAGCTGACCGCACCTGTTACCCGTGCTGTTTTCAGTATATGGCGCCTGATCTCTTCAGGCTAATCTCTTTTTCTGTGGAGGATGCCGGTTTCGGTGACAGCTTTTTTTCCCCCTCTTAAGACTTTCACCCCTAACCCGCACCATTTCACCTCGGGTCTCCCCCTCGAGATTTTTCTTTCTCCTTCCTAGTTTTCTCGGTTGCGTTACACCTTGTTCACATGGGGGTACCTCCCTCTATATGGTCTCAGCCGGTCTTTTAAGCCCTCTATGGAATGCGATTCCCTTTTTCTTTTTGTTATCGATTTTTCAGCCCTGCCCCCGATACCGCGGGTTTCGAACTGTCTTCGGATAAGTCTTTTTTTTCCTTTTTGGGGCCCCCATCCGGGGAAATTTTACGTCCAGTTACTCTTCTACCCTCCCTCAGTGGGGGGTGGTTGTTGTTGAGTCGCGCTCAGTAATTCGGGGCTATTTACGTGTTTTCTTCCCACAGTGACCCGACGACTAAAACCCCTGATCTTTTTTTTCCGGGGTCTTTTTTTTCCGCGACCACCACTTCCAGTTTTTTATTTTTATCCGGACCCAAATGTGATTTGAAAACCGGGTTCTTACCCGTTTTTTAGCAGGATTGCATGGACAAACCATGTTCAATCGGTGCGACCCCTGGAGTCTAAAATTCCCCCAAGGTGAATACTTTTGTTTTCCGCCCTTTTGTTTGAGTTTGAATCGATTTTTCTCTTATAGTGCGGGAGTGCTTCCACCCGTTGCCATTCACGATGATCAATTCGCCCATTTTTATGATGAGTTGGCGTGGACCTGTCCCTCTCTCCAGTTGTCACTTTTGTTTTGTACACCATGATTTTCCGCTAACGTTGGAAACACCGAGTTCCGGTCCCGGATAAACCGATCCATTTTTTATTTTTTTTTTTTTTTTGGCTGTGAGGGAATTCTTTATGGGCGCGGCGTGATTGATGCGTCGTTGTGCAAACCCTTTTTTTTGTGTCTTCTTTTTTACGGTTTTTCTCTTTGGGGAGTTCTTTCCCAGCAGATCTTCTCGGATTAGCTCTCCACTTTTGTGGTTTTCTCGGGACACCTCTAACCATGGGTGACCTACGAAAATTAGTAAGCTGACGGGTTTTATTGGGCTTCTTTGCACTTGGCCTTACCGTTACTTTTCTTCGACCGGTTTCCCCCCCTACCATTTCCTTGCTTGTGGAATGATTTTGTTTTTTTTTTACAGGCGAGTCTTTCCCACCTCTTCTTGAATTACCCCCCTCTCTGGGCCCCCCCCCAGACCTTTGGTTTTTTATATGGAAACGCAAAGTCATGTACCCAGTGAACTCTATTCTGCCCCAATCTTTTTCTTCCGAAGGGTGCTACAGCCCGTTTGACCAACTTGCTCAGTTCCCCCAACGGACCTTTCTGCCCCGCTAAAGAAATAGCGCCCACCTGTCCCCCCTCGTGACACTGGTTGCTTTCCGGTCTTGAAGACCCTTTTCCCTTTGCAAATAGAGCCCTTTCCCTCTGTGGACTTTTAAGTGTTTTTCTTCCTTACGGAGTCAGTCGGTGAGGATCCCTTCCCTCAGATGTTCTCCCTGTGTAAAATAGACCCCTCCTATGGAGGTTTTGCATTTGATTCTTGCCAAAAGTTTCCCTCTTATTCGCTTCCTTTCTGATCCCTCCCCCCCACCGAAACGATTTTTTTCTTTTGCGTTCAAACATACTTTAAGTTGTGGAAAGCTCACCTGTGTTATATGGGACTTCCTCTCGTTCAATATGATGACCCCTTCCTTTTCTCCTCGTCCTCACAACTTCCATATCTTCGGAATTTCTACTTTTGAAAATAGTTCAGCATTTTTTCAGACCCTCCTTTCGGCAGTGCCCGTCACCAAGCCAAGCGTGCGGACACCCACTTCGTCGACACGTGTTCAGGAGTAGGCATGTGTGAATGTTTGAGATCTGAGGGTTTGTGCCCCTATGTGTCCCTTCCCCAGCGAAACGGCTCCTATTTTATCTTTTTGTTCCCTCGTAAGAATGCCCCGCGGCTTATATCCGACCCCCTTCTCTTTTACTAACAGTCTTACCTTCCGTGGCATCCGCTTCCTAGATTTCTTTTCTCTTTTGTGGTGTTTCACTGCCTTTTCTTCTCCAAACATTGTCCGGGGGGTCTCCCTCCCAGAAACCTCCCTTTGTGATTTCCTTCCCCGAAAGAACAATTTTTACGGTTTTCTCTCACAAGCACCCAATGGCATAAAACAAGTATTTCTTCTCAACCCATAGTCCTTCTCTGGTTTTTTCCTTCTGTCTTCTGTCCCTTTTCATCCCGATTTCTTCCGTTTCTTATATCTTCCAAACCTTGTCTTATTGAGGGTTGCGATGTCCCCCCCTTTCCGATGGTAAGTTCTCATAATGCTTATTCTCCCCGATTACGTATGCTCCCCTTTCGACCCAAGACCTTCTACAATGGCCCTGTGACCGTCAACGTTTTCCCTTTTCGGCTTTTTTTTTTCTGTGTAAGTTTCTTTTTCCTTTACCTCGGTTTTTTATATTTTTTTTTGTTTTATGGGATTCAGGTTCATCCTTTCCCCTCCCAGTTTTTTTTCAATTCGGCAACGGCCCTCCCCCCCCCCCCACCCCTCCCCGTGGTAGGTACCACATCTCTCTTTTTTTAGACCCTTTCTTAGAATCTGTCCTCTTCCTGTGAGACGTTTTTCTCATTTTGCGGATTTCATCCCCCCCCTGACTAACAATCAGAAAACCCCATCTTTTTTGACTTCAGAAATCCCTATAAACTTATCTCGAGGACTTTCCCCTCCTCCCTGGTCGATTTTTCCTGACTCTTCCCCCTCCGGTGCTTTACCCCCCATTTTGCGGATTGTGGCTGGAGTCACATGTCGGTCGCGTGCCGACCCCAAACTCCTCTAAGATATCTCCGTGCTCAGGACCCCCCCCCACTTAGGTCCCCCCTCTTCATCGATTCCCTCCTTTTCCAGACGGCAAGCTAGATTTATATTAAGATCCCTCTTGGTTTCGGCACAAACTATACTGTTTCTTCCCCTTCGGATTGTTTTACCCCCACAGAAATGTTTTCCTTCCCCCCCTGGAAAGTCTTTATTTCACGTTGCGCAGTGTCCCTCTCACCCCGTTCAAAATTTTGTTCACCCTTTTTTTTGATGTTCTCGTGGTCCTACCGTTATTGCGTCTCCCATCTGAAGCCTCTCTCTCCTTTGCTGAACTTTTTTGAAAAGGATTCTCATGTGTTGTCCCCTTTGTCTTTCGGGAAGGCTTATTCCCTTTTGCTTGCATCTCCCCCTGATGGAGCCCTTCCCCAAGCGTGCGCCTCTCCCCTCCCCATTCATGTCAACTCCTTTCCCCTCCCAAGGTGTACCCCCTGTAAACGAGCGCCTTCGTTCGCACTTTGGGCCGCCAGTCCCCCTCTCAGAATCTTTCCTTTCTTTTTTCCTCTCCTTACTTTTGTGTTGTTTTTTTTTCTATTGATTAAGAGGGATGCGTTGGCGGCCACGTTTGACTTTTGCTCGGCCTCGTACGTGTCGTTATCGTTTCCCTTTTTAAACCTTGTGCTGGCTCCTCCGCAAGCGTTTCCTATCCCGAAAGGCTTTCGCGCAGTGATGCCCGCCGCCGCCAAGATTCCCTCCTACACCGCGGTCGCCAAAACCCGCAGTGCTTCACTCCTCCTTTCAGATTTTTTTCCATTTTGACCCCGGTACTGTCCTCTCACCCCACCCGATGTCTTTTTCAGACTGGGGATTCGATGGTTTCCATGCGCGTATCCCTTTTTTTTCAGGGTTATGCCCGTTTTTGACAGGCTCTTGGCACATTGGTTCGTTCCCCCCCCAACGGCTCCATCTAATTATCTTTATTCCCCCCTTGAAACCTGTCGTTCTCGATAACTTGAAGTGACCCCTCCGTGAGTTCGCGACATTTTCGGCCCTCGAGATTTTTTTTTTTTTTTTTCTTTGGACCGTTGTTGAGATCAACTTTTTTTTCGTGCCTCAACCCCCCCCTCTCAACCTGGTTTATATTCCTTCCTTTTATGAACTTCTCTTGAGGCTCCCGTGGCGTTAGATCTGAAAACCGTTTTGAAATATTTTTTCTTTCCCCATCGGGATTTTTTCCTTGTCAAATACTTTCCTTTTTTTGCGGACGTTTCCCCTTTTGCGCAAAAAATCTGTCCCCCCCTTGGATCGTAATGCGTGTCCTCTGTCCCCGCTTCCCCCTGCGAACCCTAGCTGCGTTGGCGCCGGGGCCGCAAACTCTCCAACCAAAAGGGCGGGCAGCTCCAAGCTGACACCTACATCGACCCCAACCCCCCCCCACTATGCTTACGTTGGCCTCTTTCTGCGTCCGGCCTTGCTCCCATGGACTCTGATTTTTGTCGACGGGGAGGTGTTCGTTTTGTCAAAGTCCTCGCTTTTCTATACCCCCCCCCCCCAGGAGAAAATTCTTTCTTTCCTGAGGAGATCCCCCCCCGTTGGAAGACGCCCACCCCACCAGGAATCTCCCCACTCTTTCGCTCCCCTCATGGCATCAGTGAAATAGAGGTTCACGAGGCCCTCCCTCACAAAACCTAGGTCGGCGGTGACCTACTTTTTCTCAATTCTTTCTTCTCTCGACCGTATTCCGTTTCGAACCGTGTTTACTTCATTAATCTTTAAATTCACTGTCGGGTTTCGCCCCGAGAATGTTCTTCCCTTTTTGAAAAACCTATCACTGCCCCTCCCTTGGACACTGTGTACTCCTGTACAATTCAGAGAACTTTCTTTTATTTTGTTCCTTGGTCGACCTTGCCGCGTCGACAGAGTACAGATTTCTGATTCGAGTCTGGTAGAGCCCCCTGTCCCCTTCTTTTGATTTTCTCCCCCCCCCCCAGAACTTGCACTTTCCCAACGACTCCCTTTTCTTTTTTCAAGTAGATAATTTCCGTGAGATTGATGTTCTTTCAAGGTCCCCTTCCCCCCTTTGATCTTGTATCCAGCAGGTCCTCTGTTGGAGCTCGTTTACCCATATTCGCTTTTTTCCCGACGGTTAATCCCTCTCTGTTCCTTCTTTTTGTACTGGTCGATTTGCGCCGCCCCTCGGGGCCTTTTTTTTACCATTCGCTATTGCCGGCCTTTTGCTTGAAGATTTCGAAAATTCCCTTTTTGGGTAGATGTATTTTTTCTCCCCCGCGCTTCTTCCCCCCCCCCCCCATGTTGCTCATCAAAACAGGCCCGACTGGCGTGTGGGATTTTTCTCCTTTTGTGTTCTGTCTTGTCTCCTGTTTCATGTTCCCTTTTTCTTCATATTCTTCTTTTCCCTCAGTTGACCCCCCCCCCTCCCTTCCCCTTTTTCTATGGGATTCTCTTTCCCCCCCTGAGAAGACTCCTATTTTTTTTCACCGGGTGGTTCCCGAGGTCCAGGTGGATGAGTGTCTTTCTTGAGACAATAGGACTCCGGTAGTTTTTTAGGCTCCGGTCGGTCGCACCTTGCTCTTTTCACTCCCCTTCGTTTGGCAGCAAGTACTTTTTCTTGACCTTTTGACCTGGTCTTGTGCAGGTCCACCGTGGGCTGGAGTCTTTTCCCGTTTTTTACACGCATGTAAGGCATTCTGCAGTGAAGCCCTTAGGGCACCTAGCCTCGATAACCCACCACAGTTTTCTTTGTGGTAATGGTCCCCAGATTCTGCCAACCCTGCCACACCATAGACCACTGATTCGTTAACATTGTTCTTTCAGGCGCCCATTTCGTCCCCCTCTATTTCTTCTTGACTGTCCCGCCCACAAAACCTTTCCAATGTCAAGTCCAATATTGTGCACTTCGCCCCCCCCAAGTCTTACGTCCTGTCTTACCCTTACCCACCCCTTTTCTTCTGGATACCTTTTGCGTCTTTAAGATTTGGAGCGAAGGCAAAGATTTTCTCCCCCCAAAGTTTTCCCCCCCCCCCTTTCCTTCGAGCTAGTCCGATTTTCTCCATTCAGACTTTTTCCCTTTAATTTCAACTTTCCTTGTTAGCTCCTCCGCCACCTAGACCGGCTAACAGCGATTTTTCGAATGGTCCCCCACCCTGCGGTCTTCCCTTTTCTCTTCGTCTCGAGTCCCCATGTTTCAAATGGTTCCCCTTTTTTCCGTCAATGACCCTTGGTCAGAAGGACTTTTTTTTTCCTCCACGTTGTTAGTTTAAGGATACCTATTTCCTGAAGCGACCTGGTTCCCGTTTTACTGCCTTTTCTCTACGGCGTTGTTTTTTTCCCCACCGCAGGTAACCATCCCTCCCCCCCGGAAATATTCTCCCCTATCTTCTTGTTCCTCCCATACGTTTTTTGAGGTTTAGTTCTTCTTCCTCCCCCCGTGTGTTTCACTCACAAACCCTCCCGGATAGGGGTCACAATTGCTCCCCCTATCTGCTTTGGTTTTTTGCTTTTCGATCCCCAAAACTGCGCTATGTTTTTTTCCCGTTAATCCCAAAAGTGATGACCACTCCTCTTTCCAAGGGTATCATCCTTTACCATGGTCCCACATTTTCCCATTTGGGTGGTGCTTCTACCACGCGATTGAATTTCCCTGGAACTACGTCTGTTTTTTCGTGAAAGTTTGTTCGAATAGCTTTATACATTTCTCCTCTTCCAAGACCTATATGAATTTAGTTGAAGTATATTTCGGAGTCATCCTCTGTATAATAGACGCTAAGTATGAGATTTTATTTCTTTGTGTGTCTCGATTCTCTTTCCTCCTTTGGCTCGAATTCCAGGATCTATACAATTTCTTGTTCGCTGCGATGTCCTAGTGGCTCCAATGACCTTGACACCTCTGTGGCCCTTGCCTTCGATTTTTGGGCGTTTTTCCTCAGATTTCTCCCTCCCGGATTATCCCTTCCCCCAACACCCCCTGAACCTTTTTGCGGAGACACTTGCTTTCTTTTTCTTGGGTTTTCTTCTTCTGGGAGTAAATGTAGTTATTTCCCCCCACCACAACAGGGGGCAGGCTTCGTGATTGTCTGTTGGGCATGGGATGATTGTCACAGGCCTGCTATGACCCCCTTCTTATCTCCCCCCCGGAGTACCCCCCAGAACCCGTCTTAGGTTCCTTTCCACTTCTTCTTAACGTGCTGCCGTGTTTTCACGAGTTCTGTTGACACCTCCCAGGGATTAGACTCTACACCACCTTCTAAGTCTCAACGCTATCAGGCTCCTGACGGAATCCTCCTTAAAGACCCCCTTTTGATTCCTTCGTGCTCGTCTCTTTTCTGTCATCTTCCCCCCCGGGCACCCTCCTTCCATCCTTTTGTAAATTGTCTTCCTTTTTTTCCGTCCCCTCCCCCAGAACTTCCTCCATTGGTTCAGCCCCCCCCCCCCCAGTATTTTTTATCTTTTTTCACTTGCCCATCTTTCCAAATCTTTTTTTCAAAGCCTCTTTCTTGTGCACCTTTTTTCTCGTTGCCGATCTTGCGATCGCAATTCGAGGATCCTCCCCACGTCCGGATGGTTCCGGTGGCTTTAAAAAAACATACTGCGCACACCCTCCATGCTCGGTCATTTTTTTTCGGGTGTCTATTTTATGTCCCGTGTGCCGTCCCCCCCCGATTTATCTACTTTTCTTGGTATTTTTCCCTTATGAATCCCACTCTGGCCCTTCTCATTCTTCGGGAACCCTCGTCCCTCTTCCATTTTGTCAACTTTTTCCTATCACCTGTCCGTGGGCGGGGTTGTCCTGAAGACCCCCCTCTTGCAATGTATCTCCCTTGAGGCTCTGATGCGGTTGTCTTAGTTGGTTACCCCACACCCCCCCTTTTGGACAAAAGTAGTGCAATCCCCTACAGAGCCTATCTTTTTAATAAAGTTGCCCGTCCCCCTTCTTAGATTTCATAAGTGCCCTTTTTTTTTTTTTTTGTGATCCCCTCGCAAATTTTTTTTTTTTACCCCCCATTTAATTTTGTTCCCTCTCCCTTTTACACGCTATCAGGTCCTTCTAGATTTGATCGGTTGTTACCTTTTCCCCTCATAAAAGGTGTAGTTTCAAAATTTCTCTGCTTTGGATGTCCCCGAACCTCTTTTTTTCTCCCAATGATTTTTTTTCCCTTCTTGATCCTCACAAGAGTCGACAACATGCAGTTTTTTCCCTCCTAATAGTTTTTTGGATATCTCCTCTTTTTTTAAGCTTCTATTTTTCCGCTCGGCTCCTTCTATATTTCGCTTTTTGGGTCTTGCGGAGTTTTTTTTTTTTCCATTCTTTGCCCCTACCCCCCTCTCGGTCCTCCCGCTTCCGGGAATACTGCTTTTTTATTTTATCCCTCCCCTTTCCCCGAGCTTTCCAGTGAGGCCCCTCCACCGACTTCGCCGGTTTTTTCCCCCCTTTTGTTCCCAAAATTCCTCCCGCGTAACTTCCTTTGTGCGGCCTGGTTCTTTTTTAAGTTAAACCCCCTTTTTTATCTCGTGTTTTTTTCTTCTCCTTTTCTTGTGGTGAAGTCTCCCCCTTTTTCTAAAAAATTTTTTTTCCTCCTAGACCACACCCTTCTGGAGTACCATTTTTCTAATTTTTCCTCCACTGGCTTTTTTAGAATCGCGGTAGATCCTTCCCGGTATCTTAGCTTGAGATTTTTTTTCTTTTTAGGCGCCAAAGTTGCTTTCTTCTTTTATTTCACCGTAAAAGCATCCCCCTCCTTTTACTATAAATACTTTCCTTATCATCTGTGAGCTTCTTTACTAACCCCCTAAGTCTCCGGTAGACTATGCTCCCACCATCCCTGTGATCTTTACTTTCGACCTTTGCTGGGGGTGAGTCCTAACACCATGTGACTCTTGTTCTTTTCTCACCCACAAAAAGGTCCCTATTTTCGTTCTGCCCGAGGGACCCCTGGCCTCCTTCAGGGAATGTTTTGCCTCGGTTTTGGTAACCCGTAACCTTCAATTTGCCTCAGTCCTCCCTAAGTTCCCTCGTGGAAATTTTGCTAGTCTAGATAGAGTATTTCTTTGTGTCCCTTTCCCATTGAATTTTTTGCCATAAGTTTCGCTTTCCCACCAAAAACCCCCACAGGATTAGTAAGCCAACTTTGAATCTTCATCTGCCCCCTCCACTGTTAACACCTCAATGATTGTGTGTCCTGTTGTTCTTTTTTTTTGTTTTTTTACGAAAAAACCTTTTTTGTGTTGGGGGCGGGAACTGACGGTTCTTCTGTCCCTCTGCGGCTTCTGAGATTTTTGAATCGGCTGTTTCCTTCCGTGTTCTCAGGGGGTTTGCTTTACGTCGTGCTTCCGCTCTTCCTTTTTTTTCAATGGTTGGCCGAGACCCTCGCCCACTCGTTTCTACTGAATAACGCCCCCCTTTCCTTTTTTTTTCCCCCAGCACGTTTTTTTCCAAAAAACGTTTGCCGAGGAAACCTCCCTTTAACGTCCCGGGTCTGTGCCGTGGCAGCTTTTCCTCCTTTCTCCTTTTCCTCCTCTTTTTTCTTTTTTTGGTTTTGTTTTTTTTTCTCTATGAGGTTCTTCTTCAAATGCTCTCCCTTTTACTTTTTCTCTCTTTTTTTTTACCAAAATTCTTTTTTCCTTTGGGGAGGGACCGTCGCCCCGCGGGGGCCTTCTCCCCCTCGGGAGAGCTACAGTGATTGAGCACTGCCTCCCCCTTTTTCTAACATTCTCCGTTAACATTTCTCATCAGATAACCCCCTCCCCTCAGATTTATTCCCCCCTGTCTGGTCCCGGACATTTCAAAAGCCCTTCTTTTTAAAAAAGAATGGGACGTGTACCCCTTGGCATTTCTCTTCTCGTTCCTCCCCCTGGTAGTTTTCTTTTTCCCCTAACGTATGTCCCCCCCCCTCTTTTGGAATCCCCCCCCCCCGGTTCAAATTCAATATAGATCTTTCTTTCAACAACGTCGGTTTTTCTCTATAAAAATTTTGTCCCTTTTCCGAGCAACCTTTAGACCTCCCCTCTCGACCCCTTTTTTTGTGATATCAAACCCCCCTTTCTCTCATGTAGTCCTTTACCCCCTTGTGAAGACCCCCCCTTTTTTCGCAGATCAAGGTTTTGATTTACCCTTGCTTTATCTCCCTGGAGTTCTTTTGAGTCCCTCCCCTTGCTAAAATCTTCTCCTTCAATAGTTCTATTAACTTTTCTTCTTGACGTTAATAACCCCCTTTTTTGGCGACAGTAATGCTGCATTCTTCTGCACTTCTTCTTTCCTCCTAGCCCCTACATTGATCTACCACAGATATCCCCTTTCTAAAATTTTGAGCATTTACTCCTTGAGGTTTCCCCCCCTTTGAGCCTCACTTTTTAATCCCCCTTGGGGAGGTCCCCTCATGGCCCCCCCCTTCACCCCCCAACCCCCCCAACGATTCCACCTGCCACTTGAAACCAGGAGACAACCCTTTTTTTGGAAGAGGCGTTTTCCTCTTGTACTGCCCCCCCCCCCCCCCCCCTTTTCCTCCTGATGATTTGTTTTTTAAAGCCAGAGTTTTCTTCCTTTGGCCCTCACATCTGAGTTGAAGCCTCCTCTTGAAAAACATTGGAACTGCCCCCTCCTTTTACTGCTCCAGAATGTCAGCTCTACGCGGACCTGAAAATTTTCTAGTGTGCCTGGACGTTCTCCCCTACAAACCCCTCTGGTATCACTCCGTTCTTCCATAAGTGGTTTTTAGGGTGAGTAAACTATCTCTAACTGTAATTTCGCCCCTGCGTCCTTCTCCCCCCCTTAGCTCCACACCCTATAAATTCTCCCCTTTCCCGTGATTGGCCTTTTCTTTTTTTCCGAATTTAGAGACATAGACAAAGGCTGGTACTCTTTCTCTAGACCCTCTCCATTCATCTTTTCCTCCTCTGCAAAGCTGATTTTGGACATCTTCTGCTGTCTCCTTCCCATGTAAACCTTTTTTTTTCTCACAAACCCCTGCCCTTGCCCCTTAACGTCGAATATTAACGTGTCTCCTCTTTTCTTTTCTTGAAGTCAGCCCTGGATTAGTTTTTTCTTCCCCCCCCCCCCCGCCTTTGGGGCTTTTTTTTTTTTTCTTTTTTTTTTTGAGGATCTCCCTTTTTTATCTTATTAGGTGTGCGAAGTATTCCATCCTTTCGCATAGTAATCATCTTGAATTCACAAATTGTATCGTTTTTCCCCCTCCCGCCCCTAGAGTTTCTCCTCCCTGTCCCCCTCTTTTTCCGTTTGCCATTGACTCCTTTTTTCCTACGAAATTCAATCTTCAGTGCAGTCACTCCCTGGACAAAACCATCACTGCTTCCACCTTTTCTGTGGAGTTCTGGAGTTGTGTTCCAAATGAGCCATTCTTTCTTTTCTTCATTGAGTCTCTTTCTTGAGAGTCCTTCTTCCCCCACAACAGATCAATTATTTCACCCTAGGACTGGGACTCCTCCCTTTTTCTTCGCCTCTTTTTCTATGCCTCCCCCCTTTTTTTTTCTTCCGCGGGTCATGTGTGCCTTTTCCCCTCCTTTTATTGACCTATGTTCGGTGATTTTATGAAGTCACTACCTCAGAGACCTCCTAGTTTCTTTCCTGCAAGAGATTTTTTCCTTTCCCGTGATGCCTTTTTCTTCCAATAAAACATTTCTTCTTCTTTTTGAAAGTGTAAGAGGGTAATGTAGTGGTAGTTTCTCTCCAGTTCAATTACCCCCTTTTCATTCCCCTTGAATCCCCCCCCCCGGTAGGACACCCCTTTCCCGCCAGAACGGACTCTGATGAAGGATCCCCTTTCTCAAACCACCTCATGCCATGGCCAGTCCCTTTCCCCCAATGTTTTACTTTGATTATGCTTTTCTGATTTCCCCTCCCTCCAAACTTCAAATGCCTTCCCCATATTGTGACCACTCGATGTGGTTTCCAACCCTCCTCGGACTGAGCGCCCCAAGCCCCCCTTTACAGTTTCCCTTGTGGCTGAGTGATCGGGGGAACCCGCTCTTTCAAGACGGAGATTTCAATCCATTTTTTTTCCCCCTCCCCCCGGTTTCGTTCCGTCTCTCTTTGTATGTTCCCCCGATCTAGTTCCCCTTCTAATTTTTCTCCATATCTTTTTTCTTCTAGTGGAGATTTGCCGTTTTCAGTTGAGAGCCGGATCTAGACCCTCCTATTCCTGACAGCACCCTTTCTACAAAACTTTTCCGTTTTCCATTGAAAAGATTTATCATAAGGACATCGTTCTTTTTCCCCCCCCCATTTCAAACCTTGGTTTTTCCATGCTACAATTTTTTTTTTCCCCCTCTTCTGATTTTACATTTCCGCTTTTTGTTAGATACGTTTATCTCTTCATTTTCTCTTCTTTTCTTTGGCTAGCAAGCCCGGTGACAGCACCCTTTCCTTCGTTCTCTCGTTTCCTTTGTGTCCCCCCCCTTTTCTTCTTTCAATTAGACCCCCTAGGACTTTTCTCCTTTCCCCTCCCCCCCCTACGTTTGTGGGTTGTTTGATATCTCCCGATATTTCTTTTTTTCTTATGTTCAACAGACCTTCCTTTTACAATGTCTTCCCGCTATTCTTCCTTTTGTTTCTTTCTGTCTTGTAGATCTCAAACCTCTATTATTTCAACTTCGTCTTTGAACCCCCACAGTTTTGATTTTTTCCCCATTCCTGAGCGTCCCCTTGTTGCATGGGATTGAATTTCCCCATTTCTGACCCTGTTTTCCAGACCCTCGTGAGACTATTTGTCCAGGACCATCTTAACATTCCCCCTTTTTTCCTACCTTCTTCCAGTTTTTATTATTCTCTTCTTTCTCTTTTCTGGGTTTCAGCGTACCCCTCCTTTTTTTCTCAATCTATTAAAAAAGATTTTTTTTTTTTTTCTTCCCCCTCTGACCTGTACATATAATTTTTAGGCCTCCAATATGTGATTCGTACTCTCAGTAGTCTCTTGTAGGTTTTTTCCCCACCAATCTTGGGCTCTCTCCCTCTTTACAGCCTTTTTTTTTGTCCTCTCTACAAGGTATTCCACATTTTTCTGTTTTGGCTTTTTATGGATTTTCGTATCCTCTCCCCGTTGTTTTTGCCCATCTTTCATTGACCATCTCACAGGGATTTCTCTTTGGATTCTTTTGCATGCATCTTTTTTTCCTCCTTTTAGAATTTTTAGTCTTCCTTCAAACATTTTGCACAGGAACCTTTCGATCTGATGTTTGGGAGCTGTCAGTATTTTTTTGTCTTTCCCCTGGTCGGATACCCTGTGTTTTCTTTCCTACAGTGGATTCGCTTTTTGTGGTTCCTCTTTCCTGGTTTGCTGTGGACTTCCCCCTTTTTTATACTTGATCTTCTCCCCCTCTTTACCCTGTGTGGCAAAAGAGCGTCTTTTTTTCCTTCCCTTTCCTATTAAGCCATTAATACCGCACGGTAGAACTACTTCCCCTAGGGTTTTTCTTGAAGTGCAATTTCACGATTCCTCCCCTGATTTAACGGCCCCACCTCCCCTTTTCTCTCTTCTGACTTTAAACATCCGTCCTCCCCCCTTTTTCCCAATGTTCCCCTTTTTCGGCTGCCTGACTTTATGATTCCTTTTTTTGCGCCAGTTCTTTTCCTCTCTGAAGCGGGTTGCCGGCTAAAGTTTCTCTCCAATAGCACTTATCGTCCCCTCTGGGCGCCTTTTTCCTCCCCCTCCTGACAAACCCCCCCCCCCTCTTCTGGAGGTGTTTTCTTCCCTTTTTTTCCCGTTTTCGGGCAAACCGGTATTTTTGTTTCTTTCCCCTACTTCTGGCCCACTCCCCCATGGTTTTTTCCCAAATCCCCTCAACCGGAGAGCCCCAGGATTCATGGGTTTTTTTCCTTTTTAGGGTTTTTTTTTTTTCCGGAAAAACCCCCCTCTGAACCTTTCTGTTAAAAGTTAAAGAATTTCCTCTCGAGTTCCTCTTCACCTCTCTTAGGTACCCCCCCCTTCTCCAGTTCTCCATGTCTCTTTTCAGAAGATCCCCGTTGATTTCGGTGGAGGGAAGACCCCAATCCCCCTCTTCAGGAACCCTTCTCATTTTTTTGATTTGGGACATTTTTTTTTTTTCGCTTTCTGTTTGGTGATACACCAAACTCTAGTGTTTTTTCCCCTTTCTTCCCCCCATCCTTTCTAAGCCCCCTCGTTGTAGACTTTTTCTTTTATGGGACCCCGAAATTTCTTCGGAAGTCCTTCCCCGTTACTTTCTCGAACTTCCCAATCTCCCCAATTTGACTGTCTTTTTCTCTTCTGGGTGAGTCCTTTTCGATAACCCCTTTTTCGGTTCTGCACTCAAACCACCGTCTCCTTCTTCTTATACAAATCCGTTTCCCCCCCCCACGAACTCTTTTCGCGAAAAGCCATTAGAACCATTTCCCGCCAGACATGTCTTTTTTTTCTTTTCCTTTTTTCGAGGTTGTTCTCTCCCTGTATTTCTATTCCTCTTCTCCGCCATTTCAAAATTGAGCAAGGTGATTTCTTTTCTTTGAGAGTCTCTTTGCTTTTTTAGGACTCCCTTTCTTTTAGTGAATCTCGTCTGAAATTTTAGAACCCCCTCTTTCCGATGTCTTCCCGGGACGGCAAAGAAATTTGACTATCCTTTTTTCCCACAAGGACCCTTCCCTGTCTAAATTCTCCGGACTTTTTTTTTTTTAAGACCTTTTTTTCTATTCTTGTGTTGGTTTTCTTAGTTCAGGAATTGTTAGCGGGTTCCCCCCCTCCCTTTTAGAAGGCACCTTGTGACCCCCACCCTGTCCGGAAGTCCCCCCTCTTTCAATTTTTCTCAAGGGATTAGAAAGCTTTCGTCTTCTCTTCTTTATCCCAGGTTTCTTTTTGTTTTTTCTTTCGGTGATCACCTTTTCTTCTTTCCCCTTTCCCCCTCCCCCTTCTGGAATAGACCTTTCCTCCTCCCCTGATCCCCCTCTTTTTTCCCCCTGAGAACTCCTTCCGGACTGAGCTTTTCCCAAGGTTCCATCCTGAGTTTTTGTGTTTTTTTCCCCGTGCCCTCGTTTTGAATCGTCCCCCCCCCCTCTGCAGATATCTCCTTCTTCTTCCGGCTCAGGACTGTTGTTCTTTCCCCATTTTTCCCTCAAGTCCGTAGACCTCCCTTTTTTCCCAGCTTCATAATTTTTTTTCTCTCTTTCTCTCTACCGGTTTCGGGCCAAACCGCCCATAAGTTCCTTTGCTTTATTCCCCACCCCCCCTCCCTTTAGGCCGTCCCATTCTTATTCTTACTCGAAACGGGCATATTCTTTTTTTTTCCCCCCATGCATGTCTTTATTTCAGCGTCCCCTCCGGTAATTGCGACGTTACATTTAGTTTTTTTATATGTCTTTTTTTTTTTTTGAACTTCTCTCTTTCTCATACTTTCTTCTGTTTCTCTTTAAGGAGTCCTCTTCTTTTTTGCATCCACTGGTGTCGCGCTCCCTGACTCTTTTGTGCCGAAGTATCCCTTTCAAAGCTTTTTTTTTCCCCCCTCAGATATTCCCTGTCCCAGTAAAGCTTCTTTTTCCTTTTTTTGTATCCTCTTTCCTAAGGAGTCCACTTTTTCTTCTTTCTCTTTTTTACTTTTTTTTGATTTCTTTTTCGGGCTGAGGACTCTCCCCCTTTCCTCAGATTCTCTTTTTGGTAGTTATAGTCTGTTTCCAAACTTATTTTTTTTACATAACTTTTTTTGAGGGGATTTCTCACCTTCGGTGGTGACTCCCCCTTCTTCCCAAGTTCTCCCCCCTGAGCCCCTTCCCTCTGCCACCCCCCCTTTTACCTTGCTGAAATCTTTTCCCCCCCATCTCATCCGTTGTAATTCCCTCTGTCTCAATACCTTCTTGGCAACTCAATCATCCTTTTCTTTCCTTGTGCACCTTTTTTCAGATTGTTTTTTTCATCGGTCAATTCCTTCCCTCCCTTGATTTTTTCTTTTCCTCCGAAATTATTCCCCTTTTTTCAAAGTTTTTTTGGCCGTCCACCCCAAAAGGATAGCTAATCATACCCCCTTTAGTGGTTTTTCCTTCGTTTCTTTCCCCATCCTTTCCTTTTAATTATTTTCCTGCAGAGTTCTTTTGTGGTTCTCCCCTCCTGATCTGTGTTAGAATAACAAATAATCATTTTTTCCTCATACTTTTTTCCCTTTCCAGTTCAATCCCTTTCCTTTCGGGGGTCGCTATTCTTGAACCCGTCTCTGACACTAGAGTCTATTCCATAGTTCTGTAATCTTTTCGCCGAACCTTTCCTTCCCACCCCCCTAGACCCCTTTCTTTTTCCCTCTTCTTTCGCAGTCTATCTCCCCTATTTACCTATCCCTTGCTCAATGAGACTTTCGAATGAGGTTCTTTTCATTCAGTTCCCTCCTTTTTTTTTTTTTTTTTTTCCAATCACAGGGGCGTTCCTTCTCCCGCCTGACCCCTACCCCAAAACCCCTATATAAAATCTCCTCTCCACAGAAAATGACCTCCCGGCGCAATTCCTTTAAGAGGCGGTGTTTTCCCTCCCATTGTTCTTCCTTTCCCGGTCTTCTCCCGAGGTATTCTACAATTTTTTCTTCTCATCTGGTATTTCTCTTCTCGGAGTTCCCTCCCCCGGGAAGAGAAAAACCTCATAAGAACTTTCTCTTCTTAGACCTTCTCGTCGACCTCCTCTAAATAAAACCCTATCCTTTTTGACAGATTTTTTTTTTTTAGATAAATTTCTTTTATTTGGGGGCTGCAACCTGCCTTTCCCGTTTTCTCCCAAATCTCCTTTTCGGTTCCCCCCCAGAATTCTCTTTCCTCTTTTCAGTGACCCCCCCTCCCCCAAGAATATACTTACCTTTTTTTTTCCAAGCGTTAAATCCCCCTTCCTCCCCCCTAGAACCCTGGACCCCGTTTCTTCACAACCTCCCGATTTCTACAACGATGTCAGGAAATCGGACCTTTCGAACTTGACACACTCTTGTGTGTTCCCCCCTGCTTTTTTTTCCCCCCTCTTTCCAAGTTCTCCAGGCTGCTAAGTGTCCTCTTTTTTCTTCCTTTAGGAATCCTCAGCTCCCCCAAGGTATCGTCTGGTCCCTTTCTTTCCTTGGGATGTGTGGAGTTTCTTTTCCCCTGAAGATTCTTCTCCTGTTTTTTCCTTATTAGGGAGCCCCAGTATTTTTCCCCCCTCTTTCTACACGGTCCTCCTTATGATCTTTCTTTCTCATCCCTCTTGGAAAGACCCCCCTTACATCATTGACTCCTTGAGAAGGATTTGACGCCTTTGTCCCTTTTTCAATCCTTCTGTAGACCTCCTCTCCCGGGACGAGTTCCCCCCCAGTTTTAATACCTTTCCACCCGGCATAACTCTTTTTTTTATTTTGGTCGTGAAGTTCTTGCCCATTCTGGCTTGCATGTTGCGCGATTTCTTCCTTTCCGTTTTTTTTTTCCAAACGATACCTTTAACAGATGCAGTTCTTTGCACGGCTCTCTTTTCCTAAGAAATTTTCCTCCTCCTGATCAACAGTTTTTGGAAACTGTGGGTTGGCGCGTTCTTTTTGATAGGTGTTCCTGTGATTTTCCTTCTCGGGTTTCTGAACTCTCTCCCTCTCTTCCAAGCCTCTTTTTAATGAAAGTAGGTCCCTCCTGCATGTCAGAGTATTTCCCCAGAACGTCTTCCTTTTGACCTTTTGTAAGTATCTTTCTCTAAGTTCCCCCTCCCCCTCCCCGGAACCTTTTTTTTTCCTCATTTTCCCCCCAGCCGACCAGGTTTGCTCCCCCCCCCCCTTTTTTTAGACTCTGCCCTTTTAGGGACCACCGTCGACCCCCCCCCCCTTTTTTTTCCAGAGATTTTTCTTTTGAACAAATTTTTTTCAAAGGGGAAGTTTGCGCCCACTCCTTTTCTTCTCAGTTTTCCCAAGTTTCCCCCCATATACTCCCTCCATCTTGTCCTTCCCCTTTCTCCTTGGAAAATTTTCCGCCCCCCCGAACGCGAGCAGGAAACCTCCCCTCCACTTTGGTCTTCTCCGGCGTCTCGTCTTAAAGCCTTTTTTTCCCAAGGGTGACCCCCCCCCCCCCTCCACCCCCTGCGCGTTCTTCGTCGTAGAGTAATGGTTTGTCATCCTTCCCCTCTGAGAACTTTCTAGTTGTCTCTTCCTTCGGTATCTCGTGGTTTCCCCTCTAAGAGCGAGAAAGCTGAGTCGAAGAGACTTCGTTTTCACAACTACCCCCACCACCCCAAAACAACCAAATAACCACCCCCACACCCACACTGAATTTATTTCCTTTCTTCTTTCTCCTCGGCATCTTTCTTCTTTGCTTCCCCAAACCTGCAAATGGTCCTTAATCAATGTATATTTCTGGAAGTGAACCCCTTTTACTCCTCTTTTTCCATTACTTGTCTAGAACCTATCCCTCAAAAACGTATCTCCTCCCTTTGGTTAGCCGGTAGTCGATCCTGTGGCATTAAAAAATCACCCTGCCACGTCTTCATCTTTAATACTCTTCCCCCCTCTCCTTGGTTCGACTTTTTCTCCTTTTCATCTCCCTATATTTAGGGTTAGTTTTTTTCCAGTGTTCCCCGACCCCTACTAAAACTCACCCTCTTTGAGGGTTTTTTTTTATTGAGTTCTCTTCCCAAACCAGGACCGTATTGTTATCTCCCTAACTTCTTATTTCCCCCGGTCGGTACCTCCTTTCCTTTGTATTCATTTTCTCCCCTCTGTGCCAATTTCGGGTTCCGACCTACCCCCTCTTCCCGGTTAATCTACACCTTTCCGGTTTTTTGTTTCTAAAGTTTTCTTCTTTCTCTTTATATTATATTTCAGGGCTTCCGCTTTCAACAGGATCTCCACCAGTCCACACCTTTTCCTCCTTAGGTTTTCATCTGATAGTGCCTTTTCCCTTTAGATCCTCCTCTATTCGTAGAGTCGTCGGCTTTCCCCTTTTTTGATTTACCCTTTCTGCTCCCCTAGGTGATTTTTTTTAGTACCTCGTTGGGGAAAAAGTTTCTTTTTTCGGTTCTTGAGAGTCTTTCACAGTGAGGCCCCCCCCCTGTAATCTCCAAAACTTTTTGCCATTTCTTTTTTTTTTTCTTGCTGGCTCTATTTCCCTCGCTCCCCTGTGGCGTTGCGTACTACTCACCAATTCTTGATACCCCCCCCTCTTCCTAGGGGGTGTCCTCCCCTTTCTTTCTTTCCCAAAGGTTTTCCCTTTCGAAAATGGTCTCGGTTTGTGTCCCCCCTTTTTTTTCTGTGGTGTTCTTTCTTCAGGTGTTTCTTCCCCATTTTTTCTTAGGACTTGACCTTACCAAAGTACCTTCCCCCCCGATCTCCCTCTTTTTGGAACTTCCCCATCTGTAACTCCAATGTTTTTCTCCTTTTTTTTTCTTTGTTTTCCACGGAGGGGTGTGCGTGGTTGCCCCTTTCTGCTGCTCATGCTCCCCGCATATCTTCCCCCTCAAGACTTTTCTTCCAAAATTCCCCCGCGGTGTTGACGACACTGGTGATAATCGGCGGGGGGTAGTGTTTTCCTTCCCCTGTCCTTTTCACCGAGCGGCTCCTTTTGAAGCCTTTTCCCTTCCCTTTGCCGACCCCTCGACTCGCAGAAGCATTTTGGCGTCCTTCCCTCTTCCTCCATTTTCCTTTCTCGACAAACCCCTTGTGTATTTCTTCCTTTTTGATGGATTTCCCCCGGTGGTTGTTGCCGCGCGGCGACCCCTTCTCTCTCCCCAAGCTCCCGGGACGATCCATCAAACCCCAATCCCCCTTTCGACCCAGGGCTAAGATCCTTTTCTTAGGGTCCTTATGCCCACACCCGATTTTTTCTAACAGTTATCTTTCCCCTTTCCCCAATCTCTTAAGATCCTTTCCCTTCAAGTCGACACTTCCCCTCATTAGGGTCCCCATATTCTGCTGGAATTTTCCAGAATCCCCTTCCCTTTTTGAGAGGCTTCCCCTGATCACAGGCAAATGTCGCGTCATGTGATGCATGAGCTCGTTCCTGTTGCGTTCTTGTGTTTTCCCCACCCCACCAATAGTTTTTTTTTCACCTTCAGGCACCCTCCCTGGAGACGGTCATCATGAGGAGTCTTCTTGATGGCCCTTCAGGTCTCCTTCCGACAAAGAACATTCCCCCTCTTTCTCCCTTTTGACACAAAGCTTCCCCCTCTGCCCAAGAACGGGGGATTTTCCATTTTGACTCGTCTTTTGTGCCGGGTGCGCTTTTTCTCTCACAATTTTCCAAAGTCACATTTAATGGAGTAGTCCTCCCCTACTGTATCGTGCAAAAGACTCCCTGTTCTGTTTTGATCTTTCAACAAGATCCCGGCACCCCTGACTTCCTTTGAGCTTTCGGGTTTTTTTCTTGATTTTGAAGTCCTTCCTGCCCCAGGCAATTGTTAGCGGTTTTGCTGGGCGTTTTGTGGTGTAAATGCTTCTTGCTTCTTAACTCCTTTTTTCTTGGCCTAATTGATCCCCCCCCCCAGATTTCTCTTCCTTTCGGGAAAAAGGCATTGAGACATTTTTCACAACTAGCGCCCCCCCGCGCCCTTTTCTTCCTGGTTTTTTTTTACTGGTAACCTTCTTCTTCTTTTCGTGTTTTTTTTCTTTAGGGACAGGATTCGGCGGCCTGCTTCTTCCCCTTGAGTCCAAAGGGGTCTCCCTTCCTCCCCCCTTGTATATTTTCCCCCAAATGGCTTAGAAAAGATTGTCGCTTCCCTCCCTCTGACCTTTTTTTGAGATTTTTTTTTTCTCTTTTTTTAGGCCCCCCCCCCCCCAATTGTGCTCTTCCCTTCCCGACCCATCCCCCCCCTTCTGGGAAGGAACTATTTTCTTGAAACAATCTTTTTCCGCTTCTAAGATTTAAGTCTTACTCCCTTCTTGGATCTTGCACCATTTGAGGGCTGTGTTGAGTCTACCCCATTTTCCGAGGGGGGCGTTTTCCCCCCCCCCCCGGCACTCGGATCTTACCAGTTTATAATGGACCTGAAAACTTTTCCTTTCAAAGTCTTTAATAGAGAACGGGGCGTTTCCCCCCCCTTCCCCAAGATAGACTTTCTCAAAGTGTTTTCTCCCCCTTGGCACCCAATTTCCCCTCTGGTCCTCCTTTTTAGTGCTTTCAAAACACAACCCTCTTTCCGCCCCCCTTTTCGATATCATTGCCCCCCCCCCCCTTCAAATTTCTTTTTTTCAACCCTGACATTGTCTTTTTTCCTTTGTCGGTCTTGTCGCTTTACAATCTAGGGCTTCTTCTGAGTACTTTTTCCTGTGCTTTGTTTGAGGTTGTCTTTTCCCTTTCTTGCGGCTTTTTTTGTTTTCCTCACTGGCGCGCCATGCCGGGTCGTTTTGTTAGGACTTCCCTATGCCTTCCTTGTCCCCCTAAGACGAGTGATTTTTTCGCTTTTTTTCTTGATTCAAGTAGTGGGCGCCGCGATTCTCTTTTCCTCCTTTTTCTTCTTCCTTCCTTTGAGGTCTTTTTTCACGCTGATCTTTTTTCCCGGTAGTTTCCTTTTCCCAAAACTTTTCTTTCCCTCTTTTGCGGTTTTTGGTGATCAGTTGGCACGCGGGTGGCCTAGCTGCCAGCCCTCTTTCTCAGTGCTTTTTGCATGATTCCCCCCTCGTCCCCTTTTTGGCTGAAGTTCCCCCTTCTACCATTCCTCAGCTTCTTCTCCCTCTAGGGCCTGCGACATAAAAGCCTCCCCACCAGTTCTTTTGAAATTCTTAGGTCATTTTTCTCCCCCCAAATTTCTTGTTTGTGACCTTCCCCCTTCCAAGCTTGCGTTTTTTCCCCAGGTAAGATAATCTTATATATTTTCCTTAACGTCTTTCCCGTGACTTTTTTCTTCCATTCCTTCAGACGATTTTTTTTTGTCGAGCACCTTTTTTCTATTCCTTGTTCGCCACACAATCCAAACATGTCCCCTATCACGTTCTGGCGTCTTTTTTTTTTTGAGGGGGATTAGATAATTTCCCACAATTAGTCCTTTTCTTCTGGGGAGGGCCCTAATCCCTTTTTTGCGCCGAAAGCGCACCCACAATTACTTTTTGCCTGGAATGAGCTTCCTTCTCCCCTCCTCATTGGCTTTCTTTAAGCCTGCTTCTTTCCCCCTGGGTCTTCTCCTGCCAATTTTCCCCGGGTTTCTTTTTTTTTACAGCTCACAAACTGCCCCCACTCCCACAGTTCCCCCCTCTAAACCTTTTTAATTACCCTTTTCCTCCCAATTGAATTTTTTTTTGTACCTTGTCCCCCCCCCCTGTGTCTTTTATTCTTGTAGCCCGGAAAGCTTGAAGTTTGGCTTCTCCCTTTCCAAATTTTTGTCGGTCTTTAGAGGCCCTTTGAGGAACGCCCCCGTAATCCCCCCCCCCAGGCATAAATTTCCTTGAGAGCATATCTTTTTTCCCTTTTTAACAACCTTTTCAAACCCCCTTTCCCCGACCTTCGTTCGGAGTCTCCTTCCCTTTTTTTTGATTCTTTCGTCTAACCCTCTCTTTTTTTTTCTGTGAGACCTGATTTTTAGGTTGCCAAATTTTTCCCCCCTCTGGGATTCTTTGATTTTCGTACAACTTTCTTTTCCTTTTCATCGAACCCTTTTTTCTTGGCCCTTTAAGGATGTGAGAACACTCCCCTTTAGTGGATCACGCTCGTAGGTCCTACAGATTTCAGCTGACTCCTTAGTCTGTAGCCCTTTTCCACCTTACCTTGGTTTTTTTTATTCCAAACTTCTCCGTGGAAACCTTTTCCGCTCTTCCTCTTTTTTTAATTCCTCTCTTTTATTGGTCGTTTTCATTCTTAATTTCTTTCAGTTTCAACCTTCCCTAATGGTTCTTTCCTCCCAATTTTCCTTTTTTAACTTTTTTCTTTTTCTTCATAGGATGTGCCTAGTTCTTTCGCGTCCCCCCTCCAGTCCCAAATTTCTGATAGTTTTTTTCGGCCGCCCTCTCCCAGCAAACTCCTCTTTTTGGCCCGCCATGTAGAGGATCTTCTTGAACACTTCCCCCCTTCTTGTGGTTTGAGGCGGCCGTGATCCGTTTTTTCCAACGGTTTTCCACTGATTTTTATTTGGAGTTTTTTTCCGTTGACGGAGAAAATTATTGGAGTGATTTTATTTTTGGTTCCCCCTCTAACTTCACCAGGCTTCTCCTTTTTGAAACCGTTTTCTTTTCTTTGGACGCCTTTTTCCCCTTGCTTTCTTTCCCAGTGTGGGTCTCCCGCGGTCCCAAGGGTGCGATTCTTTTAGATTCTTTTCGTCTTTTTTGATGCTTGTTCTCGTTGTACTGCTCTCTTTTTTTTTTTTTGACGAACTTTTTCCATCTTTTTCCCTTCAAGTAATCTTTAGTTCCTTCTTTTTTAAGTGCCCTAAAAAGTTTTCCTCCTTGTGCCCCAGGGTACATGGATTGGGTTCAGAGCCCCCTTTTAAGCCTTTCCCCCTTCTCTCATCAGCCCTCCCTTGTAGCCCACCCTTGTCTCTCCCTTGAAGTCCCGAGGCCTGTCCTTCTTCCCCCCCAACCTTCCGAGCTTCATGGGTTTCCCTTTCCCCTGGCCTCTCTGCAAACGTTTCCCTCAGTCAGAGTCTAATTTTGGCTCCTTTTTCACTCCCTCTCCAAAGTCCCCCTATGCCCCTGTAGCTGTTCCCCCACGACTTCTTTCATTCTTGAAGAGAGCAGACCATAATTTGATATTCCCCCCACTCCCTCCCAGCATTCCCTTTTTGTGAGCTTTTCCGATGGGTTTCCCCCCTTTCTGAACGTCGTCATAGATTTTTTCAACCCCCCCCCCCCCCACAAAACTTC
>Ga0179593_1355123_pt1 | contig 29438 bp, 28 predicted proteins | sample CZODoug2_1_08_16_FD_185931 | JGI IMG/M metagenome (GOLD analysis project Ga0179593, IMG submission 185931) | Vadose zone soil fungal communities from Angelo Coast Range Reserve, California, USA - CZODoug2_1_08_16fungal (PacBio error correction) | ecosystem: Environmental > Terrestrial > Soil >... | reverse complement strand
CCTCAGCCATCTGGCGAGGGCTTCCCCCCCAAAGCCCCTTCTTTACCAGACACACACGGCCCCTGGCGTGCCGAATGCAATACAATTTTTTTCCCCTCTTGTTCCCGAAACGCACGTAGCCCCCCTCTTTCTTCTCTGCCCCTTTTTGATACTAAGCATTTTCCCGATCGTTTTTTACTTTGTTTAGTCTCGACACATCCAAACTCTCTTTTTTTTCCGTCCCCCCACCAGCTTCTTTTTGCCCCCCACCCGTGAATAAGACCCACCCCCAATCCTTTGGCTCTGGCCGCGGCTGCGATACTCCCTTTTTCTGTAGTTAGCGAGGTGCTCCTCATTATCTATTGAGCCTCTTCCTAGTCCTTTCCGCTCCCCCATTTTTTAATTTCCCTCTATGTTTTTTGAAAGAGTTCCCCTCCAAATCCAGTTTAGACTCCTTTCCTCTTCCTTATCCTCTTTCGAATACTTTTGCTTCATCCCAACTCCGGGCCCTTGTATAGTTATTTCCCAAGTTTCTTTTTTACTGGTTTTCTGTTGTGCCTCGCCGAAGTGTAGTATGTTTCCCTTCCGTCCTTCCCAGACAGCGAGTGACACCCGGCTTTTCCTCTCCGTCTAGGTCTCTCTTTGCCTCTTTCCCCACCTTTTCCTTCTTCCGAACCCATGAGAGACTGTTTTCTAGACTTCTTTTCTTTCCTGCGGTTCTTCGTTTTTAATTGACCTCCTTTCCCCTTGAGGAGATTCCCCCTCCCCTCTCTTCACTACTTGATAGTAAGACGTCCCCACCAAAGAATAGCTTCCTCCGTCCTGTTTCTTAGGTTTTTATTCCTACGCTTTCACACCTGAGATGTTCTACCTTTTTCCGAACCCAATCTGTTGTTGAAGAGACTTCTCCCCAGCCAGATAGTTTGTTAGCCGGAAGGCCCCCCCCCGACCAGTCTCTTATAGAGTATTTCAATTCTCCCGTTTCCCGTCCCTTTTATCCCTTTTCCTTTTTCTTGAGCCCTTCCTCCCCTCTGTAACCTTTTGAAAGGACTTAACCCCAACACCCCTCAGACCAGCATACTCTCTCTGGCTCACATTCTCCCCCCCTCGCCTCGTTTTTTCCCATTTAGCCAACCCTTTTGGGTCCGTAGTTCCCCCCTCGTTTCCCCCTGCTGCATGCTTCCCGACTTGTAGAAAGAGCCATTTTTCGGGGCCATGACCTAAGTAACCTGCTTTTAACTTGTCTAGTGCTCCACCTCCATCCTCCCCCTCGGCCCCCCTGGACCAGTTCCCCTCCCGGCCTTTTTTCCTGCTTCTTTTCTTCAGACCTCCTTAATAGCAGATCTCCTCCTTACAGAATTAGACCTTTTTCTTTTCTTTGTTTCCTCTGCTATCACTATTCTTGATGAACATTTTGGTCCGCTAAATGGATCTTTTTTACTACACCAACCGTCCTTCTCGGATGGCCCCCCCCTCCCACCTACTCTCGCCCCTCTCTGCTGTTCATTAGCCTATTCATACTAGGAAACGTGATATTTTAGTATGTCCTTTTGGGCATTGTCTACTTTTTGACGCCGGAATTTTCTGGTTTTTTTTTTTGACTTCTATGCCCCTCCCATTCCAAAGAAGATCTTTTAGAATTTGACCCTACTTCGGAAGCTCTATGTATCTTCTAATGATGGGCGCGGTGAAATCGATGAAAGCCGTGTATTCCTCTCTCACTCCCCCAAATTTCCTTCTTTCAGGTTAATTTTTTGCAGTCAATCTCCTTTATGAGTATGTGAAGAGGGGCCTGTTTCGATTTAATCTCTTTTCTTCTTCTTCGAACTTCCGGGATATTTTTTAAAAGAACCTGCATCTAGGACGCATACGTTTTTTTGTGGGTTATGGCAATCAGACAGGGACGGTTTTCATCCCCTTTTTCTACTTCATACCTATCCCTTCCTATTGCATAGGATTATCTGACCGAGTCTAATCCGTAGATTTTCCTCTTACCTTTCCTATGATTTCCGCCAAGTTGCCTTTCTACCCTCCCCCGGCAATCTTTTCTTCTTTCTTGGCACTTTTTTCCCTCGTTGTACGGTTTTCTCGTCATAGGGTTTCTTTCTTCCTTTTGTGAATTACTTATCAGCTCAGGCCCGAAGCGTAATTTAACTTTCCCCCATTTTTAAGACTTCCATCTTTCCGTTGAAAAGGACGTCCTCCCTGACCCCCGTTTCCCTGGTCTTCTCCATTTGCTAACTTGCACCTGTGCCGCAACTCTTTTTGACGATATGAGGGTTTGAACCCCTTTATTTCTGTCGATTTTTCATTTTTTTTCCCCGAGTAATTTTTTAGGAGTTTACCTGAGGCGGGTCATTTTCCCCTTTGTCAACCTAGTTCTGGACTTGTCAGGTACTTTCCCACTTCTAATTGCATCGCCGTCGTCTTCCCCGGCTCAGTTGTGTTTCTTTTTGTCTTTCGGCCCCCCCTCAACCCGTCGTTTGGTTTTGCAGCACACTGACACCCATTTGGAAGGATCTTTCCCCCCTACTCTCCTGAATACACTTGTTTCTTTCCCCAGTTTTTGGGTCCCCCCAGACGTCCCCCCCGTCAGCACAACACCCCACCCCCCCCAAGATTCCATCCGTCGCTAACCGTTCCTTTACGCCCTCTAGTAATTTTCGGTCTTCCCGGTCTCGCCCCTCTTAAAGGACCACCATTTTATTGTGTTGACCCATTTCCAGTTTTCTGTTACGATCCGTTGGTTTTTTCACTTATCGTCTGCTTACCATTTCCGTCTACGATTTGGAGTGATCCCAGAATGCTGACCACGCCATCCCTCCCGTTCCTTTTTCCTTCCCTTTTTTTTTTCTTCCCTTTAATAGACTCAATGTCGATTCTGCCCCTTGGTATGTCAGTTCAGTCGCAGGATAGAAAGCTGCCTTAATCCAAGAATTTTTTAACCGTCCTTCCTTGCATCAATCTGCTATCATTTGGTTACCCACCCCCCCCTTTTGTAGTCTTTTTCTGGTGTCTAAGGGGAGGATTTTCATTCAATTTGAGTGTTGTCGCTACAACTACCCTTTTTCACCCCTTCCTGGAAATCCGGAAAACACCTTTCTTTCTTTTCCCCATATAGCCTTTGTCTGAGACCTCTCAACGCATCCCTTTTTTTTCCTTGTGATGTAAACCCCTTTCTTTTGAATCGGGCGAGCGCCTTTCCTGGCTGAACGCCGCCCTCAGAGTTGTATTTGGTAAGGTCCGTAATTGGATAAATCTCCTGTTGTTGGATTAGCCATCCAGTTCACCTCATTTTTAGAACTCCGGCCACCTTGACGAGGCCCACCTGTTATTCTTACCCATGTCTCCTTGGGTTCAGCCGCCCTTTCTATTAGTGGCGTTCGTTTAATTGCTTCAAGATTCGCTTCTTTCCCCCACGCAAACCCCCCCCCTCCACCCCAACACACCGGAAAGAACCCGTCTCGACCCTCCTCGAATGAATGTTATTGTAAAAGAATGACACAGAACTTACCCAAATATGTTGATTCTCTACCTTGACCCTCACGGACTTATCAGGGCCAATTCAGGCATTAAACCCACTGAGAGCGTGATCACTCACAATCATTTTCATATCCCCTACTCTGTGCACCCGACTTCCGCTCCGGACTTAACTTTCTCTCTTTTGACTTTTCGTTTTTTTTGAGTCATATCCTTCTGTTCTCTGGAAGTCTGTTTGTTCTTAGTATTCCCCTTTTTTTTTTACTTGACATTCGGTTTTCCTCTGACTTGAAAACGTGACTCAGTTTTCCCTTTGCCCGCCGTCCCAGTTGATCCCATCCCTCTCTTCTATTCCTCGAGGTTTTCCTCCACATCTCTCAAGTTCTTGAACATGGTTCGTTGTTTTCCTTTTTTTTTCTACCGAAGTTCAAATCATTCTTCATAACACCCCCCCCCCTAGATTACTGATTTCAAAATTTGTCTCCTCTTATCGGGGCATTCCGCTTTTCCCCCCCAAGAAGGTGTATATTTAGAAAATATTTCACTGCTTTTCTCTAAGACCCCGCTTTCTAAGACTCCCTAAATCAGTAGGAGTTCGCTTTCTGCCCCCCTTTAGTTCTCTACCCTTTAACCCCTTTCTTGGTGTTCGGAGCAGTCCCCTTACCATCCCTTTGGAGTGATTTCCTCTTTTCCGTTTAAAGAAATCTCCTATTTTTGCTTTTTTATCCCTCATATGTGTTGCCATCTAATGAAGTCCCCCTTTTTTCCTATTTTTTTGCCCGGATCCCCCCCCCATTTCTAAACTTCCCTTTTAAACTCACCCCATTGAGAGCGTTTGTAGTTTCTACTATTCCTAGGAGTTCATGTATTCCTCGTTTCCTTCTTTGTCGTTGCCTCCCCTTTACTCTTCGACCCTGGAAATTGAATGAATACGTTCTTTTCTTAGGTCCAGTCAACTTAGTAAGGAGACCGTGAAATACCCCCACTTTCTTTTGACCTGCCCATGTTCTTTCGTTGTCCTTCTTTATCTCCCCTTCTGCTTCCTCTGGTCTGTATCACACTTCCCCTTTACAACCACTGACCCCTGGACCTTTCTTTTCAAAAACCTACTTGGGTAATGTGAGGAGCCTGCTAGTCTAGCATTTTCCCCATGTCTGGCTGATTCTTTCGCCACTGCTTTTCCTGGATGTGTATTCTTTTTGCGGCCATTATAAAACAACAAGAGTTTTCCTCATTTCCCTTGTTAATCGCCCCTTTTTCTATTTTTTCTGGTTCATTTCACCCCCCCAATCGTGTCTTTTTATGTGTCAGTTTTTCCCCTCCAACTGGAATACCTTTTGCCTCGTTCTAAAGTCCCTTCCTCTTCCTTTTAGTTTTGAATCTTGGTCCCTTTCAATCTTTCCACCTCTTTTTTCCCCCCTTTCCCAATCCCCTCGTGAGGTATAAGCAACCTTATGTGAACAACTTTTTCTCCCTAGGCCCCCTTCTTTCCCGTTTTCTCACCCCGAGATCTTCTCGCATTGGAGTTAATGTTCCCACACAAAGTTTGATCCCGGCAGGTCTCCTTATTAATTTGTGTCTCTTCCTTTCTTTCTTCGTTCCCTCTTTCCTTTACAGTTTTTAAAGGTCCATGAGAGAACTGTCTACTTTCCTTCCCCACCTTCCTCCGTTTTGTTTTTTATTTCTTCCCCTAATTTTACCCCCACTCAGAAGCCCAAGACAATACCTTCAGTGCCCCAGATTTTTTTCCAGCACCCACCTTGAGATGCACTCCTGTCTGTCTTTTCCTTTTTCTTCCCACCTTTCCTTCCAATGTATTCCTCGATAGGAATGAGCGTAGGCCTTAGGTTCTCATTCCATCTCGAGAAGATTTTACCAGTTTCTCTGTGTCCACATTCCTTCCATCCTTTTCTTTCTTTGTCCTTTGTTAACAAACTTCAACAGAGTACTTCCGTAGCTGAAAGAAGTGAGGCTTCCCGTATCGAAGGCCCCTGTATTTTCTTTTCCCCTTTCCTTTCCATCATTCTCTGGCCTCCCCCACACCACTTCCATGTGTTCACTCCCCAAAGATACCTGGAGTGATATGATGCCCAATTCTTTCCCCCTATCGACATGAAAATTTCCCCCTCCTCATACGTCTCTCGCCAAAGTTTCGGTCCTCTCCCTATCTAATTCTGGGGTTGCTTGGTGGGCACGTCTTCCCCCCTCCCTTCCTGTTTTCCCAAAATGCTTCCTACACGGCCTCCCTCCCAAATAACTGGACGAGGACTTTCCTGGCGTCGATCCCCTCTATCAGGTGATTGTTGGTTTTCAATTGAGCCTGTTGGCTCTCGCGACTCTCGTCGGCTTACACCCAAAGGAATTCACCTCTCCTATTCTTGAATTCCAATACCCCATGCCCCTTCTTCCTTTTTCGCCCAGTTAACTGATCTTTTTTCTTCTTGTCCCCCCTCTTTATTCGCCAAAATAAGTTTATCATACCGCTAGTCCCTTCGTTACATTTTTCTAGTTGGTCTTTTTCCTTGGATTCTCATTGATGGACTGTTTTTCTTTTTCCTTGTTCACACCTAACCTTGTTATTACAATCTTTTTGTCGAAGGTACGTGAGAACTGGTAACCTACCCCCCCCCTTTTTTAATTTTCAATAAAAGAGAATTGTTAATCCCAACCTGCTCTCTGCCCCTGTCATTCTTTTTTGTTTCCTTCCTTCCCTCTGTGAACTGTAGATGACATTTCACTAGCCGAACCTCCAGGATATATCTTAACTTCACCGTAATCGCGGCTATCTCCTTGATTGTTGGCCTTTCCTCTTACACCCTTCGAGGGTGGTCTTTTTTTTTTTTCCCCTTTTGTTGTTGATCTCTATACCCCGACTATTGTGTGAGATTACATTCCCACCACAAAGTCACTTATCGTCTCCTTTCCTCTACCTTTTCCCCCTTTTGCTTTCCGTTGAATTTTCTTTTACTCTACTGATAATAAGGCAAGTTTCCAGTCCCAGGACCACGTTCTTCCCCAGGGCCTACTATTTGCTAGTGGCTACTTACCTTCGATTTTTTTCCCAGAGCCGTGTTTTTCTTTGGAACCCTTCTTTTCCCTATCAGGAGCTACCCCTCCCGGATTCCCACGATCAGGTCGGTTTTCCCCATTCCAGACATTTTTGACTCTTGAGACTCGTACACCCTTTAAAGTCCATGTTCCCCCTGGTCCCCATATGTGAACCCTGGACCTATAACGCATCCTTCCCCCTGATGGTTTGGAGTACCCGAATAGGCAGTCCTACTCCAGGATCTTGACCAGAAGGCGGTCAGGTGCAGTTTTCCGGTTACTTTTTTGTCATAGAGAGGATGACTTGTCATCTCCCCTGATACTTCCTCCTCTTCTCTCCCCCCCCAACACTTTTTCTAATCTTTCTTCTACCTCCCCTAAGAGATCTCGTTGTTGATTCTAGGCCTCACAGCGCCCATCCTCAAAATTTTCTTATTGGAGTATGCAGTTTTTCCCTCCTAATTTGTTCCCTCCTCTCCCGGTTGGTTTATATATTACACAATACTTCCCAGAATCGATCTATATATTAGACCCTTTCCCATGTGCCTCTTCACTATTCTGCAATGTTCCCTGGGTTCTTTTTTTCCACACACCAGTCTTGACTACCTTGCTGTTTTCATCTCCCGTCATGTTAAGGCGATGTTGCCCTTTCTGTTACTTTTTGACGTTCCCTAGGTTATGTTATGTCCTCCTTTGCTTCCCCCCGATATTTTTCCCTTTTTCTCCTCAGCTTTTCTTAATCTTTTCCTCTTGGGTGCTTAGTTTTCTCTAAAACGCCCCCCTAAACTTCATTCCTTTGCTCTTTGCCACCCTCATCTGACCCTTTGTCCGCGACGAGGTACATCTCTCTAACCTTCATTCCTTTCTAAGACTCCTCGAGCTCCTCCCCCCATATCGGTACTTGGTTCTCCTCTTTTTCTTAAGACCGCACCAGTACTGTTCATACTTCCTGTTTTTTTTCATAGTGTAACCCTTTAGGTTTGATTGGTAATGCGTTCAATCCCTTCCAGCCAGTTTATGCCCCCTTCTGTGGCAATTTTCCGTTATCAGTCGCTTCTTTTCACCTTTCACAAACGTTTTATTTCCTAATTCATAATTCTCCTCTAAAAGGAAGCCTTGATCACTTTAACCTGTGCTTTCTGACCCTGTGGTCACCTTCGTCCCCTATTCCCGTATATATCGCGGTAGTTTAACACGCTAGCTTTTACCGAGGTTGGACTGTTGGTTCCGACGTATCTGGCTGAGAGAGTCCCTGGCATTCTGGTATTGCCCCTTTTTGTCCCCAACTCGTTTTCTTCTTCTTCCTTGACTACCCCCACCTCTCTATTTTTTTCGTCTCCTTCCCTCCCTTCCCTTTTTCCGTTGTTTTTTCTCCCCCTCAACCCCCCTGAGCATTGGGTTTGTCTCCCCTTCACCACTAGTGAGCCTTTGGTGTCCCTCTTTCCCCCCCTCACCCTCCCTGCGACCACCCCCTTTTTTTTTTGTCTTCGGACCCCACTCTACCCCCTCCCCATGAAAAGCGGTTTGACGTTTTCCGATCTTCTCTCCCCCCCCTTCTTACTATCCCTTTTTCTCGATTGCTTTCCTGCACCCCACATCCCCCCCCCCCCCCCCCTATGTATTTACCCCCTTTTAGGGTCCCCCTCCTCCCTCCTTTTTGACCCTTTCGTGTCTTAAGAATTTTAATCTCCCCAAGATGTGGAGTTTGATCCTTACCGAAAACTCCTCCCCTTCTCTTCCCATTCCGCTTTGGAGTTTTTCCCTTTTCCTTCCACTACCTTCAGGTCTCAATCGTCTGATTTCTCTTTCTTCTTAGATACCTCCCCCTTTGTCCCCTTCCTGAATAGCCTTTCTCTTTCTTATGTACTCACTAGTATTTTTTAAAATAATCCCCCTCGTCTTTTTTTTCGTTTCTCCCAACGGGTCGTCTCGGGAAGTTCCCCTTTCTTTGAGCCTCAAATATTTTTCTTCAGGTCCTCTTTCCCACCCCCGATTTATTGCCTCAATCCCCCTCTCCAGCTTCGGTAGAGAGTACAGATTTCCCCACTCCCCTCTCTTATGGAATGTTATGAGAATCCCCAACCTTCTCTTCCTTCCTTTCCTTTCACTTTTTACTGAGAGCCATCCCTCTTGTGATGGCCCTTCAGGACCATTAGGTTTTCCACAAAGAAGGGGGCGTTCTGAGACCCCAGCCATCCATTTCCCCCTTTATCCCTCCCCTTCACAAATTTTTTCCCTACTCCCCCCCCCCCTCCTACTTTTCCCCCCTCTCGGAGAAACCTTGTTTTTTTCCGTATTCACTCCACGACCTATTCTTTCTGCCCCCCCCTCTACATATTAGATTCTCCACCTCCCACCAAGCCCGCCTGTTTTTCCAATCTTTCTGATTTAGTCCCCAACGAGCCTCTACAAATCCTCTTTCCTTATCTCACTGGCTGTTAACGTGCCCCGGCGGCAGGGCTGCACGGCCGGCCAGGAAACAACCCCCCACCCCACACCCACACCCCAACCCCCCCCCCCCCCCCCCCCCAACCCCCACCCCCCCCCCCACCCCCCCCACCCACCCCCACCCCCCCAACCCCCCCACCCACCACCCGCCACCCACACACAACCCCCCCCCCCCCAAACCCCCCCCCCCCCCCCCACCCCCCCCCCCCCCCCCCCACCCCCAACCAACACACACCCCCAACCCCACCACCCACCCCCCCCCCCCACCACACCCCCCCCCCCCCCCCACCCCACCCCCCCCCCCCCCCCCCCAAAAACCCCCCCCCCCCCCCCCCCACCCCCCCCCACCCCCCCCCCCCCCAAACCCACCCCACCCAACCCCCCACCCCCCCACCCCCCCCCCCCCCCCCCCCCAAAACCCCCACCCCCCCCCCCCCCCCCCCCCCCCCCCCCACACCCCCCCCCCCCCCCCACCCCCCCCCCCCACCCACACCCCCACCCCCCCCCACCCCCCCACCCCACCCCCCACCACAACCTCAAACCCATCTTCTCCTCGTTCCTCCCCCCTGTTTAAACTCTACCCGCTTCTTCCAAAAGAAATTATTCAGCTCGTATCTCCCTTTCTTCCCCCCTTCTTTTTTTTGTGGATATGACATTTCCGATTATTTCTCCGTATTTCCCCCAAAGATTAGCTTTCCTTTTTTTTTTTTTGTATTCCCTCTTTCTTTAAGGTGTTTTCTGACCCTTCCCCTTTTTAAACCTTCAGCATTCGTGCCTGTCTTCCCTTTTTTACTTCCATCCTTATTCTCTCTCTCCATTTTGTCCTCCCCACAAGAATTCTTTCAACCTTTTTTTTGAGTTCCGGGATTTTTCCTTTCCCTAGATGCCATCGATCCACCCCCTCTCTTCGTATGTTTTCCCCCCTCCCCAATTTTCCTCCCCTTTCCTTTTATGGACTCTTTTTACCTCCCTCCACTCCTGTTTTTTTTCTCTCCCCCCTAACCTGTATTGTCAATTATTTTGCTCAATTCAAGACCCCTTTTGGGTCATCCCTCCTTTCACTTTACATTCCCTCCCCAAGTTCTTTGCGTTTTTCCCCTTCCCCCCCCCAAATTTCTGACCTTCCAATGATTTTTACCAAACTTTACAGGTTTTGAGTCTCTACCATTCCCCTCTTCTTCATGTGCTTTTTTAGCTTAGATCCCCTCCCGACTTCTTTGTCGACCTCCCAAGATGTGTGTCTTCCTTCTTCCCTTTCCCCTCTTTGGCACGCTTTCTTGATTATTTCACTCTCATCTACCCTCCCTTTTTCCTCCCCCCCCCCCATGTCCGGCAGGCTGGTTTCTTTTACTGGTTTCCTATTTTACCCCCTTCCCCCCCCTCTTCTCTTTCTCCCCGTCGAGCTCATACTCTCCGTAAGTTGAAGCTTATCCATCGCCCCCTCTCCCAATAAGCCCTCTTATGCCAGCCTCTTCCCTTCTCCTGTCTGAAAGTTCCCCCCCCCTGGGGAACCCTGGCTCAAGGGGCTTTCTTTTCTAGTGTAAGGTATGGATCACCTAACCTCTCTTACTCCTTTCCTTTCATACCTCACTCTGTCAAACCTGATCTCTCCAATTGCCCCTCGGAAAGGAGTCAGACCTTCTTTTTTGTGTTATCAAGGGTTGAGTGTCTGCAGGCGATTTTCTGGTAGCGCTTACTCCTTCCAGGGTTGAGCCGCAAGCCCATTCAGAACTTCCAGTCTTCTTTGATAGTACACAGCCTTTTATTCCTTTAGGATTTATGACTTTTCGGGCCGTGGTTTCCAAAAACCCAAACGCCTTTCTTCTGTCCTCCCGTAGTTAGATGTTATCCTGTCTCTTTATCTGGTGCGTGCTTCGGCTAAACCCCCAACGTGAGACGTGTTTCATTTCTTTCGTCGTCGTCCCTACAACCCCTTTTTTAAGAACTTTCCCCCTTTTTCCGGAGCCTCCGGCCAGTAGTCCCTGAGACGGTTTTGACCGTTTTAAGAAGCCGACCCCCCTCTGTTTTCAAATCGGTTCTCCAACGCCTACTTCTTTAATACTATCCCCCCGTATACGTTTAACCCCAGTCTCTCCCCATACCATCCCCCCCTTGACTGGGATCTTTGCTGTCCCCCCCCCCGCTGATTGTTTTCTTCTTCCCCTTTTCTAAACCCTTTTTCCCCCCCCGGCCCCGTTTTTAACTTCTTCTTTGCGTTTTAAAGGGATGGATTTCTTCCCTTATTGTTACTTTGCCCGGTCCCCGCTGCCCTTTCTTAGCCTTCCCCCTCCTGAAACCCTTTCCTCATTTCCCACCTTCCCACCCCTTTCCCCAGAAAACAGACCCAGAATACTTCTTTTCCCCCCCTCTTCCTCAACCTTTTTTTTCAGAGAACTGTACCCTTTCTTCCTCAATGCGGACTTTCTCCTGTCCTCTCCGGTTTGAGTCTTTTTCCCCTTCCTTTTCTCTTCAATGCAGTTAGGACCTTTCCCTGAGCGACCGTGATTCTAACCTTTCCCAGGCTTCGGTTTTAAACAATTCCCGCTGCCTTTCCTACCCCTTTCGGGTGCGTTTTCCACTCTCCCCTTTTCACCAATTCCCTTGAGACTAACCTACTCTTCAGACTCAGTTTCTCTTCCCTGTCCATTCGGATTTTCTTGCATCTGGACGAGTTGCTTCCCCCCAACTTTCCTCTTTCCCAAGAACCCTTCCCTGTCTTCCTTTTTTCCCCCTTAGATCTTTTAAATCAAATCCCACCTCTTTCGACTCGGTCATCTCTCCCCTTTCTTCTCCGAAGCTCGCTCAGCTTTTTTTTTGCATGTGTGTCCTTATTTCCCACCCTTGGAGAGTGAGACAACCTCTTTCCCAAGTCTTACCTCCCCCTTCCAAGGTTCTATTGATTCCTTCTTCTTAGACTCAATCCCCTTCTTCTTTCCCCTCTTTCGTGTTCCTCTCTCTCCTTTTTGGATAGCAGCCTCCTGTCCTGTAGCCTTTTCCCCGGGGAAGAAAGTTCTATTCTCCCGAGGCCCACTACCCCCCCCCTTCCCGTTCTAAGGCGGTTTCTAGCCCTTATGTACTTGAGGCGTTCCCCTTTTTCCTTCCCCCCCAGACCCACTGTTCCGATTTCCTGTGAGACTTTCCCACTTTTTTCCAACACCCAGGTGTAATCGGTTTTCTTTCTTTGTTCTTCCCCTTTCTTTTCTCGCTTCGTTCACTAGTTTTTCCGTGGCCCTTGAAATGAGATCTCTTCAAACTTCTTTTCCTGAAGGCTATGGTCCCCCTCTTGGTCCAGACCCCCCCCCAATTTGTCTCTTTCCCCCCCTCCCCCCTTCCTTTTTACTCACTATTTTTTCCCCTTTTTTTGTCCCTTGTATGAAGAGGTGCATTTGAGAGGCCATTGAATCTGATCGGAAAACGATGATCCTCTTGACTGGTTACCCTTCCTTTCTTCCCTCTCCTGACCTCGTGGGGTTTGCCTTTCTCTCCCCCACCCAGCACGAGGGATGGTTGGGTATCCCTCAGATTGAAGACAGCATCAGTTGTTTTTCAGAGAGACGTCCCCTCCCTCTCCGTGTATTGATCGGACCTTATACCAAACACTCAAATATTTGCGGAGTACGGAATGCTAGACGGGGGAACGGCCAGCCTGAGTCTTAAGTGTGCAACGTTCAGAGCTCGTCGCGCCACGCCGTTTTCCTGCAACGGGAACATAGCTGGCCCAGGAAGTCTGCAAACCCTCGTCCCCCTCAGAAGCGTGACTGCTCAGTTGAGACTTCAAAGGAGCTCTGTGGGGCTGAAAAGATGAACCCCCCCTTTGTGGTAGGTGGTCATTTTATTTCCTATAAGGATCTTCCCCCCTCCCCCGGGATACTCTCCTTTTACTTTAAACGGTCGACCTTCCCCCTCCCCTCTATTTGATTCCCCACCCCTACAAGCAACGGCCAAATCTCCCCACCGTTTCCCTTTCAGTCCCGTCCTTTCTTAGTTTTTCCCTCTCCAGTATCTTCCTGAATTGCCCCCCGCAACGATGAGGTACTCCTCTTTCTAAGGAATTTGGTTTCCGGTCTCAATCTTATGCACTCTTTTCCTTGACCTTGTTAGGTCTATGAACACAGTCTCCCCATCGCCCTGGAAACCCTTCTCCCATAAAGCGTTTTCTCTTTTTTTCTTTCCTCTAACTCCCCCCTTTACTTTTTCCCCACCCTTTATCTTTGTGATGAATTTTTTGAAGTCCCTCCATTTTCTCCTCTAATTGGGGTTTGACCCCCCTTAGGAACCTCCCGTACCCATCCTATTTAACACGAGGTTCCTCTCGTAAACTTTTATTCTTTCGAGAGAAAGCTTTTCCTGTTCCCCCTTTGTATTTTTTTTTTAAAATCGTATCTCTTCCATTTTCGGTTGCATTCAATCCTCTCACGACATGTCCCCCTTTTATTGGATTCTCCCTTTTTTTCCTTTCTTCACAATCTCTTTTTTATGGATGTGGACTTATGCCGTAAAGATTGTTCCCCTTCTATACGTCTTTTTTTTTTTTTTTTTTTTTTTTTTTTATTTTTTACCCCTTTAGGGTAATTTTTTATTAGTGTTACCCCAAGCCCCCCCTTCCCCCTCATTTACTGGAGCTGGAATTTCCCCCTCCTGCCCCTGTTGTTTTCTCCTCTCGGCGCCTTTCCCCCCTCTTCCTCAGCATGTCTTCAGTTAGTTATCAGTTCATCTCCGTACTAACTCTAGTCTATAATTTCGTAAGTTCTTTTCTTTTTTACCGCACTTCATTCCCCCCCTTTCCCTTGAGTGGATTGTTCCTAGTGGACTAAGGGACCTGTTCCTTGGCGGTTTTTCCTTTTCCCCTCCGGATGAAGTTTTTTACCTTTCCTTGCTCAGGACGATGTCTCCCTTTTTACAAGGAACAACTCTTCCCTAATCCTCCCTGTCCAGCTTCCCCTGTGACTTCATAGGGTAAAAGTGGTCACTTTGCATTTTGGTCCCTTCTCCCCCCACCCAACTTTCAGTCCTTGTTTATTTTACCCACCCAGGATCTTTTTTTGCCTTTTTGTATTTTTGTCTACCTTTGTCACCCGCAGAAGGTTATTTCCTGAGCTCCATCTCCCCCGGCGGTGATTCCCCTTACTTGTGCCAAAACCACTTTTTGAGGAGGCCAGGTGCTGCTCACCCACTCCTCCTGCCTCGATTTCCTTCAGCAACTAACATCCCCACTTTCTGAGTAATGGTTCTTTTGTTCTACTCCCACATACCCAACTTAGAATTGTTTTTTGGCCACCCCCCTTCACGATTCCTAGGTTTTACCCTAAGTCTGACCTTGCCCTCAACAGCTCGTGTTGCTCCTTCCCCCTATTCTCCGACCTCCTTTTACAATATTGACCTTCCCCACCAGCTTTCTCCTTTCTTCTTACCTTAAGTCCTTCCCCTCCTTCCCCCGCACATGATCCCAAAAAGAATGGTCTTCCCCTTTTTTCCAGGCTGTCCCCCTTTTCTCCTTTGTTTCCCCTTCTTTGTGAGGATCTCCCTACCCTCATCTCCAGATTTGATTGATCTCGCCCATCATACCTCCCATTTTCTTCCCCCTCCAGAAACACTTCTGTGATTAAAGGGAGAATTTTTCCCCGACCTTTCCCCTCGTCGTCCTCTCTGGTTTTTTTTCTTTTTTAATTCCCTTTAATCGACTCTAACCCCATCCAATTTCATCATCTGCCCTCCCGTAATAGAGGAACCTTACCCCCCTTTCTTCATTTTCTGGTTTCTTCCCCTCTTGAGTCCCCGACAGATACGCCGAATTTGATTTTTCCGTAACCTACTTCTCCAATCCCTTTTTCTCCATTTTGACAAACATAGCTCGCTCCACATACCTCACACATTCTAGTTCCTTTCGTCCTCCCTTCCAGCTTAACCCCCATCCCGAGTCTTTTGTTTCCATTGGTTTTGCGAATAACACAACTGGTCCCGTGAGGTTCCTATTCTTCCCTCTTATCTCCCACTTTCCGTCCTGATCCCCCCAGTGTGTTGACTTTTTCTCTTCTTATCACCTCTTTTGGCGTTTTCGCAGTTTACTCATTTGATCTCAACTCGCCCACCCATTTTCCCCCCTTGCCTTGCCCCTTCCCCCACCCTTTTTCGACCCCTGGGGTTTTTGAACTCCGAACCTCGTCGTTCGTTTTCTTTGTCCTTTCTCCCCTTTGTAGGCGCCAAAACGCCCCCCAAAGAACTAACCCAATTCCCTTCCCTTTCGCGTCCCGCTCCTGAAAAGCCTTCCCTCCACACTGATTGTGCTGCCATTCTTATAAAGTTTTTTTGTCCGTTTCTGACCAAAGTGAGAGTCCCTCCAAGTCCCCCCTGTGAACTCCCCGTTTTCTTGCCACCCGTTCTTTTCTCGCGTAATGGATTTTTTCATCATCTTTTTATTGTTTTTTTTTTCCGTGATCACTTTTCCCCCCTGATGTGAAGTAGTTTTTTCCCTCTAGCTCCGTTTCCCCCCCCTTTTGTTCGTTTTACTCGACTTCCGTTTTTTCCCTCCCGTTTCCTTTTTCCTTCCAAGCCGGCCTTTCTAGCTTTTCCGATTTCAACAATTATGTCGCTAGAACTTCCCCTCCCCTTAGTTAAGTCCTTCCCCTTTGTGCGTGTGTTTTCCCCTCCTCGCAATTTCCCTTTCCCCTCCCCCTCGATGTTCGCTTCAACCCCCTTTGTCTCCGTCTTCTTTTGTAATTCCCTTCCCTCTTAACTCTGTTTCCCTCGATTTTCGATCCAAATTATTTTTTCCCCTTTTATCATACCGACACCTTCTTTTCCCCCCCTTTCCCTTCCCACACATCTTATTCTTTTTCAAAATTCGAATTTACCACTGGAAGTGTCTTTCCTGAAAGTTCCATTATTTTGTTGACTTTTCTTCTCTCCTCAACCCTCTCCTGTGTTTCCCCCTCCCCCTGGTTTCAGGGATCTTTCTGTTCGATGCCCTAGTTGATCGGTATTGCTGACCTACCCCTTTCCCATCCCCTTTAACCTCGACCCGTTGTAAGACCCCACAATCCCCCCCCATGCTCTTTTTCTTTAGTTGTTTCTTCTTCTATTTCAGTGCCCGGCCGTCGGGAATTTTTCTCCGCGTCATATTTCCTCAGTCTACCCCATCTCAGAGGTCCCCCTGACTTCTCCCCTTTTTTCTCAATGACGCGGGATTCCCCTGTTTTTTTTCTTGTTTTCTTAGTTCGGTTTTTTTAATTTTCTTCAATACAACTCCTTTCTTGATGTCCGTCTTGTCCTTATAAACAGATACTTTCCCACCTTCTACCGTCAACTTCCTTCCCCTTTTTTAACTCCATTCTTTCAATGGGTTTTCGCCTTTTCCTAGCCGAGTCTTTACTTTTAATCCTGAACCTCCCGGCTTTTCCCTTGGCGTACAATTCTTTTTAATGGCGGATTTCATTTCAGTCCTCCCACCCCCCCCACCCCCCCTTCTTCCTGCGGATTTTTTCCCTCTCAGGAACTTATTGTCCGTTTGTTATTAACCCCCCGACCTTTTTTATGTCGGAGCTACCCCCTCCTCCCCTTGGGGGTCGACGTCCTTTTCTTCCTTTCCTTTGTGATTCCGCTTTCTCCCCCTTCCAGACCGGTGGACATCAATCTCCTCGCATACATGGTTAATAATTCCGAAACGTACTCCCCCCTGTAGCAACCCCTCCCTCTTTTTCCTCAATACCAGAGATCTTCTCTTTTTCTTTTCTGATTCTTCTTAAGCAGCCCCCCGCACTGGCGCATTTCTTCTTTTTCTTCTGTTGGTATTTTGGACATAGCGTTGTGACAGGATTGCCCTTCCCAGAGTTTTTTGAGTTTTTTCTGAAGAAAATTCGTTTCCTCAGGGCTTCCCCGATCCCAGCCCACACCCCTCTCCCCCTTTTCCACCCTCTCAAGACCCCCCCCTTTCCTCTTCACCTGTACCTGAAGCCTTCTTAGTCCCCATACCCTCAGTTTCGGCGCGCTGCAGTCTTCTTTCTTCTATGAAGCTTCCTTTTTGCTAGTCTTTTTCCCCCCAGTATAGACGTCCCCTCTTTTTTTTCGGTTGCGTTTACACTACAAGTCTAAGAGGCGATGACCGCGAGGCTTTTTTTTTTCTCCTCTGAAGGGACTCCCCTTTTCATTGCACCCCCCTTCCCCTCCCAGTCAGTTTTTTTATCCTTCTTTGAACCTTCTCTTAAAATCAACCCAAGCCAGTCGACCATACTTTTTTTCTCTTTAAGTTGTTTTCTTCTTTTGAACAGGTTTTTTTCTTTTTTGAATCTCCCCCCCAATGCTGATTTCCCCCTTTTTCAAAACTCCCCCCTTACGTTTTTCCCCCCCCTCCTCCGAGATGGGTACTTTTCTAGGAGCGTTGAGGATTTCTCTATGAGACTGTTTTCTCCTCCCTATGTCTTTCTTTGCCATTGAGAGGCAGAATTAGTTCCCCGAACCAATGCACATTTCGTTCCTCCTAGAGATGCCTTCCCTTCTTTTTTTTCTCCCCTACAGGGAGATATTTTTTCCCTTTCCCAGGTAAGATTTAAGTTTTCCCGGTTCCTAGATCGAATCTTTTTAGGCATTGAAGTCTCCCCCCTTTTTTCAAGCCCTTTCTTCATCCTTTCTTTTCTAGACCCAGATCTGAAAAATTTCCTCCCTTCCCACCTTTTTCCCTCCCCTTCCGGGTCCGACTCTTCGTATTTGGTCACTTTTTTTATTGAATTAAATGGACCGACATTTCCTTCTGATCTGGACGAAGCCCTTCCTGAACCTTTTTCGTCCTTTTTCCATTCATGTTCCTACGCTTGTCTTATTATTCATTTAATCCCCACTTATCTTTAGGGTTTTTTTTTTCCTGGTGTTATTATATCTCTTCAATTCTTTTGGAGGCCCAGTACCCGTCTTTTTTTGCTGATAGTTACAGGCTGCTCTTTCCTTTTCCTCTCCCTTACTTCTCCTCCTCTTCACAGAGCTTACCCCCCCACGTTTAGAGACTTTCTTTTTCTCTTCCCTATCAGCTTGGTTTAGCTTTCCCCCTTTTTTAAGTATGGCTTTCCCTTTTATGGTCCGAGGCCACGTTCTTCCAAGATGACTGGGTTGGTTTTCTTTCACTCTCAATGCTTTCTCCAGTCCCTTCTTCCCCTTTCCCGATCTCAAGGAGGGGTTCTAATCGAAGAAAGAGGTTTTTGAAGAAACCCTTTCAAAGAAGTACTCCAGTGCAAGTTGGTTCCTTTTTCTCTTTAAATACGATTATTGAACAATTTGGTCTCGAAGTGTATTTTTTATCTTTTTTCACTTCTCTCCAACATCCTTCTACTCCCTCTCTTTGACTTTCCTTCTCCTCCCTCTACTTTTCCCCCAAATTCCTTCTTTGAGGATGAAGGTGTTCCCCTCCATTTTTTCTGTCCTTCTTTTTTTTCATAGAAACGACATTACACTTTATCACCTCTTGCCCCCCTTTTATTTCTCGAAACGCTTTGGCGGGAAAAGTGGTTTGTTTGGGGTTCTTTTTCGGGTGCGGGGTCACCTTTGTTCCTCCTTGGATTAGCAGATCATCTTTCTTTGTTTTTTCCTGTGCCCTTTTTGTTTCCTTCCCTGACCCTACACTTGTGAGCGATTCCTAATTTGCGTTACGGCGCTCTACATGATGGTTTCTATGGATTTCTCGTGGCACAAACACCTGCCTGATTTTTTTCAGCCCTTTTTCCCAAAGCCCGCCTTGAAGGTGGTATCCATAGGGATCTTCATGTCTAACCAGGCATTCCTCGTTCGTTCCGCTCGAATCCTTTCCGTTGCTGTTAGTCTGCCTTTCTTCATTTTCCCTTCCAATTTCCCCTCTTCAAGTTTTGTTTCTGTCCTAGTGGTTACACCCTTTTGATTTTTCTTTATTTGGCATAGTTTCTCGCTCCGTCTTCCGTTTCCCCTTCTTTTCTCAGTCTTTTATTTAACTTGCCCCCGCTTCCTCGCCAATACATTTCTTTTAAACTTTTCATCCTTTCAAACCGTTTCCCGGTGTTTTCTACCCTTCATCTTCGACGATCTTTTTCTTCTGCACCTTTGCTTTCCTGGAGGGGGGCATACCGTTTGGTAACCCCCCCCTTTCCTTCTTCTTTTTTACATTTGTGACGGGGCTTGCGGTGGCCCCAATCTTTGATTTTTTTTTCTCCGTTAACTCCTTGTCCAGAAGTAGTAGTCGCCCCTCCCCGCCAGTTTGTCTTCCTTTTTGGTGCCTTCTCTCCCACACCAAGGTCATTGGGGGTGGACTACTGGCTCCTTTGTCCTCATTTCCCCCTTAACACAGTAGGTGGAGGTGATATCTACTTTTTTTTTTGGACCCGTCCCCCACCAACGCACAAGAATACAGGCCCAGTTAGTAGAGAGTCCCGTTTCTAACGATAGTCCCTTTGGCTGATTCCCCGGCTTCGCCAGTCCTGCCCCATGTACAAAAGTCACTTTCTGAAAATTTTCCTGTCCAGTTTCCCAGCTCCCAGGGTTTTAACGGAGTTTCTCATTTACCATCGGCTCTCCTCTGTGTTTACGCCTGTGAAACAGCTCCCCTCCCGGCCCCGGAGGGCCACCGAACTTCCAGCGTTTTTCCTTCTACGGCCTCCCCCCGGCTTGCTGCGTCCCCGGCTGATGTTCTTTTTTCGGAGATAAAGGTCTGGAATGACTACCCTACTTCGGCCTTCCCTCCCTCGTCCTCTATTTTCCCCCCAAACAAACCTCTCTTCCTTTTTTTTTTCTTCACCAGGGGCGTTTCTTTCATCGTGTTTCTTCCCCGGAACTTTCCCCGATCAGGTTTGGCACCCCCCTTCCCCCTTTATTTCTTTTATAAGCCACATAGCAAATTTTTTATTTAGCTCCCCAGAAATTTCCTTCCTTGGGTTTTTCCTTTTTTCTAATACAATTTTTTTCCCAAGACCCGTTTCGCTTCTCCCATTTCTATAATAAGTTGGTTCTTTCCTTGGCAAGTATCTTGATCAACTCTATCTTTTATTTCATGACGTTAAACCTTGAAATTTCCTCTTTTCAACCCCCCATTCTTTTATCCCCGTTTCCCCCCCCATAAGACGAGCCCTTTTTACCACTGGGTCCGCAATGTCCTGCTCTTCGAGGGTTTATCAGGATGTCAAATCTTTTTTTTTTCTTTTTTTTTTTTTCTATTTTCCCCCCCAACACCTCAAGAAAACTCTCAATTAGCTCGTTCCACCGTTATCTACAAAGAGGCTTTTTAGCCATGATATCACCGCTTATGTGTTCAATCGCAGTCGGATAAGTATCGGATCCAATCCAGGTGTGCCTATACTTCATGAGGGAAAGGCATTGACATCACTCTACTGCCTATATATTTTGTTTGTGAGAGAGATTCTCCTCTCTGAATCTCAGCTCGTAGAGTTCCCATTTTCCCCTTCGAAATCTAATGTTGAAGCACGGCAGTCCAACGTTCAGTGCCGGCCTGACCTTCTCCCCCCTGTGGCCCTTGGTCTTGGTCTCATAGTTCCTTTGCCGAAAATTCCTTTCCCCTAAATGTTGATTATTGTGCTTTGGCTCTCCTCCTCACAGCCCCGATCTGATTATGCCAAACTTCTCACTGTTTTAGAAGCTTTTGCCGCCAGAATGGTTCGAGATGTAGATATCTCGCCGCGTCTTTCATCACGAAATTCTTTGTACTCCTAAGCCGGGCACTAAACACCTTCTTGCGTCCTCAAGTTGCCCCCCTTCCCCTTCTTGCCCCCACCTTTTGTATTAGAGCAACGTCCCCTCCTAACGTAATATTCTGCCGCTGCTTACCCTTAAATCGTTCGATTGCTTGCTTTACTCTGTGTTCTTGATTTCGAGTCTTCCCCCTCCAAATTCACTAATCCACTCCCCGTGTTCCTCCACCACCCCTTTTTACGGATTTTAGTATTTTCCCTTCTCTTCGAGGGCGTCCTCCTCTCTCTTTCAGTCTGCGCGGTCTTTTCGAAGCCCCCTCATCCTCGAGTTGACTGCTCTTTCTCCGTCCTGAATTGAATCCCACGCGTTTCCGGCAGGTTTTTCTTTCCACTGTTTTGCCCTCCCCTTCCAGCTGGCCTCTGGTACCTTCCCCCTTTGTCCAACACTGATCGAACTTCCTCCTTTCCCAATTACATTGGTCGGAGCATTTTTTACCTTCTTTCGAGTCACCCCCTCTAAGGGTTACTTATCACGGGAGAAAGACTTCTATCTCATGTCCTTCACCCCCCGAATTGGCGTACCCTTATTGTTACCTAGCTTCAGCTCATCTTGTGATTTTGATTAACCCCAATGCCGCGTTTTTCCCTTCCCATAAAAAAATCCCATCCCAATGGAGTGGCGTTTCGATAAGGAGAGTGATTCAGCTTGTCCTTACCTTCTCACCTATGGTTCTTTTCTTTCCCATTACCTCAAAGAAGCAGCCTTTCCATTCCCTACCCCGCGGAACAGGTATCCCCCGTCACGCATTTGGTGTGCGCTACTATCTTAGACATTTTTCTCGAGCCCTTGCGGACAAGGGCAGTCCCATGCCTTCTTCTGAAAGGGCTTTCTTTTAACCCCGCGTGGTTTTGGCGGTCACTTTTTTCCCACCCTACTAGACACTTGAGAATTTCTCCCAAATCCCTTGATAGGCACACCGGCCAATACCCCCTCCCAGAATCCTGTGGAGTTTTTTGTCACCCCCCCGTTCATCCCAAAAAAAGTGAAGATGCCCTGTTCTTCTTTATCTAAGTTTTTTTTTCCCCCCCAGTCACTCGACGGTTCTTTCCGCTGCGGATCCTCGGAATTCAAGTTCGCTTTTTAATATTCCTTCTGAGCCCCATTCCTTCGACGTTTCCCTCCTAAATCCAGTTCTTTACAACTATAACTATTCCAATTCAAGCCTGAAGGAGGAGAGCTTTATCTCCTGTCCATTTTTTTATTTTTCTGTCCATCCTGCGTCTTGACTGCAACCCCATAATGGGGTTCTGATCCCCCCTTTCCAGGGGCTTTACTGGTAACGTCCCCCTGTATAAATGTTTGGCAACCCCCTAAATCCTTTCGCCCAGGTCTTCTCGTTCTACAGATTGCTTCCCCCTTTTTTTTTCGTCGTTTTCTTCTTTTCTTTCTATTATTCCCCAAATTTTATCTTCAGCAAAAGATTACACCCCGAATCATCCAATAAACCTCTGAGGATTTAGCTTTGGGCTCATTTTTAGTGTTTGATCCGATATGAGCCTTTGAATCTGCTGAATTACTCTTTCCAAACGTGGAATCCAGCTCTCTTATACATGAGTCACGCCATCATTGGACTAATTGTCAGTGCACTCGAGATATGAGGTCTTACCTCTTGATTCCGCCCACCCAATAAGGGGAAGATTACTTATCGTTTTCCTTGTCAGTGCTATTGTGTTTTTTTCTGGAGTTCGGACCTTAGAGAGACTGGATCTTTTTCCTTTTAGGGCAACTCTCATTCTCGTTGTCCTCAAGGGAGGCCTTAGAATTCCCACTTGTTCTCACGCGAGGTAAGCCCCAAATGTTTCTTATGAGCCCCCTCAACCTCTCTTTCAGTCAGTCCTTTTTTCCTTTGCTTTGACTGCTCCTCATCTTTCGCGTCTTCCTGCCCTCCTTCATCTTTTAGAGTCATTTACCGCCCGTACATTCCCCTTAGAGAGCTACTTGTAAAAACGCTGTCCTAGACGAATACTGTGTTTTCCCCAACCTCACCCACCTTGAGCTGTGTCTCTCTCCTCCTCTTTACAATAACCCCTGTGTGTTGATTTATCAATACCCCCTTGTATTCTCGGAAAGGCCCCCACCTAACACTTATGTAGTCTGGCCGTCGTCACCTTTTTCAAGTTTTCGAACTCGTAATTTAGATCTGCTCCCTTTTTCATTTATTCCTTGATAATGAAAATTTTACCCCCCCCTAGGCATTTTCCTTTCCTGTCTGTGCGAGCTACCTTTTGATATTTTATGCCCGAGTCCCCAGGGGTTTGGGCCCTCCCTGAGACGGAGCTTTTCCAGTGGAGTCACTGAGGTGTAGTTGGGTCTTTTCCCCCTTGGACGACGCAAGCTACTGAGTGTCCTTGCAAAATTCCCCAACTTCACACGATTTCACCTTGGAAAAGGCCCCCGATCACCTGTCTATTGCCTGGTTTTTTGATTAAGCATCGTCCCCTGACCGCCCCAGCTATCTTTTCCGGCTAACGTTTCCCTTTGTTCGTGACCGATTTTATTCTTCCTTTGTTATGCACTTTTGTTAGCGCCATTCCTTATCTTTACCCAAATGTGTGATAATAGGAGTCCCCCACTCCACTCATCTGCGGCCACTCTTTTTGTAGTTTTCTTTCTTAGGCAAAAACGCTTTTTTCTCTTGAGTTTCTTGGGGGCAATGATTTTCCTTTTTTTCGCCTTTTCTGTCCTCGGAAAACAGCATTCGCTATGAGCATATTCTGCCACTGGGCTGACTTTTTTTCAAGAAGGTCGCCTTCTTTTTTTGGTGTGATTGGACAACAGTGGCCCACAGTCCTTTATTCATAAGATAAAGCCCTTGGTTCTGGCCCTCACATGTCCTGTTTCCTTGAAGTCTAATTTTTGATGTTAGTAATTAGTCTCTAGCAACTGCTTTTCTGCCTGGATCGCGCTTGCTTGTTCTATAGTTAACCAACGAACGATGTCTCGAATCCCAATTCAGAATGTGAGGTTTTTCTCCATCGGACGTCGATCAGATATCAGTCATCCCGTACTTGAACCTCCACCTGAGTGCCTCGCTTCCGCATTATTTATTTCCTTCAAAGTTCATCCCGCAATGGGTTGTTGCATATGTGGTCTCTTCTTGCTCCGTTTGTTAATTATTTTGCCTATGTCGGTTGTGGACTGTTTCTCCGTTTCTCGGTCCTTTTCACACCGTTGCCGGCAACATTCCGCTCCGGACTTCATTACCTTTTAACCCTGGGCCTTTTTCCCACGGTTTCACCCCTTTCCCCTATCTTTTCGACTCGGTTCACCCCTTCTTTGTCTCCTGGTCCGATTTGTGGCTTCCGTTGGTCACGCCTTTTCGGAGTTTGGGGTCGTGGCCCCCAATCGGGTTGAGTGGAGGGGATTTCTGAACCCTCCACCGCATGCCTCGCCGTGGTCCCCTGCCATCCCTTCATTGGTGTCTTTCTGCCTCCCACTCAACCTTTGTCCTTGGGTTGGACTTCCCCTGCCCAGCTAGCGGCGTTCCCATCCGCTTCGAAGACCCAGGCCGTGTGGGTTGAATCTTGGCGAAAGTCACAACGCCCAATTCGTGAAGAAAGCTCCTTTTTCTTCATGTTTATCCTCTCGCGAACATGCATCCACCATGTCCAAAGGGGTTGTAAGTTCTGTCCGTTCCAGTGTTCGGGCGAACCCCCTTCTCTGATTCTTTACCCGGCCTCAGTTGGTAGTTATACGCATTGTTACCTCACTCAAGCCCCGTCGCGTTAAATTCCTTCGTGTGCTTTTCTTTCTGCCGCCCCGTCGCGCTCCTCGCTGTGAGATGCTGGTAAGTCTTCCGACACTTCTATGCGTCACCAGTTCCGTTCCGCCGATTCTGACTCCCTATGGTACAACCCAATAACATTGAGTATTTGGGTCGGTGCCTAAAGGGTAGTCTGGGACCACTTTTTTTGATGACTCAACGCACAGATGGGCTACAACAGCTGATCGTCCCATCTGAAGCCCGGTTTTAGCGCGTGACCGCACCCACGCATTCGGTAGGGCTGGGTGGGCTTGCGCCTCCCTTCCATGGGTTTCAGTCATTCTGTTACCCGCGCCATCAGCTGTGATCTGGCGCCTTTCGTATCCCCCAAAGCGGGTTGGCGGGCAGTTCACTCATGTGTTACATCCTCCATTCTTAGCGGGCAAATCTTTCGGAGCAAAATGGGTTTTGAATCTCCCTTTTAGCCTTAGCTTTCCGTCTTTACTGTGGATAGGATTGAAGACCCCCCGCAACAAGAAATGCCCCCTTCAAGACATACAGTTCGGCAAACGCCTATCTTCCACCGATTTCATCTGATCTTTCGCACTCGTCACCTTCCGGCGTGGTGATTGCGTCCCACGTAGATTTGACGATCACGAAAAATTACTCTACGATATGGCACACCCGCCGAATCCCACTTCTCCCTCCTAATAATTGTTGTTTTCGACGAGATATTCTTTAGCATTGAATTCGTTTGACAGATTCGTTGTTCATGGGGTTTGTCGAAACGGGTCCGCCGGCAGGAAACACGGACTTCGTTGTACCTTGGCTATAAGACCTATTTGCGCCTTTCTCCTTGCAACATCCTGAATTCTTGAACATGGTTTGGGCTTGTGTTTGTATCCTAATCTGTCCTTCCTGCTAACTCATCTATCTGATCTTCCCCCATTTGGTTGCGTCTTTCTTACTCATTGTTTTCTCCCAAGATTTGTCCCCCCCCTCTCAAATGATTGGAACTTCGTTTCTCGGACCTCACAAGTCCCTACTCCAGGCAATTCACCCTTCTTTTTCCGCCCATGCCCCCTTACTTCTTGCCAAACGTGGTCCTTCTCATCCCCATGTCCCCGCCCTGGAATGTCATTTGAATCTTTCGCCTACCTAACTCTCGCTGTTCTTAGCATCCCTCTTGTTTTTTGAATTTTTTCTAGTTCGTTGAACTATAAACTCAAAGAAACACACACAAACCTCCTTCAATCGACGCCCTTGTAATAAAATCCCATTTGACGAACTTATTTCCTGGTACTATATGAGAGTCAAATTATGAGAATCCTATTTAGTCACGGTCTAGAAGGCTGGACTTAAATCAGCTCCGGAGGGGTCTCCTTTTTTTCTGTATAGTGATCCACGCCTAATTTCTGCCGGCCGTTGTTTGAGTGTTTTTGTGTAAGGCTTCCACTCCTTCTCTTGTTACAGTCTCCTTCACGTTTACCCCAACCCGAACTGGCTCTGTCATCAATTATTTGTACCCTTTTTTGTGTTTGTTGAGCCTGTGGTTTCGCGCCTGGTGCGGTACACTAAGGCCTGGCCCAGAATTTTTCATGGTCTTTTATTGATGGCTCACTACTTTGTTGCGGACGCGTCGTTGGTCTTCGCCGGCCGTTCTGGTGCCGTTTTTTCTTACACACTTCGCAGCTTGGCTTGTGGCAAGACTTCTCAACCCGGACATGGTAGGGTTACGTACTGAGTAGGTGATTGGTTGACGTCCGAAGCTCCCCACGATTGGCCAACCGGTGTACTGGGTCTTTGGTACGTTCCTGAACCGTCTCGTGACCAACCATAGCCCCCCTCGTTCCCGCTCGTCTTTCGCGACCGAGATGTCTCAACGATTGCGTCAGGTTACCGACCCCCTTTCTCCCCAGGCCACGGTGTGCCTCTCTCTTTCGCGGACAGGTATTCCCGTCGGACCTAGCGTTGGACAGTTCCACAGGTCAAGCGCCTTGCATTATGAGAATAAGGCCCAACTTGCAGTGTGAAACTCCATCCCCCATTACCCCGAAGACGGTCGCCCCCCGATGCCAAGCCCCCCCCCCCCCCCTCACCTCTTAAATGTCAGAAGGATGAGACAAAAACCTCTTTTCAGGGATGCTCAATTTTACCTACGATGGAATGAAGTAGGGCTACGCGGAGACATCGGGCGACCCACGTCAAGTTTCTGTTGGACCTCATAGCGTGGAAATCTATCTTAGGTTCCAACTACAGAGGCCCCCTGGCGACCGTGGTACCTTCTGCCGCCTTAAGGACAGTTAAGAAATCCGGCTTGACAACGCCCAAACCTAACTGTTCAGCCCCCCGGCGGGCGTGATCCTGCCCACTGGCCTCTCACCTGCCAACCTCCCTCGCACTCGTGTATCTCGCCATGGATACTGATTCTCGGCTGGGGCGATGGGGGAATAGGATTTCCACAACGAACCTTAAAATGATGTCTCAACGTCACTAAGACAAACCATCCGTTTTCCACGCATTTGCACGATAGATTGCTATCGCGCTAGGTCTCCACTATTATCCCCCTGCCGATAGAATGTCAGATACTGTCAACCGATGAGACTCTCAAGAACCCGAATCGTAGCCTGTGTTCCAGTAATTTATGCGCTGCGGTATGCCTCCCGCTGCTGTCCGCCCCCTAATTTTTGAATTATTAACCGTGCTAGTCATTCTCCCAGGTGGGAGATGTGAGGGTGGCCTCTGGCCTCAGGTTGATAGTACCCGTTGAGAACTAGCGTGCCTCCAAGGCGGTCGTCCGTCTCTGGCGGCTGGGTCCCCTACGACCCCCCCCCTGGGACAAACCCGCCAACGGTACGTCGCCAGATTTGTCTCGTTGCTTATTATTGTTGCCTAACGCCCACCTTGAGAGGCCGTTACCTATCGCAACTTCCACGGAGCGGACGTATCGCTTCCTACTGATCGTTCGGGTGTCGAACCACGCGAGAGGAGGTATCCTCTTCCGCCTCTGAGAGATACCCTCCTCTCCGTGTGGTGTGCAGGCCTACAACACGACGCATATTATCGCCGAGATTTCGACCGCGGATACGTTTGGAAGTTCAGAGCGAGTAACGCCCTACTTCAAACCGCCGTAAGGAAGCACCCAAGATCTTAGTCTGACGAGTTAATATAACTTAGCTGAGTGTCGTCACGAGTCCAGGGTGGGGGGGCATCGTGCGCCAAAGAGCTGGCGAGACCAGCATTGAGGGGCACACACTTTTGTTCCATCCCACGCCGCCCGCCTCACTCGCGAGTTTCCCCGCCAGACAAGTCCACCTGAGGCTTTGAGGGAACTTATTACTTGAGCGTTGGCGCCGTCATCAGGCGACGCATCTCATGACATTTTCCAGGCGACGCGCCGTTTTGCAGTGTTTACCCCGCCTGTATCATCGATGCACCTTTGGGGACTTGACCCCGCGGTCGAAGCCAAACTTAATATCGGGAGCCCCGCACTCACCGCTGAGTCCAGCCGGGTTGCGCTCCCCGTCTCCTGTCCACGAGTATGGCGGCTGGCTTGGTTTGCCGCCCTCATTTTCGACTCGGCAGGGACTCCGATGCCGCACGTCCAGCAGCGTTCGTTTAGTCAGATCCGCAATTGAGACTGCGTGAAGGGCGTTGCGGGTTTGGGAAATCGGAGACGCTTCCTCAGCAGATCACGAATGGGCGGTTTTCTTGGAAGTTTTTTGTTGCCCCGATTGGAGCGCGGCCGTAATCGCTTCCGGCGCCTCTGATGGGCTTCGCCTCCGGTGTATCGGTTAAACCGACCCCGGGCGCGGCAACTCGTGAGTCGCCATCGGCGCCTGCGTACTCCCCCTCCTGCTGGGAGTCGAATCAGCGCTGCCTCCGTCTTGAGATTTGGAGGGTCGACCCGTCTCGGTGTTGGCGGCATGTACAACTCCGATTCGGTCTTGGACGTGTGGTGCAGGTGTGGCATGTCTCTACGGCGCGATTCCTTAATGCACACGCTAGGGCGACGTCACTCGCCCCGAAGGAGACTGGCACCCTTGAGCCGCGCACGGTTGACCGCAATGTCGACGCCTAGAGTGCGGATGCGGGGCTACCGTGTTCGCGCGGTTTGTAGGAGTACCGGCCGGCGTGGCTTCCCCCCCAGGGTCGGTAGTACTGACCCACGACCTGCTCTCCGTCGTCGCCGGGCCGCCGACCAGTGGCTAGGTGTCTTGCGCTAATCCAAAACGCGACATTGTTTAAGCCACACTTTCGGCACCATTGAGTGGCCGGCGAGGACCACCGACCTCAGAGTGTTGGGTTGATCCCTCCAGATACATCCGCAAGTCGTTGACGCAGCCGTCTCGCTCCGCGCGACGAATGACTCCGACCTGTGACGAACTGGTCGTTTCAAGTTCAAGGCTAATCTGGACAAGTCGTGAGGAGACTTACATTCTCCTCAAGATGTTGCTCCCGCGAACACGAACACATCAGCCCCCCCCGACGAGACTCCAGCGTTTCCGCCCGCCAGTAGAGTCCCGCGGCTGATGGACTTCGCCCCGCACTTAAGCTGACTAACGAAGAGACTCCCTCGAAGTCGCACAAACTATAACACGCTTCATGGTTTGCCGACAACGGGGCGTCGATGGGGCACTTTGAGTGTGAGGATCGCACTTGCAGGCACCCTGAAAACATGAGTTCGTGCATCAGAAAATACGCCACAGTTAATAGTCGCTAAACTTCCGGTGCGCTGTAGGCGCTCGCATCCAACCCTCCATGGCAAGAGTCCTTCGCCCTTTGGCGGCACGCGCAATCGATTGATTTTTCCTGGATTCAAGAGGGTATTCCATTTCATAATTGAAGACATATCGCACAATCTTGACAATCAGCCGCCGAGACAAATGGGGTGTATAATCGCTGCTGGCGTTGATTTTACAGCTTCATCCCAAGCACTGCACCATGTCATACTTCGAGATTCGTGGCAACCGCGCTACTAAACTGGATCGCCCTCTCACTGCCGGCTTTCCCCGTGGACTCCGGCTGACTATAGACCGGCCGATAGATCCTCTGCAATCGACTG
>Ga0179593_1619731_pt1 | contig 29443 bp, 41 predicted proteins | sample CZODoug2_1_08_16_FD_185931 | JGI IMG/M metagenome (GOLD analysis project Ga0179593, IMG submission 185931) | Vadose zone soil fungal communities from Angelo Coast Range Reserve, California, USA - CZODoug2_1_08_16fungal (PacBio error correction) | ecosystem: Environmental > Terrestrial > Soil >... | reverse complement strand
TCCTCCTTCGCGAAAAAGCTCACACCCCCGCTTTCGTCCTGTTTGGAACCAAATTTTCAATGATTTCCCGTTTTCTCTACTTCCCCTCGGCCCTTCAGTTATCGTTACATTTTTCACCGGCGACCTCCCCTGTCATTCCACCGACTGACCCACTGGCCTTCTCTTTCTAGCATTTAAATATGGCAATAGTCTTCTACCCATTGCTTTCCCTTCTCTGAAACCGTCCCCCACCTCCTCTTTATGGGCAAGACGTGGCCTTCTTTTTGCCAAGCCCACCCACCACGGTCGCTCGCCGCTAGTTCTTCGCGGCTTGAATGGCAAGTGGTTTTTTGCCCACTTCCCCCCTGCGGCAATATATGTTTTAGCCCTCACACTGGACTTTCAGAAGGAAGGACTTCCTTTACTGGCCATCAGGCATTGGCGCATTTCTGCAGTCTTTCCTCGGTCAAAATGCAATGCCCATGGCACTAAACGAGGTTTCCCCTCTGCATATAACAATCCGGCGCTCTCTTTTTGGCGACCCCATGCCTCCCTTTCTTTGTGTTCTTCTCCCAAGTGACCCCCACAAGAGGACCTTTTTAGTGTTAGTTCAAGTTTCTTCCCCCGCCGACACCGTCTAATCGCGTAATTAAACATTCCCCCCTCTCCAGAGATTAACGCGAATGGACTTCGTGGCATTGGTCTGAGTTCGTCTCCTGGCCCCCACAAATCCACGTCATTTTCCCCCCCTATTATTGTCATCCGATAGCCCCTCCATCCCCTCATTCTGGTTGTCCCACCCACCATCATACTCCCCCAGAATCTAGTTATCGCCGTTGTTCCCCCCAAGCCTGCTTCCCCCGACATCGAGATCGATCTTCTATTGTTTGTGGTTTTCGATCCCGCTCTGACCCCTTCTCGTTGACCTTTCCCCTAATTGACAAGCGGTCGTGAGGAGTCTCTGTTTCTTATCCCGGGCATTGTTTTAATCTTAGAGTTGATCTCTTTCGCTGCGTCCCCCATCCTTTCTCGCGCGCAGTGATTGGACGGCTTTCCAGCGACCCCATAGTACGGGATTCCCCCCCCCTGTCCCGAGTGTGTCCACTCACTTTGATTCCTTTCAGTGCGGACGTACCGGCCTTTTGAATCCTTTGTTCTGGTCACGTTTTCGAGGACAACCCACTCATCATCCTGGTTTTTCCTTTTCTCCCATCGGATTATTCTGTCTGCGCAACCTAGGTGCCCTTACATTTTGTGTACCTTTTCCGCCGACTCTTTCTTCCAGGACAGACAACCTCGAGTATCCCTGCCCCGGCCCCTTCACAGTTCTCCTTTTTCCTGGTCCCCACGTAGGAGCCCCCCCGATTTCTCTTGAAGGCCCCCTCGTCACACGACCAACGTTTTTCCTTTCCAGCCGGCCCATCTCCTTCTCCTGCGTTTACTCCTGAGCCCCCTTTTGACTTCCCTCGAAGGGCGGAGCGGTTCAATGTTGGACTCCCCTTCTTTCGTGCAACGTTTAGCCCCGCATAGGTTTCCCGTCCCAACCGCGACGACCTCTTCACTGACCTTTTCATAATATGAACTTCCGTGAAATTCAGGAAAGTTCGTTTCGTGAACCCCTTTCCGTCACCCGGTTTTCATAGTTTAGCCCCTCCACTGATGTACTGTTAATCCCCCTAAGCCCCCCACAGGATCTCCTTTGTACCATGCTGTTTGCGTTTTCTTCCCAGAAGGCCATTGAAAGCGTCTCCCACTTCTTTTCATTTGGAGATCACTGGACACCCCCCTTTTCCGCGTGATTTTCCAACCCCGAATTTCGTCCATTGGGATGGAATGATCGCACCCCACTTTACCCAAACAGCCCCTCACTCCATCCCTACCTTTTTTGTCTGCTTGGGCTACGTTTGTTTTTGCGCTGCCCGAGCCTTCGGCTCCAACATGACAATTTGATTGGTCTTCCGCCCCTTAGCACTTTTCTTTTTCCCCGAGTAAGAATGGGTTGTCGGGGCGTCAACGGCGTCCTCCTCGACCCTTTCCCCGGAATATGGCAGAAGAGCATGCTTTCTTTTCCCCTTTTGAAACATGTCCCCAAGGCTTCGTTTTTTTGAAGTGAGACCCCCCCTCTCAATCCATAGCCCAAAACGCGATCTTTTACCCTTTTTTCTGGCACTTATCTAACGCCAGGTCAAAGACACGATTTCCCGCTTACCGTTATTATTCCAGGGCACCACCACACTTTTCCCCAGAAATTGGATATCATCTGTTTTCCGCTTCGTAACGGCGGGTTGGCGTTGAACTTCCCTTTTTTGGATGCTAATGCCCTGAGGTCACACCATCCATCCGATCAAAGCAGATATAATCTCCGTTGAATTCCCTAACTACCCTGGAACTAGAACTTTCCTTGCTCGCCGGCCCCTTTTCGATCTGGGCCTTCTATATCCTCCTCCTAATGCAAGTACCATCTCTTTTCCTATTCTTTTGGCGGGACGTTCTTCTCACGCGATAATAAACCCCGCTTTTGAAACGAGCAACCCCCTCTCTTCACCTCTAGAAAGGTGGTGTTCTTCCCTGTCCTGCCCTTTGCAGCCAATCTCACTTCGGCCGGTCAGTTTTAAATTGACCCGGTATACAATTCGAACATTCGATAGAATCCCTGCTGTGGCGAACACTTCATAATCGTATTTAGGTTGCAGACGCCACGCTTGCCACAAACAAGATCTCGAAACTGCATTGAAAAAATATATTGGGTATTCTCTCTGTCGTCGTTACCTTGCGACTGTCGCAGCGACTATATGTGCTGGATTTGACAACATTTTGGAAGCACTTCAACCAAAATTTCAGTGAAATTGTTCTTCCTACCCTCAGCTAATACGCGGATAAAAGGAGCACCCAGGGTTTTTTTATTGTTCTTTTTTTGTTCTCTTCTGCTTGCTTTTTTTTGTTGTTGTTTTCCTTTTTTATGCTTTCTTTGTGTTTTTTGTTTCCTGCTGTGTGTTGGTTGTGTGTGGTTATCCCCTTGTTGATTTTCTTTCATTTTTTTTGTTCTTTGGTCCCCCATTATTGCGGTTTGTTGTGTTTTTTGTGTTTTGTCTTTTTCTGGTGTACCCCTTTTTGTGGTAATCCTGCTTTATTTTTTTTTTTTTTTTTTTTTCCTTTTTTTTTTTCTTTCTCTTTTTTTTTCTTTTATTTTTTCTTTTTTTTTCTCTTGCCCGCGAAAAATTCGAAGCATTTTTCGTGGAAAAATGTGTGGGTTTTTCGCGATTTTGTTTTTGTGAATGGGTGGTAATTCGGTTCCTTTAAATAGACCTCCTTCTCCCGTGCCAAACGTGAACCCACCCCCCTTTATTTTAGGAGAAGCTCATCCCCCCCTCTCGGTTCACCTAGCACGGTATACGGACCCCCCCTTCCTTGTCATCCATTTTGGACTATCGCTCTTTCCCTCTTTTCCCTCGCTTTCGCTCGTGCATAGCCGTTTTTTGCCCACACGTTTGGTAGAGCCTCCCCCCAGATTACCGATGGTATCCCACTTTCCCTTTCAGTCCCGGTCAACCAAGGTCGCCCACCAGCGAACCCCCAAACGACTTTCCCAATTTTTTCCCGCGCCGGCCGAGTACTTTTGTCATGTCTTGTGTGGATTACAAGGCATCTTGAGGAAAATTGTCATGCCTTTGCCCCCCATCGGGGTTTTTTCGTTCGTTCCCCCCGACGCTAAGGATTTTTGCCACTGCCCTACCTGCCCGCCGATTGCGTGCGCCCGTACGCCGCATTAATCTACTTTTCATTCTCCCGTCTTTCACCTTCATGGAAGTGAATCCCCTGACTCGGCCCTTCTTTCCCCTTCCCCGGCTTCTGGTCTCTTATTCTTTCTTGAACTGGGTTTGGTGCTTGCACATTTTTTAACAACCCCTTGCACCGGTTCTCCCTGTAGGTATGAAGGTCCCCCCCTTCCCTCCCCTCTTTTCGCGATTTCATCCGGCCTGTTACACTTCCGAGGTGCCACCCTCCAATGAGTTTCAAGGCACCACTTCAATTTTATTTCCAGTGAAGACTATCGGGCCTTGTGTCGCTGACATCTTTTCCCCTGTTTATTCCCCGAGGTTTCAATTCAGCAAAGCCGCCTCATCCTTTTCACACACTTAGGCGGGCATGTACGGCACCTTTCCATTTACAGAGCCCTCAGTTATTGGCCGCAAATTGCCTTCCTCCTGTTCGTCGCCTTCCTTCCCTTTCTTCTTTCCCTTTTGTCCGGGTTTTGGAAACACTCTTTGACTTGTGTATGCTGCTTGATCAGTATGTCGACCCCCTCAACCACCAACGTGTGCGCCAATCTTCCGATTTTCGAGCGGTTAACCACCCTTATAGCCCCCTTCTGCATTATTTCCCCCGTTGCAGATGGTTTGCCTGTATAATTACCCCCATAGTTCTTTTTACCTGTCTGACTCTCTCCAGACGTCCTTTTCCCCTCTGTTTGGGCTGTGAGCTTTGCTCTATCACTCCTTCTTTTTTTGTTTTTTTCTGTATCTGAATCTTTTTATTTTCCAACGCCATTCTTTTGCTCACGCCCGCCGCGAACCTTCTTTTCCCCCCTTTTTCACTCTCCATTTCTCCCGTCTTTATTCACTGGTTACTTTTTCCGTCGTCGATGTCCAGCCTGGTATCCGACCACTTACTTCCTTTGTTTCCCATCCCAATTTTCGGCCCCTTCCCCCCTCCTTACTTTTCCCAGAATTGCTCCCTTGGTTTCAGAAGTGATATTCCTGCCTCCCGACACCCTCGAAATAACCGCCCGCCCCTCACTCCGTATTTCCCTTATTTCCTCTTTTCGTTGCGTTTTTTCCATGACCCTCCTATTGTCGCCATTACCCTTCTGGTTCCCCTCCCAAGCTTAAGTTGCTCTGTTATAGAATTCCGGCTTGTTTTCTCTCTTGCTGGTCCAGCGAAACTCTGCCAACCCAGTGCCAGAGGGTTACCATCCGCGCGATTCTCATAGATTGGATTTCTCAAGAGGACTCCGCGATATTACTCATTCAACGGCGAAACTGCAATGCCTCCCCTTCCCGCATTGCCTTTTACCAACCACTCCTTGGTGCATTTCCAAGCGCCTCGTCGTTTTCCCCTCTATGGTTGCTCGGCGAACCGGTCCTTCCGCCTTTTTTAATTTCAGAACCGTTAGGGTAGCGCAGTGACACCTTACCCTTCCGCCTTGTCTTCGTGAGCGCGCGCCCCCTCGGACCCTTTTGCGTTCGTGTCTAAATCTGGCAAATACTTTTCTGCCGTCCGCCGACTAGCCGTTGACCCTGCCAATTCCGCCACCCTTTTTTTTCTTTCCGTTTACTCGTTCCGACCGAAGGTTTCCAGACGCTCCTTTATAGTTGCTTGCAATACCCGACTCTGGCACCCCGTCTCACTGGCACACCACCTGCATCAAGAGTACCTTCCCCTTCCTACAGAAAACCGCTTTTCCTCGTTTCCACCCGGCCGGATCCCTCCCCTTTCTTGTTTGGTCGCGAAGACTTCAAGAGTGGCTTGTGAAGTCAATCCGTCGCCCCACTGAAATCCCCGAATTCTTAATGACCCTTCAGGATTTATCCAGCGCTCCCCTTGTCTGTTTCTGCTTTCTGCTTTTCCCCCACGCTTTGCCTCCTCCCACAAATATCTTGTACCGACCTCCTCTGTTTTCTCCCCCTGATTACGTTTTTTCAACCCCCCTTTTCGCAACGCACTCTAGACCTTTTCAATGAAGGCAACGGTGTTTACACCTCTCCATCTCTCTCTTCCTCCCGTTGTTGGTGCTTAGGAGCCCCTTGTCACCCTTCGCCACTCGCGTGTGTTTTTTTCTTCTTTTTTTGCCCCAGGTATTGACGGCTCTGATCGCGGCTGAACCAGGGAGAATTTTTTTCCGGATTTCCTTTTTTCTTTGACATTTGACGTCTAGCCAGCCCCGCTCGACCCTCCTCTTCTGCGAACGTCGCTTTGGGGTATCTTTTTTGCAATATTTCGGCTTTTCAGGCATGCGTTTTCATTTTCAGCACCCCTTCCTCACTTTCGCACCAAGGTAGGCCTCGGGTCTTTCTGTCACCGCCCGCCGCCGATTTTCCCCCCCCCCCCCCTTTTACTCCCCTTCGGCGTTGCTTTTCTTTTCCCCGAGTTTCGCTGGTCGAGCTCCCCTTTTCCTGTCCTTTCCGTTGACCTTCGGTCCTATCTGTCGGCCACTCAAAACGCCAGACCCCTCTGGAACCAGCTTCCTACCCTCCACCGTTGTTAGTACCCCATCCTGCCGTAATTTAGTTCTTATAGATTTCTATGTGAATTGACTTTTCTTTCCCTTGGAGGTTTTACACGGACACCTGACCTCAAGCGCCTTCCGCCCCATGCAGCGCGAAATCGACGTTTTGTTTCCCCGCAATTCGATCGAACCTTTAGACCCCTACTCCAAGGTCGGAGCACGCGAATTGCGTTCACCTCTCCTCGCCGGCATTCGCCATAGGGGTTCATGACGGTCCGCCTGTTACTGGACGAGGGATCAATGCTTAAAACTTTAGGGCCGTGTTTCAGCAAGGTTCGGTTCAGTGTTCCCCCCCCTCGTTACGTTGTTCTAAATACTCTGGTCCCATTATCTACCTCCCCCACTTTTTTCATCGCACCGAATTCACTTTTCCAATTTTTTTGTGTCATTGGTTCCTTTTCCGACGATTTGAAGCCGGCTTCACCCATCTTCCTTCATCACGAGGAATTCCTTCGGTCTTTGCCACCCGAATTGTGGTCCTTGAGTCCCCTCTCCCTGTCTGGCCCACCATCCAGAACCCCAAGCCCCTCACGCAACACTCTGGCCGGTTAAGTCCAGTGATTTCGACCTTTTTCACTGTCGCACCTTCCTTTTCGCACAAATCACTTATGCAATTCTGTTACTTTCTGACTCGAACTCTTATGGTTTCTTTTTTTACCGTTCGTCACAGCGCGACGGACTCCGTCCCTTATTGACTTGAAAGAGGCGCGCTTTATTCTTGACCTTTTCTTCCTATCAAGGAACACGTTCTACCAAGGCAATCCCCCCACCTCACTGACGTTGACCCCAGCCGGCACGTGAGGCTCCCAATTGGTAAAAAATATTGTCTTTCTCATTACAAGGCAACTAGACCTGTCCATCCAGACCACTGAAGATAGACCCGCCCAATCGGGTCACCGTGTTTCTCTTTTTTCGTCCTTTTCCCCCCCTTCTTTCAACCGAACCCTTCCCTTCTTAGCTGCAATACTTGCTATTTCTCCACCCTCTTCTTCGTCAAGCAATTGCGCATCGCCGCTGAACCGCCTCCGCTTTCTTCCCTTTCTCATGCCGTAGGCCTGTCTCCCCTTGATTTCTTGCTCCTTCTCGGGCCGGGATTACCGATAACAAATTGCTCCCTTCACGTCTGCACACCCCATCGGCATTTATTTACCTTCCGCGTGGGGCTTTCCTCCACGGCCTCCCCCCTTTTTTTTTTCTTTAATCCACCTTCGGGCCCCTTACACCATAAGGCCTCAGATAACTCAGAGATCGCGAATGCCCCCCTTGGTCCTAAATAGCCTCACCGTAAGTCTGTTGCTCCCATAGGAGGACCAAGTTCCCCGCTTCCCCCAGCAACCCTTTCCTTTATTAACATCGTCCTTCGCTTGCTGACTCTACCTTCTCCCTTTTTTCCCTGCATTGAGAGTTTCTTCTCTTTCTTCGTTGGCATTCCCTTCTCCACACCCCGCGCGGTCACAAACCTAGTGTTGAGCCATTCGGAGATTTCCCTTCCTTCCCTTGTAGTGCGCCCGACAAACATGCCCCTCCAGCCTGTCCCTTGCTGTGCATCTTGTTAATTCTTGGTTTCGGTTGGGTGACCAACTGATTGTGGTTTCCTTCCTTTTTCTGCCTTTATTCGTTCTCTTTCCCTTCTCTCGGGCGCCCTTTGGGAAACTCCCGGTCAGAATATTGCACTCCAGTGCTTCTTGCCGAACGTTCCTCTTCATCCTATGGTTTCCTACTGCAATTTCCTCTTCCAAGCCTCTTTCCTGCGCTCCTTGTTCACCCACTTGCCTCGTTTGGCCGAGAAAGTTCCTGTTCTTTTCATTACCAAAAAAAAGGTCCGCTCCTCTCTGTGCCCTGGCTTATGGCCCAACCACCTTGCCCTCTACAATTTTAACCCTTCCCCCCCCTCTTTCTTTCACTTTTTTGGTTCCTGATTAGTCCGGGGGCCTCCCCTTGACACTCGCCTTTGAAAGGGACAATCGCCGATTTCCGCCCACACGATCGTCCCCGTCCCGTCACTCCGTGCTGAAGTATCGTCCTTCCCCCCAAAGAATCATAGGATTTGGAATGCTTACCCCTGTGTTTGCGCCCGTCCTGTACCCTTTTCTTTTCCAGTGAGCAGACCCGAAGGCATGGCTTACTCCCCCTCTTAATCGCCGTGCGGGGTTTTCTCCGAGGCCCCTTTACGACCACAACGAAACGGGCAACCTGAAGTCGACCCAACAGTTCTCCCTTGATTTGACACTTCCCGGCGTACACCATCGAAGGTGACCTCTGCGCCGGAACCCCGGTGAAGGCCAACAGACACTACGTTCTAGCTGCCGGGGAAGTGCGGTTCTTTTTTGTTTTTTTTTCCGCGTGTATTTTCACCTTCTCCGCTTCACAATGTCTCTGACTTTTCCTCCCTTCCCAACCCTTCGGTTTTTATGGCTACGGGCCTCCCCCTCTTACATATCTCCGCCGTCGTTCCCCGAGAAGTGTTTTCGGGCGTCCGCCGTCCTTCTGGTGAAATGAGCTTTATTTGCCCGGTTTCTGCTTTTTTTTTTGTCCCCTTTGATCCGTCATGTTGGTTTCCCACACAAACGGTTACCCTTGAAGCGCCAACACATGTCCCTCTATCACAGTTTTCATCCGTGATATCCAACCTGCTTTCCCCATAGACGGTGGTTGTGCTTTTTAATATATTTTCTTCCCGTCCATCTTTCACCTTGTTTGAATCTCTACATACTTCCTGCCGAAGGACTCGCCCCTCTTTTTTGGCTGCTTGAACTTTCTTACTTTAACTTCTTCATTGATGACGTTTAACCTCCTCCTGTTGCGACTCTTTATCCAATTGTATGCACCTTGGATACGTCAGCGATGTCCCACCGACTTCCCCCCATCTACTTTCTTCCCAAGCACTTGATGCGGTACTTTATGTCTTTTTTTTTTTAAATAGAAATTCAATGTGGCGAAGTGAGCTTGAGCTCCTTTTTTCCCTCAATCACTGTTTTATTCCCCCATCATAGGCTTTGATCTTCCTTTTCGCTGGTTTGCCAACGATCTCATATTCCCCTTGCGACATACATTCGTGTTGCCCTCCCTTGCAGTTGTCTTTGCCATTACTATTTGCAGACGTCGGATGGTCCCCCCGCGTTGCCACAAAGACGGCCCTTCCTCAGCAGTGTTTCCAAACCCCTTGGATTCTGTTTTACTTTTATGAGGATGACTTTTTCGGACCCGTGATCGGAAGAAGCACTTCTCACAGCATTGAACACCCTTCTCTGAACCATTCACTTCTCGCAGTGTCTGCTCCCCTCTTCTCTTTAGTCTTTCCTTTCCTCGCTGCTTTATGCCGGCACGAAACGTCACCCTTTAACCCTTCGACCCTTTGTGGTCTTTTTCATTCAAGGTCATCCATCCCTTAGTGTTCTTCTCGCTTGTTTTCTCCCTTAATGGCTCAGGTTTTGTATTCCCTCCGTAATTCCCGTTCAAATTGTTACGGCTTCTGACCCCATTCGCCCCCCTTCCTCGAACCTACTTTCAATGGTTTCCCGTTATTTTTCGTTTCCGCACCGTGCTCCCTCCCGATAAAGTAAACGCTTCTCCTCCCCCCCTTAAATGCTCAAGAGTTCACCCGGAATAAAATGTCAACATGGTGTCTGCTTTCTTACTTTTCAAATTTTTCGGCTCCCCTTCTTCTGCCCCTCCTCCCCAAAGTCTTGCCTCAGTCGTTCCCCGTTTCACTGACTTCACACGAACCCACAAAGATCAACGCTGCGCCTGCGTTTTCTCTTCTTCTTATGAGTCGCTTCCAATCACGCGCCCCCTCTTTGTTCAGTGACCCCTCTCACGACAAGATTACTTGGCACCTCATTCAGCACAGAATCTCGACCGGATGTACTCCGGGTCACGCGCGGCTTTCCTCCCGCCCGTGTTTTTTTTTGTTGATCGCTTTCCCCTTTTTTTCACTCACTTCATCCCTCTTGTCGATATTAGGGTTCCCCCTGTTTGTTTTTTGATTTTTCCTGTAGGGTTTCCTTTCCAACTTTCCTCTTTGGCTTCTCGATCTTAGTCCGCCTTCACCTGTGAAAATTTTGTGGCATCTTTCCTGCCGTGATTGTCCACCCAAGGCGAACGCATGAAATCGCCTCCCCCCATGTAACGAAGGAGGACGGCCAGTTTTGGATATCTTGTTTCCCTTCTCGTGTCCCGATTCATTCTGAATTTCTAATTTCACTTTTCCTTTTTTCCCCCCTCCTTAGCCTGCTTCCCTCCGACGAACACTCTATATCCCCTCGGAGCGCTCCACGGTTTGAAATTTTTTTACAGGAGGTACGCGTGTCCCTTCTCTGCCATTGTTATTCCGGGACCCCTTCTTTTCTGTTAAGTTTATTGTCAGCGCCCGTAACGGTTTAAACCTGCGCAGTACTTTTACGCCCTCCGATTCTTTCTCGGGAATAGATGTGAGTATCACTTTCCTTTCCTTCCATTTTTGCATCGATTCCTCCTGCACCCAACTGGACATTCAGCGCCTCCCCCCAGAGAGTACAATCGACCGTGGGTCTCTTCCCTCCCTTCGCAGGAGCCACTTTTTTACAAAGAACTGTCGGAGAGTTTCAAGTTGCGTTTTCTGTGACCCCTCGGGTTCCTGACTCTTCCCGGAACTTTGGCGAGGAGAACTCCTCCTGGCTCATCTGCGGCGTTACTTCATATCCCCTGATACACACCTTCCCTTTCCCCCTGTTACTTTTGCATCCTCAGTTTGGAATTTCCTGTTCCGTTCCCCTTCGACAATGAATTGGTTTCCCTTCCATAACTCTCCCCCTTTTGGATCCCCGCGAATTGCTTTTTTTGTCCCCAAGCGCGTGCAGGCTGCCCTTCAAAAAAATCTTTGTGCCTTCCTTTGGAACCCCCTCAGAATGTTTGTTTGCCCCCTATTATATCTTTGTCACGTTCAACTGACCCGCCCCCCGTACCCCTTTTTTCTCTTTGGACTTTTTAGCCCGTGATTTCGAATGCGCCACCCCCTTCCCCCTCTTCGAAAAATACAAGGGATTTGGGACTTCTTTCCTTCTTACCGTCCAGCCGCCCTCACTCATGGTTGTAGGACTTCACTTCTCCCGAACTTTTCCCCTCGTTTTTATACCGGGAATTATGACTACCTCTTGCGCGGCCTCCTGGCAATGCGTGTCCCCCATCTCAAGTTGGCCGTTTCCCTTAATAGCTTGCCTTATCCCGCACTCAATCCGGACCCTCGAATTTAAAGCTCGTTTGGATGGCCCCCCCCCTTCCTCCCGTAAACCCTGAAGTGCCCTATTCAATTTGGGACAAAACATCTCCCCCCCTTTGCAGCAACCCCGTGGATATCACGACTTGAATCTGATTGCCTGCAACCGTTTCTTCATCTTCCTGTTGGAATTTTTGCAACCCCACCTTCCCCAAGCAGCATAATTTCTTTTTCCCACAACCTCCCGGACGAGTCCCTTCTTCGTTCCTTTGGACGTTCGCCTCGTTTTCAGCGCTAGCCATGCTTTGTGCCCTCCCGCTCCGTGCAAGCGTCTCTTTACATAAACAACAGGCCTCCTCCGTCGTGCATAGAAGAACGTTTTTTCTGTTCGTCGCCTCTCACTGCGTCTCTCCATCGGACTCCCTTCCCTTTTTCGAGAATCGAAAATCAGGGCGGCAATTCTGTGTCGTCTTCATCAATAGTATCGTACGCCGCCTCGCTAACGCCGCCCCTACCCACGTGCCTCCGTCCCTTTTTAGAAACACGTCTGGGGCTTCAAATTCCATCCTTTGACGGATTTTCCCCTTTTTCCCTTCTCGTCCTCTATCGGCGCGTGCTTTACTAAATCCTTGCGTCGTGTCGCTACCCCTCCCGGACCGATCGTGTTGAGCACAATTTCGATTTGACCCTAATTGGAGTCCCACGCCCTGAACGACAATGCGACGAGCCTTCTTTAGCCGTCTCTTTCCCTGCGCTTCTTTGTTGGTGAAGTTGATGGTGCGGCAGTTTGGTACCCAGCTTCCTCACACCGATGTCGCCATTCCCACCCCTTTGTTGTCCAAAGTCCAGATTCCATGACTTTCTCTTCCCTTTCCTTTGAGTCTCGCATTTTAAAGGCAGGCATCTTCCAGCCTTCCCTTTGTTGTTGTTTCCAGAGAAGATGAATGCCTTTCTCTCCCAAGCCCCCTTTTTGCTTCTGCTCCTTGTTTCCCACTTTCGCCACCCTTGGTGCCTCCCTCTGAGAAAGGCTCCCTTTTTGAACGACAAGGCCTTACCGCAACCCACGGTTCCCCGCCACCCAAGCTTTAATGCCCCCCCCCCCCCAACGTTACCCCGCCGTCCCACCCGCTCGGTTAGCCGGTCTGACTCTTATTTTTTTTCGGCCCCTGTACAAGCACATCTCTTACCACTGGAATTACCCCCCGCCGATCTCCCCGCTTTTCCTGTGCACAGGCAGTGCGCTTCCTTACACGAACCCCACCACCCCCCCCGCGGATGCCTTCCTCCTCCCCCTCTCCTGGGTTTCCATCCGTCAGCCGCGACGGAATGGAAGTGTCCCCCTCTCCCCAGGCTGCTGGGGTTTCTTATTCCAGTACCCTTGTCCCGTTCGAAATACCTACTTACCCTTCTCCTCTCTTTTCACAATTCGACACTTCATCACGCACTTCCTTCCGCGATCTTTGACAGGTCCCCGGCTCGAATCAATTGAGATCTAAGTTGCTTCCCTTTATCCAAGCCCTCCTCTTTAAGGCCCTCTGACGCTTTTTCATGACGATTACTCTGTTTAGTATTCTCGCGTTGACGAATCTCCCCCGAATTCCACCTTGACCCCTGTGAATGGCTCCCTTAGTTTAGGCCTTCGCCGTTTCGCAGCCAGCACAACTCTCCTGACCCCCCTCTTTCTCGGGCGTCCGGGTGAAACCACTAGCACGTGACTATGTATCCCTTTCCTACTATGTCCTTGAACTCATTGTTGTTCCCCCCTCCACCACACTGTCCTACCCAACACTTGTTTCTGTTGCATCGTTTGATATCCCTGTTCGCTGAGCCAAGCGTTTAGATGGTCTGCCATTGCCCCTTCCCCACATGACCCATGTGTTCCTTTTTTGTACATGGCGTACATTTTCTCCCTTCTTTGTTGCAGACCATTTCACGTTGTTGTGGGATTTCTTTCCTTCTATCATTTCCCTCCAGCATTTCAGAGGAGCCTTTTTTTCACCCGCAGTTTGCAACCGCTCCTCACTAATTTTCACTTGGCTGCAACCGGACACTTCTTCCGACTCCACCAAACCCCCTCTTAGGATCCCCCGTCTGCTTGGTACTTAATTCCCGCTGCCAAAAATATTGGCGTGAGTCTACAGGTAGCTGCCACTACCCTGACTTCGCACCTTTTCCTCAAAACACACACCGGCCCACTTCTGCGTGATGTTTCTAGTCTGCTGGTTCTTCCCCAAATTTCATGCCATCCCTGTTCCCAACCCATTCGGGGTTTCCCTCCTGTTCCCGTCCCTTTAAAGTTTTGAAGCCCGCTCCTTTCCTCTCTAGCGTACCACCCTCCCTCTGCAACCGGTCCCTCCCCTTTGAACCAAACTTATCTGTGGATTTGACGTTAAACAATCCTCATGATCGTCCCTTTTTCTCCCCACATAATCAAAAACGCGATGCGCCTGACCCGATTCTTTTTCCCCTACCCCAACTGTCTGGTACCCTTTATGACCGGCTGGCCTCGTTTTCGTACGTCGTCTCTCTTATGCATTTGACGGGCGAAACCACGTGACACAGCCACTGCCCGTCCAGATTCGTCTTCAATTTCCCGTTTCCCTTTAATTCCCCAATGTCATACCTGACTTCATTCCATTTTTCGTGTGTCTTCGATTCCCGGTTCCCCGCAGCTTTACCATCCAGGGGTCTTTTTGGACTTTCTTCCCTCTTTCGGCCCTTTTGCCCCAGACCCCACTCGACTTTTGGACTTCCCTTCCAACTTTGAACCCGGACTTTCGTTTTTCCCCCCCCCTCACCCGACTACCCGGTATTTTAAGACGCCGGTATAACTTTCCAGCTGCTTATTCGTTTCCTTCCCCTCATCAACCGCTCCTGCTAAATGGCCAATGTCCCCGCCCACGCCCGCCCCGAGCCCCTGTTGCGCCCCAATGTTGTTCGACCGACTTATCTGCAGTTTCTTTAAGGTCTTCTTTCCCCCCCTCTCTTGGATTCCCCCTATCCCCTTTCTTTTTTTTTCCACCCCCCTTGTCCCGCATCTTTCCCTTTTCGATCGCCTGCAAGATTGTCGCCCGATACATGTCTTCTCATTTATTTCCCCGCCGTTTTTTTTTTTTCTAACTATGCCTTTCCCCCACTTCCCCCCCTTTGATTCACCCCCCCCTATGACCCCTTTTTTTCCTCCTTAATTTTCTATGTCGCTCCGTGCTTCTTTTTCGCACCTTCTCCTTTCATCCCACCCATCCGCCGTTCCCTTACCTTTATTTTTCATTTCAGCTGACTTCATGTTCCAATCTTCAGCCCCGACACGATTTCGCCCCCCCAAATCAGCACACCACTCATCGTCCTTGCATTTCCCCTCCTCCTCTTTACCTCTCCTTTGTGTTTGATTTTAGGATCCCTGCTGGTGTCACACCGTGAGCCTTACAATCTCCCTTTTCTTTCCACCCTTTTCCCTTTGTTCTGTATCAGGTGTGAAGAGTCTGTCCTCCTTTTTCGTCGGTTCCCTTGATCGTCGCTGAAAATTCAACGCATTGGCGGCCGACGCTTCTTCCTGTGAGCGGAGTCCTCTCCACCGCGAACAAATCCTTCAGCGGCCAGGAACGGTCTTCGCCTTGGATAGTTTTTGCGCTTTTCTTCGGCTTCCTTCTTCATCTCCCGCAACCCTCTAATGACCTTCGTCCCCTTTTACTCACTTATTTCTGGACTCCATTTCTCCCGCGTACCTTCAGCCCCGAAAACTGCCATACCAGGTGACTTCTCTTTTTTCACCATGTCCTCTTTCCGCTGGTCTTCCCGCGAAACTCTAACCACCTTTCCCCCCCCAGTTGCTCCCTTTTCGCGGGCGGGACACTTTCCCCATGCAGCGTCATGTCCCATTTCCCGTAGTAAATAACGCGGCCCCTCCCGTCCTTCCCAAGTTTAACGTTTCTCCTTTCATTCGCCTCTCATTTCCTGCGTGCCACCCCCACCAGTGCCCCCTTTCAGCGCGATTCCGTTCCCCTCGAGCTCCCTCCAGTGGGTTTTTTACCCCTTCTTTTTTTACGCCCGAGCCGTAGTTCCCATTCCTTGGCTGGCCGTCTGCTGGAATTAGTTGCCCTGTGTCGCTGGCTCTTGCGCTTCCGAAAGCGATTCGATTTTTCCCACCATTCCTAAATGCTTACCCTCATTTTTCCAGCCTGTTTCAGGCAAGTTATCTTAACTTGTCGTTTCGCCGTGCTTATTTTTTTCAATTTTGTATTTTTAATATATTTTTTCCCTATTTACCACTCTTTTGCCTTAACCATTTTTGCCTCCCCTTTCTCTCCTCCCTGATTTCGGCTTCCCTTCCCCTTTTTCCCTCAACTAACCTGACTTCTGGGAGCCCTAACCACCCTCCGAATTTTTGTCGTCCATGTGCTTAGTTGGCAAAAATATAGCCCAGCCCCACCCTCGCATAATACCGGCACCCCCCGTTGGGTTCCCTTACTGTTTTCCTTTCTCACTTTCCTGTCATCTCCTGTCTCCTCATTTCAGTCCCCCCTCTTTTTCCCTTGATTTGCCCAATTCCTCCTTTCCCATTCCCCTCTTTTGTGCTTCTTCTCCGAACGGTTTTTCCTTCCCGTTTATACCCCAGTCCCCCCTAGCGACCGGTCCCACGTTTGGGAACGCTTTTCATGCACTCTGGAAAGAGTTCTCCGGAGTGTCCCTAAACAGTCGCTCCTTCCTTTGAAAAAAGTCCTCGCAAGACAGCGTTTTTATAGCTTAGCTTTAACGCCACCACGATTTTTTTTCCCACTGTTTAACCCCGCCTCCTCTCCCTCCCCCCTCTGCCTTCTTTTTGACCCCCCTTATTCTTTTCCCATGATTCTTTGTTTCCACTGTTCGGGCTTCTCCCCCCCCCCTCCCATTTTTCATTCTTTTACCCCCCACGGATTATTCCCTTGTGACTGCCCCTCCCCGTCCCTTATTCAGCCCTCGTGCAAACCATATACCCTTCCGATCCAGACCGTGGCTATAACAATTTCATTGTTATCCCCCGCCCAAAATTTTTTTTTCCGGTTGGATCAGTTTCCCGTTGTTTGGATCCTGAGTCAAAAGAAAGACGCCATTTTCTTGCAGATCACCAGACTATCTTCGCATTTCCATATTCTCTGCTAATATTTTCCGAAGCCAATGGTGAGGCCACCTCCTCTAAGGCGACTTTTCCCTAATGTTTTACCGCTCTTCCCTTCACCTTTCTCTCGACCCCCCCCTTTCTTCGGTCTTTTCCCCCACCTTGTTTTTCAATTTTCGTACCTAAACCCGATTTTTACCTGCCCCCCCCACCGTCCCCATCCCTTTCCCCCACGCCCTAGTGTGTCGGGTCGTGACCTTTCTTTCCTGTTCCACACCGCCCACTCTTTTCATACTTACCTGGCCTTCCCGTCCTTTTCGCATACCCCGAATCGCGAACTGTCCTCCTCCCACTGTTTTGGCTTCCTATCCCTTATCTGTCGTACCTTTCGTTTTGAGTCGACTTCCTCCAAAGGGGCCTCCAGCCTCCCATCAACCGGTCCCGTGCCTAACATTAAATTATATCGTGCGACTCCTCTCTTGGGCTCGTTCATTTCGGTGTGCTTTTACCCTCCCTTCCCGGACACTCGAACTTCATCCCCCCTCCTCTTTAAGCCCCACCGATTGTCAATTCGGCGTCCGCTCCCCGTGTAACCAGTCGAGTCCTTCGTAGCCGCCCCCCGACACCCTCACTGACATGCCGCGCCTGTAGTTGTCGGGAATCCTACCTTGTGAGCGTCGGGTCGGTTCCTTTTTTTTTCCCTTTTCGTGAGTGTGGCCTTGACGTTCCCTTAAGTTTCTCCTTTTCCGTAGTTCTGGCGACATTTTTCACAAACGTTGCGCCCTGCTTCCTCCCTCAAGCACCAGGTGTCCGTATCCTACCCTATATTTTCCCTTCTCTCATTTTTTTCCTCTACCTATGACTTTCGCACTCCCCTCTGTTATTCTGATGCTGCTTTAACGTTTCCCCCCCACACATCCTGATTCCAAGGGCTGAAATCGGGGTTGTTTACCAACCAAAATTTTCCGCCCCCTGCCTTCCCCCCCCCCCCTGTCAACCCCAATTTCTCACCCTTTCTTAGTCTGACCCCCTTTAGATTTTTGCTTGTCATGACCGGCGGTGACACCTGCCTCCCCGTCCTTTGACAAGGATATCCTCTAAGGGTTCAAACTTTTTCTCCTTTTTTTCTTCCCCCTGCTCTTTGTGCTTCCCTTCCCTCCCCTGTGAATTCCCCCGTTCGCCCGTTTCTGAAGTATCGGTCACCCCCCCCATTTGGCCCATTTCCATCACAACCGTTGGTGCAGGAAGCGCACTTCGACTGCCCCCTCACAAGCGAACACATGTGTTTGCACCCTCCCAAGCTCATCTGGTTTTTTTTTTTGCCTGAGGCCCCACTTTTTTTCCCCTCCCTCCCTCATGCTCCTCCTCACAACGAAACTCTGCTATTAAGTGAATTCGTCCCCCCCCACTCCCTCTCTTTTATCGTCCTTCTGATTTTAGGTACCTGTCTCTTGGACTATAGGTGAAAGTTCCGGCCCCCCCACGCTCACTGGTCGTGCAGGCCTAACGACCTTGTATCCTGCTATGACGCCTTCCTTGGCTCACACTTTTAGGTTTCTTCGCGTTGACGAACGTCCTTCTCACCCTTCTTCAAGGTGCACTTTTCCCTATGCATTCTCCCCAGTGCTGCATTTCCGCTTTGTAGGAGAGACAACCGCCTTTTTCTCAGTCGCCTTTCGGGCTTCCCCTCCTTCCTGACTTGACCGTTGCGTCCCCTTTTTGCCGCCTTTCATTTGAGGAAATTTCTTCCCCCAAATCGGCTATTTCCACTTCGATATGTTTTTCTGTATTTGAAATTCCCTTTCAACTACCTGCCATCCAATTCCCCCCATCCCATCCAGATTTGGACATGCTCTCATCAGTGCAAGCCTTTACTTTGAAAGTGTTGTGATTCCCCTTTTCACACAGACGACGGTATCTACTTCCCCCTCCCTTTTGTTGGAACCTCGTGCACCCCCCCCCTGGTGGTGAACTTGGTCTTGCTTCCTCATTGTATTCTTTGGCTGCTTGGCTCCCCTTTTACTCCACCCCTTCTTTCTGTGACCAGTTCAACTCTTCTAAAGGATGCCTTTTTTTCTTCCCCCTTCCATTCCTTGTATCCACCGGACCCTCCGATGTCTCCTTATCACTGTCCTCATTTCCTTAGGATCAATCCTTGTTGCGTCTAATCCGAATTACAATATTTCCCGTAAGTTTCCCCCCCTTTCGCGCAACCCCGCCCCCAAATAACTGAATTCAGGTTCCCCCCACCCCAAGGTAATTCCCCTTTTTTCTTTCTATGTTATGCCCCAACCATCATGCCGGTTTCCTTCCCATTCTGTTGGGTTTTGCCCTCCCGTGTCCGGTTTGCCATTAAACAGGTTTTGTCTCGCTTCTTTGAGTCTGTCCGAAAAGCGTCCTACCCTCTCCCCCTCTTTCACTTTTTGGTCAACCCAGTGTATCATCTCTTTGATTTCCCCCTTACGTTAACTTTCTTTTTTAATCGGACAACTCTTGCCAGTTCCCCCTGCCCTGCTTGACAACCTTTCCGCCTTCCCCGACACAGAAACTCCGCAGTTTACCCCACATTTCCTTTTCTTTTAGCCAATATGACCCGTGCCCCCCTTCGTTTTTCTGTCTCCTAGCCCTGCTCCCGTTCCCTCCTCAATGCCTCCTTTTAAGCCCGTCGGCGCTTCCCCCCCCCCCTCCCAAGCCCAATTCCTTTTCTTGATTCGCCTCTTCTCGGATGATGGGTGTTCTTTTGTATCCTTTTTTCTACACTGCTGCGAATTTACGGTGATACTCGAGGGGAACACCCCCCACCCCCCCCCCCCCCGGACTCTCTTCTTTGCCAGTATATCGTTACAGCCTGTTTGGCTTTATTTTTACGTCCTCGTCCCCCTTAAGTACCCTTTTCAATCTTCCCCTTTTCCCATTTCGGTCCCTTTCGCTCCACGCGAATCTCAATCTCTGATCCTTTCTCTACAAGTTATTTCCGTTTTCGGGCTCTTTCTTTTCCTGGTAGCTTCCCTTCCCGAGGATCCCGTAGTGCCACTGTCACGTAACACACTGCACTCTTTCCTTAATAAAACTACACTCAAATTACCTTGTTCCTCTTTCTTGTTGGCTCTTTCGCATTTTAAAATCATCTTTGCCGCGCCCCCTTTCATTACTTTAATCTCCTCTCTCGCTCTTCACCTAATCCGTGTCGTCAACAACATCCCTTTTCACAGACGGCACTCTACACATGAAGGACCCCCCCTTCCCTTTTAGCCTCACGACTCCTATATCTTCACCCTTCCTTCTCGCCCATGGGGGGGAATGGTTTCTTGATCCTTTTCCTTTTGACTTCCCTTGACAAGCCTTTGTCCCCTTTCTTTCCTTTCCTTCCCCCTTCTCTTTTTTCCCTTCGTAGTGTGTCGAAAATTTTTTTTTCCTTTCTCCTGACTTTTCGATCCTTGTTGCCCTTCCCCCGCCTATTTTCCTCGCGCTGAGGCCTTGTTCCCCTTCTCCTTCTTGCCCTCAAATTCCCTTAAGTTTCAATTGCCTACCCTGCGAAGACCAATTTCCCCCCCGACCCCCTTTGCCGTCGCGTGGATATCCCCTGGTAATTTTTATCTCGGGTTTCCCTTCTCCCCCCTTCTCCCTTCTTGACCTCCAATTCGTTTTTACTTATTTTTCCATCCTTGTACCAAAATTGTCCTGCCGCATAATCCCTGGCTTGTCGGTTCCCATTCCGGCATCCTATTTCGTTTGGTACCACTTCAATTTTTTTTTTGCACATTGGATTTTGACCTCCCGTCGTTTTATCGTCGCATCACGTTCACCCCCCTGACCATTGCCTCTTTTTAACCCTTAGTGCCCGTATAATTTTTCCGCACAGTTCTATCTCTTAGATGAGAGTCTAGACCCCATTCTCGTCCCCAGCTTACCACTCCCCCTGTGCCCCTTTCCCCGCTCTCGCCTGACTCTGTACAGTTTCTGCCCCTAATTCGTCCTTCTCAACGTCTGCCGCATTCGGTGCATTTTCCCGGAAGAGGAGGCTCAAATTTTGGCGCGGTCTCAAGGTCTCGACGAGGTCCCTTCATGTATTTAGGCTCCGCCCCCCCTGGTCTTTCCCTATTTCCTCGAATTCCTTATCTGCCCCTCTACGCATCCCCTGAATGGCCGATTTATTTCCCCTTTCCAGGTTCCTTGTTCCCCCATGTCAGTTGCCGATTTCCCCTCCCTTCCATGCCCCTGCTTCAAAACTCTTTACTGTCAACCCGCCCCCCTAACGTGTCGCTTTCCAAACACCCTTGTTCATTCCCTCTAAGGGCCTTTTTATGCGTTTTTTCCCCCCAAGCCCGACTTAACAATTCCATAAGCCATCCTTGGTTCACCATCCATTTGCTTGTTCAAGGCCCGTTTAGACATTTTCCCTTGATATTCTCTGCTCATGGAGACACTCTTCACACAGGTCGTCCCCTGTTCCCAGGACATGCCCCCCCCTTTATTTCTTTTCCCTTTGACGGGTTTCGGCGGAACGCTTCCATCGGCCCCCTTCCCCGGCATCTTTAGTGTCCTCAACGATTGCTGCATCCTGGCCCCCCTGCGTTTCAGAAGTGTCATCAATTCCGTTCCGATTCTTGGCCAGCCCTCCAAGAAGTTTCCTCGCCCTTTCCCCTCGGCCTAGTCGTCTTTTGCTTTCCCGCCAGGTAAAAATCCAATTTTCTGATTAATTCCATCTGGCAACCATATCCAACATTCTGGTCCTCCCAGACGTGGATATCAGGTTTCTTAAGTCTTTTAACCGCCTTTCGGTTGGGCCCGGCTCCTTTCAGTGAACGTGGTGGTTGTCCTGACTTCCCCATTATCATTTCTTCCTTCTCAATAAGCATTTAGCCCTCCCACTTATTTCCCAGGCTCTGCTAGCCACTCGGAGACGTCGCTCGCTTCTGATGCAACCCCCCTCGTTCTTAAGGCTGGCCTCTTCTTTGGTGGCGAATTATTTTGCACCCTTTGCTTTTCCCTCGACTCTCATCACTCCTCCGACCGCCACCATTCGTCTCTACCGTATCTTCCCTCCTGACACTAGAACCTCTGTGTCCCCCTTCACCGGAAGTTTTTTCCGTTAACCTTACTTTCCCTGCCGGTACTCGTAATCAGATTCGTTTTCCTCCGCGCTCATTGATGTTGTTCTCCCCCGTATCCTTTATTCTTTTGTTCCCCTGTGCTCAACCAAAGTGGACTTCACAATCTTTTCCTGAGATTTCCCCCCTTCCATCTGTTCCCTTTTCGGATTGCCATTTTTTCCCCCTGCGTTATCCCTGATCGGCGACGTACCACATAATTGAGTTAGTCCCGGCAACGACGCCCTTTCCCCCACTATGCTGTCACACAGATAGGTTGATCTCGGCTTTGTCATTTTCACGTCCAGTTTCCTCGTTTTTTAGCCGCACCGCCTTCCACTCCTCCTTACCGCCCTCGCTGGGACCACCCTTTGCCAGATTTTCCGGGTTGGTGAATGGGATCGTCTTTGCTTTCGGTTCCTTCTTTCTTCATTTCTGCCCTGTTCCCCTTTGGTCCCCCCGCCCTCGTCACCGATTCACGCAGTGCTCAGTTCCCCTTTTGACTTTCATGCATCATCCTATTTTCCTCCACTCCCTTTGGTCTCGTCCTTCTCCGCACAACGATTGTCGGGCCTTCTTCCTCCCCCTAATTTGCGCTCGTTCCTTGACAGGAGAAATCCGTTCCTACTCATTATCCTGCACTTTCTATATTATCAACCAATTCGAATGCCCCTCCCGGCTCTCCAACACCTTTTCCCGATCCCTGGGTATTCTCCTGTCTATTGTCACGTTCCTGCTGCTTTTACCCAATACTCTTTGCTTCCACTTCTGACGTCAAATTTTCACTTCCTCCTAACCCTTCCTAGACGGGTTTTCCCGTTTTCTCTCCTGGTTGACCGCATTGCGTTCTCCCGCCAGGATTTGTACCCCGCCACACTACTTGCAGTCCGCCGCCCAATCGTACTGTCCTTATCTGTCATATACGTATGGAAGTGGAATACCCCTACTCGGCTGCTTGGGTTTTTTTAGTTCGGTCCCCTTTTTTACGTTTTTGATACCAAACCTGAGGTTCCCCATACGAGCGTCTTCGACACCACCCTTTTCTTTTCCCCCCCCTATGACCCACCTCTTCCTTGCTCCCCCCCTGCCCCCGCACCGTGTGAAAAGATTCGGGACCGGGCACACTCCACCGACCCCTTCTTTATCCGGAAGATTCCCTTTTGCTTCGTATTGCTTCCTTTTTTCCTTTTTTTTACCTTCGCCTTCCCCGAGTTAATTTGTCCCCTTTGCCGATACTTTGTCACTGTTTGCCCCGAACACCTTTCTCGATTCCGTTTCTTTCTGCGGTTTCAGCTTTTTCGGAGTCGGCTTGTAAATGCGTGACTATACTTTCCCTTTTATTTTTTCTCCTCCATGTTTGAACTCAATGGCATCCCACCTTCACTCGCCAACCCACCCTCTTGGAGGTTACCCCTTATTTTAATCCGTGCTCACGGTTTGTTCCTTTGGATTTCGATGGTTTCCCTTGAAAATACTTACCTTCCCTTTCCACTCCTTCCTTCTTCTTACCCCCTTCGACCGAAGTCTTGGTCACTTAGATTTTGGTTTATTTTATCAGATACCTTCCCTCCCCTCTTTCCGGATGACAGCTCCTCTTCTCCAATCGACCACGCCGATTTCTTTATGCTTATCTCGTAATCTGACACCCCCATTAATTGGATCCACGACCTCCCTTTTTTTTTCATACCCTTCCATGACTGCCCCCCTCTCTTTTGGATGAATTTCTTTTTCCAGTTTCTTTGACAATTCAGCCCCAATTTTTTTCGTCCGGCTTAACATTGGTACATCTTCATGAGGGGCCTTGTCGTTGACAACGATTACTGAACAATCATTTCCCTCACTCCCTCTGGCGTGCCTACAATTTTCCGTAAGGTCTTTCCATTAACTCTCTTTTGCTTCCCCTTCTTTGGCGCGACCCTCCCGTTCTTACCCGACTGGGAACCCCCCCCAGTTTCTCCCTGATTCGCTTGCACCGTTCACTTCCTTTCCCCCCTCAGGCCTTCTCTCACGTGTTTTTCCTACTTTCCCTTCCGTGCCGACACCTCTCCCCACCCAACAATTTTCCCTAACCCTCCAGCTGAACACGTCCCTTTCCCTACCTGTTCTCATTTCCAAGGTTCCCCTTCGTGTTTTTTAGCCTTTCCTTTAGTATTTTGCATTTCGCTCCCTGAAACGTTCAATCTATCTGCGAACCTACCCCCCCCTCCACTTTCTACACCTCCGTGTCCTTTATTCAACCCTAACTGACCTAACAGAAACCTCCTGTGTCGATTAGTTTTGGCTTTCTTGCTGACGACATGCCCTTTTTGTTACGTATTTCCTCCCTTTTGATCCTGTCACGATTTTTGCTCTTCTCACCTTTCTACTGGTGACCCTGAAACCCTCCCCACTTCTGTTCGTATCCCCTACCGTCCTTTTCCAGATAGGTTCTTTTTTCCCTCCCCCCAATCCCTCCCCCTCCTCTGAAAGCGTCCTTGGAAATTTGCAATTTCCACCCCCCACTCTTCCCTTCCTAGACAGCGAAAAAACCGCTGCGTACTATCTCAGGATGGCCACCTTTTCTCTTCCGAGACTTTCTTTTCTCCCAACAGATTCAAGGCCCCCCTCACTCGTCCACTCTACCCCGCACTCCACAATGAATACCCCTATAATTAAAGTCCCCACTTCCCTTCTCTTCTATCGCGCCTCGACTTAGTGGCATGGTCTTCTTTCAGCTTTCGTCCAGTCCATCATACCCCCCCCCCCTCAGTCCCCCCAATATTCTGTTCTGAAGTTTGTTTCAGCTCGTCCCCTACCGATCTCCCGGTAAACCCACTCTTAACACCTACTCTCGTTTTTCGGGCGTCCTTGCCTTTCCCCCCCGGTTTTTTGCTCTTTCTGAATAAGACTCTTTTGTTTGAGAGAGATTCTCCGTCCTGCCACCTGGCACAGTAATCACCCCTCGCTTTTCCGATTCTTCGCCACTTTTCTTCCCCGGGCTTTCTCTGCCTTTCCCTCCCTCCTGATTCCGTCCTATTCCCTCAGGTAACATATTGTGCGATTGGATCCCCCTTTTCGTGGTTCTGGAAATGGTGAAAGAAATCCCCTTAGACCTGAAATTGAGTCCGTTTCATTCCTCTCCTTTTCTATCCTTGCCGTATTTCCTTCAGTGGATGTCTCTTGTCCCCTTTTGTTCCCTCTTAGTAACTCTCCCGAATTCGTCCCCTTTTTAATTTTCCATCCCCTGCAGTAATACGGGGTTCCCACCATGGCTGCCATCTTATATTCTTGTGTCCCCCCCTCTCTCTGATGACTCTTCCACTTTCCTTCTTGGTTTTTTTTGCTTTTGAATTTGGTCCCACTCCAAATCCTCCCTTGGTTTTCTGAAAACTCCCTTGTCGTACCCAATTCCTTTCATGTTTGCCTTTGGTCCACATTAGATGAGAGCTCGCCCTTTCGCTATTCTAATAACTTGTATCGTTCCCCGCCGTTTCCCACCTGCCCTTGAGAGGCTTTACTGCGACCCCGGTTTTTGCCCCCTTTCCTTTCCTGCCCTCAGGTCTGCTTCACGTGTTCAAGCTTTGCGGTCCTCTGACTTGCTTTCGCCTAAGATCTAGGCTCTTCACATCGACTTTTTTTTTCTACCGCCCCGTTCACAGCATTTTCATACCCCCATTGCCTATTTTTTTCATGCACTTGTCGCTTTTTCCATGCTGGTCCATTTGCGCGTGCTATTTTTCCTAATTGTCCATACGATTTTCATCCCTTCTTTCCGTCACCAAACACCCTCGCCCCCTTTTTTGTTCCCCTTTCCAATTTTTTCCTCTTTTTCCTCCTACGCCCTCTCGGGCAACACCTCCCTGCATATAGACCTTACCCTTTCCTTCATGGGCCCCTCCTGGTAGTCCCGCTTCCGTGGGAAAAACACATATACCTGGCCCCATGTGTTTTTCTCTTGCAGTTCCCAGGATTTCGAATTCCCCTGCTTTCGACTCTTATTTCGACAACCCTACTTAGCGGCCCATTCGGGACTTCGTACCCTCCTCCATTTTCTTCGGAGTTTCAGGTTGAGGCCTACTTCTGGTGTTCCAAATTTTTTCTCGATTCCTCGTGAATAATCCAGTCAATTCCTTTTTTTCGCGCCTCTTCAATCCTTTTGCTACCCCAACTGCGGTGATGGTGTAACCGCTATGGCGCGTCTCTTTCTCTTTTTCTCTTTTACTGTGCTACTCTCTCCCCCGGCTTGATCTCTTCTTCGAAGTTGGTCCCAAGACGCGTCCCGGCTTGAGAATTTGGTACAACCTATCCCATTTTGAGATCACAATCCTATCGCCATTTCCCCTCTACCAACCCCACCTTTTATCCCGGGCAAGCATCCCTCGTATAAAGCTTCTCCCCGCCGAACACAATCGTTTGTTTTTGCTGCTTTGTCCGTCTGGGCTGGCATTATTTTTAAATTTGTTCCCATGTCGTAGAGTTTCCCTCGGCCCGATCATCGCCCTTACCAAATCCCGGTCTTTTTCTTCCACCTCGCTTCTCTCCTTCCTACTTTCACGAGACTTTTCCTTCCCTCTTTGTACGTAGCACCTTCCTTCTTAGTGACACTTTGCTTTCCCTTGTGCTCCGCCATTCCGCCGACTACTAACCCAAATTCTCTCCAGTCCCGAACACACCGTCATTCGCCTCCCATGGTGGGCGTGCGTCTTTTCGTCCGGCATCCTTGTTCACCGTCTGGCCTTTTGCCGGCCCTCACCTCCGGCTATCTGCTTTCACCAATCTTTTGTTAAATCTGGTCCTGACATAAATCTTTCAGTTTTCCTTTTCTTTTTCGGCTCCGATTTCTTCTTCAAAAACAACATACGTTTTTTGGCACTTCACATTCCCCCATTTTCTCCTGCTTCTCCTTCTTGGTTGTCGCGTCCCTGAATAGGCTGTTTTCTTTAAAATCTTGCGTATGTGTCTTTTCCCTTCGTCCTTCTATTCGTTTTGATCCCATCGGATTTCCTATTCCTAATCGAGTTTCTTTCATCTCTTCGCCACGGGACCTCAACATTCAGACTGTAGCCTGTCATCCGTGTTGACCCCCCTTTATTGCGTTTTCTTTTTTTTAAGTTGCCATGCGCTTGGGGTTTACTTTGCCCGTTTCCCGTCTTTCCTACACGTGGTCGACATTCTCTTTCGGATTTTCTTGTCCACAACCTGTTTCACGCACGTTCCCTCTTCAAGGTTCTATCGGCCCCCCTCGAACAGTCCTTATATATCTATTTGACTTCCCTTGTTTCGTTTTTGAGATATATTTTCCCTCATCCTCTTTTGAGGCCGTGCCGTTAAAAGTTTGGTGCCGGTGCCTGACGGCGTTCACCCGTCTCCATAGTTTTTCACTGGCACTCCCAGGGTCCTCCCAGTTGCATTTCCAACGTCACCTCCACGCACGCTAACCATGTCCCTCTATCCATCTATCAGGCTACTGTTTTATGTTTTTCTTTCTTCCGTTGCCCACTCCTTGACAGTAAGTGGAACTTCCTACGAACCAGTACCAGTTTTATTCTCTTGTTAGTACCTTGCACATATGAAATCGGCTTTTACTGACCACCACTAAGATGCTTGCCTTTGGCGTCCACTCCTCTTCCCCTTTTTTCGCTCTTAACCTTGCATCATCTTGAATTGACGTGTCCTCCAAGCGGTCTCTTTTTGTTGCCCCTCGTTGATTAACTCTGTTTTTTACCGCCCCGCCTTGAGACCAGAACTCAGGACTTACGATCCATCCTCTCTGATTGGACCCTTCATGATTGCGGGCTTTGGCTCCTCTCTTCTTCTCCTTTTTTTTTATCCGCTAACTGAGTCCACAGGACGACAGGTTTCCCCCTACTCCAGGTGAATTACCCCACGCCCCTTACCCTTTTTTTTCGCCCCCTCAGGTATTCCGTGGCTTTAGTGACCCTGCTTCCCCTTTTCCCATTCTATTCTCTTGCACAGGTGCTCGATCACTTTATCCAAATGGCGCTTCCCGCCATTGGACCGCTAAGAGAGTTCTACTGTTTACCTGCAACGTGACCTTTTCCTTTTGTGTATTGCCGGGCTTCCCTGTTCTGAAAGGTGCAAATACGCGCGCTATTTGATTACTTCTTCATTAACTCCGGCTAATTAACCCACACCTTCCCATCCATATCACACTCAAATCAGATTTTTTCCTTCCTTTGCGTCTCCTACCATCATTGATCCTCTGTGCCCTTGTATACATTGAGATTGTTCTGGCATTAATACCATCCTCTCACTTCATCTGATTTCCCCTTTGCTTAATATCATCCTATCCTTTTTTTCTTGCCTTTTGGGTCTCGTTTTTCCTGGAGTTTAGGGTATTTCCCTTCCCCTCTTTTTTCTCATCCGCCTGATGACGCTTTTCCTAACCCGCCGTTCCTTAGGCTTCTATATATTAACGCCGGTACTGCACCGGCTATTGTTCTGTAACGAAGACACAACCCCCCCAATTTGTCTAACTCTCCTGTCCTTCGTCTTTTACATTTCCTCCCTACACTTTCCCTTCTTGGATTTTGCACTGGCTTCCCAGGTCCCTCTCTCGAATCACTCGTTTCACCGGTGACTACTACCCATCCCCTATTCCTCACAAATTTGTTCTTTGTTTTGCTTTTTGTTCGTCTGGTGTCCCTCCCCCCCTTTGCATAGGGGGACTGCCACCTTGGGGTGTCTCATTCCCAGCCCCCCCTCACCTACATTCACCCGAGTTCCTTAAGGGCTCATCGGCTTTTTTCTCTTGAAATCACTTAGTCTTATACCAGTGCCAGCAGGGGCCCCTTTTCACCCCAGATTGGATTCTCTGCTTCTTTTCACTCATTCCGGCCATCTTGCCTCGAAGAAGCCTCCCTTTTTTTCGTCAACCCCCTGACCCCTTATGCCGCTTCCAAATTTTTTCTTCTCGAAAAAAAGTGGGGTTGTGGAGCATTATGAAACGTTTCCTTCTTGATTACGAGCCCCTCTTTTCCGGACGAACACGGTTCGTTCCTTCCTCATCTTGCACTTCTCCGACCCTTTCTTGTCTACGCGAATTCAAGGACGCCAATTAACCCCACCCACGGTCCGATGACGCTTCCCCGCTGTCTTCGACGTCTTTATTTCCTTTTCGTTTTCCTTCTTTTGTTTTTACCGTCTCGTTCAGAGGCTATACGTTGGCTCAAGGTGATAATAGCCCAACTTTCAGGTTACCGGTCTCCTCTTTTCCTCATCCGAAGGTTCTCACCGTGCTGATTTCATGTTTGTATCGACCAATCACGCCGCGGAAAAGTCTGCTCCTTCATCACTTGCATCCCCCTGTTCTGATACCCCTCCTTTTGAACTACCCGAAATTTCTCTTCTTACCTGCGCCGTCTCATTAGGCGAGTGTGCCACTTGCTGTTTACCCTGTTCGCAAGTGCATTTTTTCCCTCCCTTCCAACGGTATTTTCCCCGTTCCCTAGTTGGCAGTTTAAGTACCCACTTTCGCACTTGCCATTGGCACGCCTTCACCCCCGCCAAACGACACACACCCCCTCCAACCCTCTCTTCACCTTTTACGCACCTTTCGTGCCTTATGTGCGTGGCTTAGTTGCCCCCTTTGTCCAATCGTCGCACCCATATCATTCCCTCTTATTTCCTTCCCCCTCCCTGACAATTCACGCTCTGGGCAACACCCAATCCTCCCCCCGCCTCCCGGCTTGACATGAAGTTACGGTGTTCACGCGCGCAAGTCCTTCCTCCCCCACCCTTTTTCTGCCGTGTTCTGTCTGATTTATTGTCATCTGGCGTGACAACACGTTTCTTCATTG
>Ga0179593_1656980_pt1 | contig 29445 bp, 32 predicted proteins | sample CZODoug2_1_08_16_FD_185931 | JGI IMG/M metagenome (GOLD analysis project Ga0179593, IMG submission 185931) | Vadose zone soil fungal communities from Angelo Coast Range Reserve, California, USA - CZODoug2_1_08_16fungal (PacBio error correction) | ecosystem: Environmental > Terrestrial > Soil >... | reverse complement strand
CCCAGGAAAGGAAGGGGGGGTAGAGGATCCCCTTTTTGCTAAAGCAGGTCGTCGCGGGTCCCTTCCTTTTTCCCGTGGTACCCTTTTTTTTTTCTCTCCCCCAGAGAAAAATCGGCGTCCTTCAGGAAGGAGTATACGGAATTTTCCTGACGCCGGAAAGGGATGTGCCGGGTCTTTTCCTCCCGCAGCCCCTTTTTCTTCTTGCCAACCGGTCATGTCCCCCTCCCGGTGAAATACGTTCCTCTTTAACTCCCCATAATGACCTGGTCCCCCCCTCTCCTCCTTCAAGGTTCCGTTTTGTTTCTTCGGGTAGAGTGGAGATGACCGGTCCTCCAGGAACGGAAGGCAACGATCCTACGGCGGGGAAGGCTTTTTCCTTTCCTCCCCCCCCTGGATTCGTCCTTCCCTCCCGAAGTGCTGGCGTCTTTTTTTTGCAGAGAAAATAGGAAGCCCTCCACACGGCTGACACGGGATACGATTTTTCCCCCCTCGCAGGCTCTCCCTTTTTTCGGAATTCGCCCGGGAAACGTTCATTCCCTTTTCCACACATACTGAAACGCCCATCCCCTTCTTTTTCTCGGCCTGGACGCGGTGATCCTTCTTTTTCTCCCCTCCTCCCAAGTAGTTAGTGTTCCCCTCCTTCCCGGAGAAGAGAAGTGTCACTCCCTGACACCCATGAGGATATACGGGAATATCTTCCACATTTTCTTAGTCTCCCCTCCGCGTTCTTCCCCTTCCTTTCTCTTTCCCGTTGGTGGAAAGATTGTTACACCTTCCCAAAACGCAGTGCTGCAGTCTTCTCGTTAAGACAATAGAATCGTTCCCTTTTTCCCCTTCTCGTCCATTTCACCCCCCCGACAGATGGAATCCTCTTTCGACAAAGGAATGGAGGTATTCCTTTGGCGTACCGGGGCCGGCCCCCCCCCCCCCTTCTCTTTCTTTCCCCATGTTCTTTTCCTTTCCTCCGGTGGAAGTCAGAGGTGCCCTCTCTTAAACTAATTTTAAGCACGCCTCCCTGCTGGAAACCAAATCACTACTTCCATCCTTCAACTCTGCTTTTTCCTCGGTCTGGAAGGGATGTTGAGTCCGTTTTTCCTCCTCTCTTGGGTTAGGACTCTTTTTACCGGGAAAAGAGCGGGGGTATCGGACTTTCCTTCTTTTCCCTCTGTTAGTCGATCCTCTCACGGGAAGGAGGGGGATATTTATTTTATAAAAATTCCCCACAACGGACTACGTAAGGAGCTTCCAACCAGACCTTTTTCACTCCCAGATGACAGAGTTCGCCCGCTTCAGGAAGGCTTTTTGGCTGACGACTCACGCTACCCGGATCGCACCTTTCCTTTTCCGTTCAAAGAAGGAAATCTGCACGCCCTTAGAGCGGGTTCCTCTTTTCGTCTGCAGCGATTTCCCTCCGTAACCCTTCGGTGGAGTCTTTCAGATAGAGGGAACCTCCCGGGCTGTGAAGCTTTCCCCCCTGCCGAGGTCTTTCTTTTCAATCACATAAAGAGGACAAGCCCAGCATGCAAGTGCACCGATGCCTCCTGATTATCCTCTTCCTTCCTAATACGTGTTTCTGAGATAAAGTCCTGGGAATCTACCCCGTTCTCTGGCTATTTTCCTGGCCAATAAGTCGAAGTATGAATCCTTTCGGTTTGGAAAAAGAGTAAAGCTTCAGTGGTGCAAGAGATCTTTATCTTCCTCCCGATTGCTTTTCTTCCTTCATAAGGTGTGAATAGATGAAGTAAGAACACCCCCAGAGATCAGCGAAAAGGTTTAACATCCTTGTATTTCCCCTTCGGGAGGGAAAATTTTCCTCCCGGCACGACAAGGAGCCCAGCCCACGATGTTTTCTTTCGACCTCCAGGCGGTCTTCAAGAGCAGGACGTAGTTTTCTTTTTTCTGGTGAGCCGCGACAGTTTCTTCCCCTCCCACCTTTTTTACTCCTAGTCGGACAGGCAGGACAGCCGATACCTTTTCTCTCTGTGCCCCTCTCTCGCCGAACCCACACCTCTCCCCCTCACATTTCCATAAAAGCAGTCCCAGTTGAGGAGAAAGGCTTCCTTTGCTGGGGTTTAAAGCCTTTTTTTCCTCCTTCTTGAAATCAGGGCGTCGCCCTCTCTCCGATAGAAGGAAAATGGATTTTCCCCGGTGAAAAAATCACCTATTTTTTCTCCCTTGACCCTTTTTTTTTCTCCTGTACAGGTAAAAAACGTTGCCCTTTGGTTCGCCCTGAGCCGCTTTTTTCCTCCATCGGTCTTTTCTCATCGCGCTGGGCCCAGGTTCCCGATTTCCCCCTCCTTCATTCACCTTCCTTTTTTTCTTGTTCGTGTTGAAAAAGGAGGGCCCACCCTCCGGGTCAGCGGATGGAACCTTCCCCCCACTTCGAGGGATGAAGTAGCTTTTTTTTTCATCTTTCCCCTTTCTCCTCGTCTCGGTTTCCCTTTTTTTGCGAACACGTAGATCGTCCTCCTGAAAGAATTGCTTTCCCGCCTTTTTTTTTTTTTGGATCCCGCGTTTTTTTTTCTGTACAGGGCCTCCTGGGGATTTCTCGGGTATGCAGTGCCTTTCCTCCCTTCTTTTTCTTAGGTTTTTTCTACACCTTCGCGTATAGGCGTCTCCCCTGATCAAGAGGTTTAATTTTTCTTTCGACTTCCTCATTTTTCCTCCTCCGGAAGTGCAAATACTTTACTTCCTCGGAAGCAAGGGGAACGGGGATCCGATGAAGAAGGGGCCCTCCTTCTCCCTTTTGATCCCCATATTTTTTCTCTTTTCTTTGGCATTGTTGACACGGCCCCCTCGCCAAAGGCCGACCTTGCATGCCCGGGCTCCTCTCTTCTTTTCTTCCCGGGCAATCTTCCCTTCGGTAACCGGGATGGTGGCCTATTCCTTTGGACAGAAGGAACGTTTCTCGTTGGCAATTTTTCCCCCTTCTCCTCACCCTCCTTAGTCAGGACCAGAAGCTCCCCTTCATGACCCCGAAGGAGGTCTTTCCTCCCTGACTTTTTTAAGGGAAAGTTAACGGACTGAATCGTCCCCCCGAGAGACCCCAACCTGGCTTTTCCTTCCCTTCTCCCGGTCGATTTTTCTCCTCCCTTCTAGGAACGGAGAGGGTATCTCTTTTTCTTTTTTGTTGGAGAGAGATAAAAGCTCCGTTTCTGCCCCTTCCGGGGGGGTAGCTGACCTTTTTCCCCCCCCTCCTTCCTCCTAACTCGCTCCTCCCTTTTTTCCCTACGACAGGATATTGGACGTGCTTTCCCCCCCGCGAAAAATTAGGAGGAAAGACGGCCGGATTTCAAGGCCTTTTCTCTCCCCTTTTTTCACGTTTTCGCTTTCCTTCGGGGCCCAAGGGACACCCCTCCCCAGGATGGAAAAACAGTGCCAACAGGGGGCCCCCCCCCCCCCCCCTTACGAGTGTTTTCTCAACTTAAAAAATTAAGCCCTTTTCGGCATGAAACGGGAGAAGAGTGTTCCCTTGCTCTGACCGGGCCGGGGCAACTCCCAATCCCCCCGATAAATTATGCCTTCCCTTCTTTTCCTTGGATTAAAGGGATCCCAACCCTATCAGGAGAGAAGTGTTTTCATGGGAAGGAGAGAGCAACTCTTCCCCTTCCTCCAGTAGCCCTTTATTTCTATGGGGTGAAATCAGGAGAGAAGAGGCCCCTCCAGGAAACCTCTGCACGCACTTCATCAACCAATGCAATCCCATCCCCCTTCTTCCCTTTCCCCTGGAACTCTCTGTGATCCTCTTTCGCAAAAGAGAGATAAAGACCTTGCGCGATATAAGGTTTTCTTCCTTTCTAGAACGCTCCCCCGATTCCCTTTATAGATCTAAGGAAATCTAGAAGTGATGTTCCTTCCCCCTGTTAAAAGATGAAATTTCTTTACCGTTTGGAAAGATTGTTAAAACCTCTTTCTCTTTCTCCCCCCAGATCTGATTTTCCTCCTTCTAGAAGGACTGAGCGAAGTTCCCCTGTGGAACAGAGCGACCCCCCCACCGCGTTGGCCTCGCGGCCGCGTCGCCTTTCTCCTTGTTCCCCTTGGGGAAAGGGAAATGAACCACCTCCTCTTCCGACAATCGGTGAGGTCCCCCCCCCTCCACCGGTAGGGAAGTCCTCCCTTTTTTTTTTGAGCGTCTTTCTCCGGTGCAAATACATTTCCCTTTTTCCCCCGGGATGGAAACCCTCCAAGCCGGATCCGCCACTTCTTTTTTTTTTCTGCACTGCGGCTATTTTTCCCGGTCTTTTGTTAGGAGACGCCCCGGCACAGAGGCTTTCCTCCCCCTGTCCTTTACCTCAGAGGAGTTAGTGACGCCTTCCCGGTGGAGAAAAGGATCTCACCATATACCTTCCTTTCCCCCCTCGCGTCACTTTTCCCTTCCTTTCTTTTTCGACAAGATGAAAAGTTCGATACCCGGAAGGATGGGGCATCGTACTTTTTGCTCGGCCTGCCGGTGACAGAACGTCCTTCCCTCTTTTCCCTGTTCCAACCTGTCTCGCGGGTTATCGAAACTCCCTTTTCTCTTTCAAAAAGGAGAGGCTTGAGACATTCAAGGGAATTCCCCCTCTTCTGCTGTCCTTTTCCTCTGGGAACAGGACCGGCTACCCCCTTTCGAAATGATGGTTTTCCCCCACCGAGGACAAGGAACCCCCAAACTTCCTATAAAGAAAAAGATGAAGGCCGAACTTCATCCTCCGTTTTTTTTTTCTCTTGCTGTCGGTTCTTTCTAGGAAAAGTGCCTTTCTTTTGATGGTATGAAAATCCTTACCGGACGTTTTTCTAACAAACTTCTTCCTTCAGGGTGAAAGAGATAGGGATTCACTTTTTGACAGAAGAGAATTCCCTGTAAATCTCTTCATTCGAGCCCCATCCTTTTTTTCTCCCTGGTGAAAATTTGGGAAGATTTTCTTTCCCCCGGGAAACGGAAGGCTTCCCAGGACGATGAAAAATCCTCCCCCCGATGTCACATTTCTTTACGAAAAGACCTTCTCCAGGAGGAAGTAGCCTTTTTTTCTTCCTTCGATGGTGAGACTCTCCCTCTCATCCGGAAGGAGGTAGACGCTTCCCAGGAAGGACAGAACATTCCCGATGCTTTTCCCCCGGTAAAAGCGCCTTTGCCCTCCCGGAAAGGTAAAATAGCCTTTTCTTCCACAGACTTTCCCTCCTCCCCCCTGCTCTCCTGATTGAAAGGTAGTGCGGGTGTCTTTTTCAGATTAGAGGGCTCTCTGTGCCGTCGCGCGAGCATCCGCTCGGTCCTTCTGAAAGTACCTTCTTCCCTTTTTCCCACAACGATGTTTTTTTCTTTCGATCGTGCCCCCCCGTCCCGTCCCACGTTTGAAGACCTCCCTTCTGTTTTCTTTTTCCTCTCTTCCAGAGCGGCGGGCTCCATTTCGCGGCTGGTTTCCCCCCCCCCTTCGACTTTCCCTTTCCTTTCCTTTCCGTCATCACCTCTTTTTTGGGGTTATCCCGCGGACCTTCTTTTTTGAACCAAGCTTTCCCCCCCCCCCCCCCTCCCGGCTCCTCTGGAACCGCCAATGATCTCCCCTAAAATTCGAGATGAAGTAGCTCATTTCTTCCCTGCTAGTTCCTTTTTTTTTCCCCCCCTTTAATAGAGAAGAGGGAGGGGACCTTTTCTCGGTGAGAAAAGACCTTCCCTTTTTTCCTAACGTTGGACGTACAGGAATAATGGGGATTTTCTTTCTTTTCTTTTTTTCTTTCTTCCTTCCATTTCAGCAAATGTGGAAAGATGTATAAGGGGCGAAAGTCCTCCCCTTTTTCTCCTGGAATTTCTTTCTGTCACATAGATCACGGTCCCCGACATTAGATGCAGCTTTCCCGCGCCTGTCCCCATCCTGAAATCCCCTCCTTCCTTTTTCCGAAGTCTCACTCCTTCCCACGAGGTTTTTCCCGCCGGTGAAAAAGAAAGCGATTTTTTTTTCTTTCGATGTTTGCAACAGGCCCTTTCCCTCCGTCCCGCTTTTCTCCCAGCAGGATAAAGGTGACTCCTATGGATGGTCTCTTCTCACCCTAAGGAATAAGTTCCACTTTCTTGTTTCCCAACTTAAGGTGGGAAGAATCCCCTTTGGTGAGAAAGTGTTTTTTCTTTTGTCCGCCCATGTCCTTTTTCAAGACAAAGGAAGGAGAATCCTTTTTTTCCCTGGTTCTTGACGCCGAACTTTTTTCTTTTTCCTCTCGTTCCGACTTTTTCCCCTATAATGTAGTATGAACGTGCCCTCGTAACGGATGATAAACACGGGGCTGCCGGCCGAGTTGAGGTTCATCTCCCCCCCCCCCGGGTTCCCGATCTTCCCTGAGGCGAGGTTTATATACTCTTTTCTTGAGAGATAAAGATAAGGGACTACGAATTCTTCCCTTTTTTTTTTCTCTGCTCATCAACTCGGAAGGCCCTCTTTTTTACCTCTTTTCCTTTTCCCTGGTAAGAAGTTCCCCTCTTTTTCTTCCTCCGGAAAGGGATGTGGATCGCAGCGACCCCCCCCTAATGAGGAGGGAAGTCCTTCTTTTTTGATTCCTGCCGTAAAAGTCCTGACGCCGGTTCCTTGGGAACATTTCCCCCTCAAGGAAAGACTTCTTCCCGGGAGGGAAACCTTCTCCCTTTTCGGCAAAAAGCCCATTTTCCTTACTTTTCCCCCTCCTGAACTGAAAAGAAGATATGATCCTTCTCGAGATGGAAGGAGGGTCTTTCTGCTGTACCTTTCCGGGAAACATTCCCCCCCCTTTAAGGCCATTCCCCCTTTCTTCTCGTTATGTAAAAGGGAAGGAGGAACGGCTCATTTCCCCATAGTGGATAGGATGCTGGATCTCTCGTCCGAATTCCTTCAGTATTTTTTTCCCCTATCCACTCCCTTCAGAGAAGGTACGCCCTCTTGTAGAGGTGAGCGCAGAGGAACCTCCTCCCTCAAGGACTCCCCCCATGGCAGGACAATGACAATTCCCCCCCCCTTAAAAGGAGGAAATGGAAGTCACTGTTGGGTCCGGGAGGTCTCCCCCGATCCCCCTTCTTTTTTCTTTGTTCCCTCCAGCGGCGCGATCTACCTCGTGGCCCGAGACAGCGCTCGATCTACGGCCATATAGACTTTTCTTTCTTTTTGTTCCCCTTTTTTTCCCTTGCCCTGAGGCGCGGACCGTGGTGTCCACGGGCCGCGGGAGGCTCAGAGGTGATGGTCCTTCTTAGGGCACGACCATCGAATCAACCCTCCTCGCCGATCTGATGTTCACCGAAACCGCCGTCCGAGGCAGCGGCGTTCCCTTTAGGTATTTCCCCCGTTTGTCCCTCGGTCCCCCCCCCCCCTGATTAGAATTCTGGAGAACCCTTTTCAAAGCAGGTGTTCACTTCCCGACCATGGGACCTTTCCTCCCTCGAGGAGAAGTCCCATTTAGCCCTTTCTCTGACAGGACCCTTTATGGAAAACAAAAAGCCCTTTCCTTTTTACGGCAACGGATGGAAGTTTTTTCTCCGGGCCGCCGAGTACCCCTCCTTGGGGCGGAGCAGGGACTTCCTTTGGAATTAATCGGTATCTTTCATGCATTTTTATTTCGTAGACGCCCGGAGGTTTCGGTAGCGGCTAAAACTTCCGCTAAGTCCTTTTTTCGGAAACAAGAAAGCCTTTAGAAAGAGTTCCCCTCTTAAGGAAGGATGGGGAATTCTTCTTTTCTTTTTCCTGGGAATTCTGTGACCTACCTTCCCTGGAAAGAAGAATCCCCCCTGTAGGAGAGAGCTCCCCCCTTCCTGTTCGGATGCCTCTATTTCCCCCAGGACTTCCTGTCAAAAATAGGGGAGGCCCCCCCTCCCCCTATAGAGGGAAACCTGTTCCCCCGCGGGTGCCACCCCGTCCTTTTTTTTAATACTTCCCTGATGGTAAAGACCTCCATCATGAAAGGGCGATAAAGACCTGGAATCTAGAGGGGAAGACTCCTCCGTTGTTGTTTCTTTAAGAGACATCTCTCCCCCTAGGTGTTCTGGAAGGAGTAGGTTTCTTTTTGAACATAAGTAGAAGTCTTTCCTCTTTTGTTTGCATTTTTTCCACTTTAAAAGTACTTCCCCGCAGAGAGGGCTCAGGTATAAAAGAGTGACCGCGGCTTCTTCCTTGAGCGCACACTCCCCAGGAAAAAGAGCTCCGCCGCCTTCCTTGCCTCCGTCTTGCCCCCTTCCTGTGGAAAACGGCATTCTCCCCCCTGTAGGCGCCCAGGACGATTTCCGGAGGCACGATGTCTCCACTCGTCTTTAGCCCCCCTCGGTGCTCTTCTCCTGACGTAGTCGGGGTTTCCTTTAGCGCGAAGGGTCTCCATTCCTCGGAAAGACGCCGGCGGACCTTCTTTGGACGATCTCTAAAGAAGCGGCGTCCCCCCTTGCTTTGCCCGTGACTCTGAGACTTTTGGCCCACTTTACACTGCCTCTTCTTCTTTTGAGAACGATCTCTCCGTGGAAACCTACCCGAAAAAACCTTAATACACTCGTGCCGCGGCACCCAAAGAGAAGCAACAGCGGCCCCCCCCTAAGAACCTTCTCCCACGAAGACAGGAAATCGGCCGAAGACGAGCATTCATCCAAGCGTCGTGATCGGGGTTTTGCGAATTCCAGCGGAGCGAGGCCTGGGGGGATTTCTGGAGATAGGAAGACCTCTAGGGAAAATCTTTACACGCCCGGAGGACCTTTGAAAGAAAAGATGCAAGGACGATAGTTCTCCCAGCGGTCAAAACTCTACACAGTAACCAATCTCCCTTCCCTTCTACTGGGGGTGTCCCCGTCGGTGCAGCTAAAAGATGCTTTTTAGGACTCTTTCTATCGGGCTGTGAAGGATACAGCCCCGAGAAAAGATCCCCCCCCTCGGGCCCACTCTACCCCCCCCCGGCTTCCCCCCTTCCACCTCCCCCTCTTTCTTCGTTCTCCTCATTTCTGTCTCCTCCCTTCTGGGTTCGCCCGTATCCACGTTCCTCTCATTCTGTTCCTCTTATTTCTTCGATCACTCCCGCCCTGCCCCCTGCTCTCGCATCTCGCCTATGCCCCCCCTGACTGACTTCTTTTTTCTCCCTACGCCCCGTCGTCAAGGTTTACTTTCCTCCCCTCTTCCCCCCATACCCGTACCCTTTTATGTTTCATGGCCCTCATCGGCCGTACTCGCTTCTCCCGGCTGCAGGTTCTGCCTTTGTCCTGCCCACCCTCCCCTACTGCCGGCATCTTGCCTCCAAAGTCCTATTTTTTCCTAGTTTCCTTCCTACCGCCCTCTCCCCCTCTCCGTTATCCCCTGGTCCGCCCGGCACTCGTCATGGCTGCCTGCAGTCCCTTGGAATTCGTACCGAGCGTACCAATTCCCCCCCCCCCCCCCACCCCCCCCCCCCCCCCCCCCCCCCCCCCGACGCCCCCCCCCCCCCCAAGCCCCCCCTCCACAGTCCACCCACCCCCCCCCCCCCCCCCCCCCCCCCCCCCGCCGCACCTTCCCTCAGCGCCTTCATAAAATATGGCAGCCCTCTAACCGGCCCAGTGTTGTTTAACCTTCAGGAGGAATAAGGACGGTAATCTCCCCTTTTACAATGATATAATAGCCCATTCCCCCTTTAGATACCTTTCCTTTTTTCCCCGCGGCGAGGTCTCGAGCGTTCCTTAAAAAGTAGATAGAGCCGCCTCTCTTCCCACTTTATCTGGCGAGTTTTCGCCCTCCCTTTTTTCGAGAACTTGGCCATTCCCTTTTTCGGGCGTTGAAGCGTTCTCCCTCAAATGTGGAGGACCCCCTTTCGCGTAAGACACTGTGCCTTTCTTCTTGATCTTATTCTATTTTTCACGGTAAGGCGGGATGGCTTGGATAGAGCCTTCCCCCCCCCCCATCGGACACGACAAAGAACGTCTTCTCCTTTTTCCTCATACGAGTTTTTTCCTTTCAAAAGAAGGTGACCCCCTCCCTTTATCGTGTGCATTAAGTTTCTGGCATTTCCCCCCTCGACCACTATTTTACTCCTCGGCTACAGGTGCATGCCCGTTCCTTTCAAGGAATTATGGGTGATCCGTCCTTTCACCGGGATGGTGGGCCTCCTTTCCCCCTTTCCTTTTTTTTACCTTTTTTCTTCTTTCCCCTTTTGCCCCGCCCGGACAAAGCCCTTTCGTAAGGAAAGTGTTATCCTCCTACTCCGGCAAGGCTCCTCCTCCCCTGAAGCTGTTGCTCTTTTCCTTCCCCTCCTTCACGGAGAAGATAAGGTTCTTTCCAGCGAGACTTTTCCCCCCCGGTGCCGGAAGAGTTGAGATCCGCGTCCCCCTTTGAAGGGTTCCTCCCCTTCTTTAGTACCGGAGAGGTATCTCTATCTTTTCCTTTTGTTGTGGTGAGAGTCTTTGGGCGACCCAGGAAGGAAGGGTTCTCTCTCCCCCCCCCTTTTGTACGCTTTTTTCTCTCTGGCACGGGTCAGACGAATGATCTTCTTCTCCTCAAGAGACAACTTCGGTTTTCTTGCGGGCAGGCCGGATTATCTTCCTTTTTCTCAGATTTGTCGCTTCCCCTGGCTGTGAGGGGGGTGCCCGGCCCGAAAAGCAGGGCAAAGTTTTTTTTCTGTGTCCTCGGCCACCCGCCCTCCGGCCGATTTTCCTCACTTAAACCATACTTTCCTAGGGCATGCAAAAGGGAAGCCTTCTTGCGCTGGAACGGGACGGGGCCACATTCCACCTCCCCCGATCTTGACTCTTCTTGTTCACCGGACGGGTCTTTCTAAAAAATAGTGGATTTTTCCTCTCCGGCGCCTGCTTTCTTTCCTTAGGCCTTTCTCCTCTCTCCCCTCGGCAGCAAAGGTAGGCCAGCCGCTTTTTGGTGAAATAAGGAGAGAAGATTTACTTCTCCCCGGACAAAGTATTCCACATGTCGTCCCTTCCCCCCTCCAACCGGATGTTTCCCCTTTTTCTCGAAGGACGCGGTGATCCTTTCCCCAAGAGCAGATAAAGTCTCCTTCCAGAGGCTGCGTCTTACGGGTGAGGCGCCGAGCCGTTTCCCCCCCCCCTCCCGGCCTGACCTTCTCCCCTACGTGCATCTCGAAGTGGATGGGTCTCCTTTTTCAACGCTGAAAGGACGATGCCTTTTCCTCTTTTCTTGTTCAAAAAATACGGGCTCGGTTCCCCCCCCCCACGTTCCCTTCTTAGCGCAGGGAAGACAATAGATTTTCCCAGAGGAGAACCCCCAACCGCCGCTGGCCTTCTCCCCTCCCGGCTGCCGGGATCCCCCTTCCCTGGAGGTATTCATCCTGGAAAGGAAACACGATCTTCTGACCATAGGTGAGGTCACCGGGCATCCTTTTCCCTTTGACCACTTTCCTCTCTCCTGGCGACGGGCACATAATTTTCCTTTTCCCGGACAACAGGATGGAAAACCCCTTTTTCTCGTCAAATGATTGGCTTCTGCGTTCACTTGCCGGCTCCTCCCGGTGGAGAGGGTGTGGTAAAGGTCCCCCCCCTCCCAGTTTCCCCTGGGCCTGTCCTGACGGGAAGACGAGGAGTTTCCTTCTTCTTCAGCGTTTTTAGACACGGTCTAACGGAAGCAACTTTCTGCGCGGCCACCCGCCTTTTTTCCAAGTCTTTTTCGACATCGTGTCTTGGGCATCGTCTTTGGGGGGGCCGACTGATAGGAATGTTTTCAGGCAAGGGCAACTACTACCCATGTTCCCTTCTGAGAGAGGTTCTCGCCTTCCTCTCGGGCAAAAAGGAGCCTCCTTTTCTCGGGAGAAAGTAAAGGGCATTCCCTCCTTTTCCCCCAAACCCCCATGCAAGGATAATGGGACGTTTTCCCCCCGGAAGGTAAGAAGATTCTTTTCCTATGTGGTCAAGAAAATAAACGGATTCCACCTCCCCAGGGCGATACCCCCCCCCGATGCAAGCAGAACCCCTCCTCATTCGTTGGTTTCTCCGTTCTGTGCTGAAGAGTGTCGGGTTTTTTACACGTGTATTCTTCGTTTTTTGATGTATTGACAATCATGTCTACTTCTTTTTTCGGGTTTAGTCCAGTAGAAGTGCATTTTTCCCCTGTGCCTTTCCTTCTTTTCCCCTAGGTTGAAAGAGGAATTCTCCAGGTTCGCCTGGAAACAGGAAGTTCGATAACCCCCCTCCAGTCCCCATCTTAGGGAAGATGTCGTAGTTGCCCTTCCCCCGTCAGGAAGAGACTTCGTTCCTTCCAACGAAAAGGACTATGCCCCCCTTTCCGCAACCTCCTTTTCGAAATAGTTTATATGGTCGACCTTTTTCTTCCGCGAAGGAAGTCGGGGGGTGATGACGGAGATGTTTCACCTTTTCCCCCCACAGACGAAGGAAGGAGTCTCTTAGAAAGGAATTTCCCTTCCCCCCTATACCCCTCTTATTCCGTTTTCCCTCCCCTTCAAGGAGAAGAACAAAACGCCCTCGCAGGAAGGAAGCACCCCCCTCCACTCCGAAGAAGAAGTTGCCGGGATGTCCAAGGTTTTTGGTTTAAAGACGGTGGGTGGTCTTGCGGGCGGAAAATGCTGTGCCCGTCTCCTTTCCTGCAATCAGTTTCTCCCCTTTTGGAAGTCCCCCCCTGCAGGGAAATCCCCTCCTCAATGAAATTTCTGATATTTGTTTTCTTCCCTGTACCAAAAAAGTGAAGACTCTCCCATGAGAAGAGGCGCCAGGGATTTTTTTTGACTTTCATCTTTTCGGTAGAGATGGGGCCACCCTCGATGGTTATAAATGCTTCCCCTTCTGGAAGCACATTCTGGTTTTTGGCTTCTTCACTCTTTTTGCAACAGCGGGCCCCCTAGAATTCAAGGAAGTAAGCGTTTTTCTATATGCTAGCAAATACCAATTCTATACGATATATCTCCCTCCCTTGTATAGGGAAAAGGAATCTCTCCTCCCAGAATACGAGAAGCTGGCTTTCCCCCTGAATCTCCCATCCCCCTTTGCGCACAGAAAGGATATAAAGTCCCTTTGAAGTAAAGGGAATAATGGGCCTTTTCTTTTAAGTGCAGTGAACCGCCATTTCCTCTGGGAGAACCTCTCCAAGGGAGGAGGTCTTCGGTAAAAATAGATCACTTTTTTCTTTTTCGTACCTTCGATGCCGAGGTTCCGAAACCCCCTTTCTCCCCTACGAACAAGCAGTCGGTCTCTAATCCAAGAGGTGGAGACTCCCCCCCCCCCCGCCGGAAAGAACTCTCTTTTCCTTGGAATTCAGTTTATTTGGCATTTGTCCCCCCCCCACGGAAGAAAGAAGGAAAGCCTCTTCCTTCCCGTGATAATATCGGATGGTTAATTTCCTTTCGGACACGCTTTCCCCTTTCAAGGGATGTCATGGAAAGGTGGGAAAGAAGGGTCCCTTTTTGCGGTGCCAGGGGGCCCGCCCTTTGTCAGGGTATTCCCTCCCCTTCTTAAGAAAAGGAAGGAGAATCCTCCGGTATTGCAGCTTTTCCCCAGGCACGTTCAAAGGGAAGCCCCTCCTTTTCCCCCTCAGAAACTCTTTACCCCCTTTTCCTTAAGAGTTTGTTTCTTTTTTTTGCCGGGGAATGGGGTAAGAAGGAGATTCCTTTTCTTTTTCCCTTTCTTTTCAATAATAATAACGTTTTGTTGTGTTTTATATATCCCCCCTCGAAGGGACCCCTTTCCTGGGGTAGATGATACTCAACCCTTCTTCAAAGAAGGTAGAGAGATCACTCTTCTCCCTTTGATCTTCTCAAGTGTGGACGGTCTTTTCTCAACGGGTCCCTTCCCTTCCATGCTGGAGGGAAGAAGGATGCTAAGGAATGTGACCTACGAAGGGAAAAGGGTGTTTCCCTTTCCAAAGCCCGGCCCCCGGTGGCCCCTTTTTTCATGTGTTAAGTAGCACAGTGAAGTAAGTAGTGTCTCCCCCTTTCCCTTACCAGCCGATATGATAAACGGGCATGCACCTTCTCCCCTTCGGGTCGGTTCCTTCCTTTGCACAAATGAAAAAGACCCCCTGGATAGAGTTATTGTCCCCTTCCTCTGCTCCCACATAGTGGAGTCGGTGCTGGCTCCTTCCTCCTTTCTTTAGTATGCCCCCATCGGGAAGGATTTCTTCAAATAGGAAGAGGGGGGAAATTCTCCCTTTCTTATCGAGGTGAAACTCATGCTCTAAATCTACCCCTTCTTCGCACAGGAAACCGTATTAAAAATGGCGGGCCTCCCCTAAGGAAACAGAAAAATCCCTTTCCATTCAAAATTTATAGGCTGGAAGCTTCTACCAGGTCCCACTCTTCCAAGAGAGCTCCCCCCTTCTTTTTAGTGTCCTCGCTATCTACGGGTAGGCGACGATCCTTTCCCTCCTTCCCCTCACGATGAGATATACGTCATCTTTGCGAGCAGATCATGGGCCTTTTCCTGACCGGGCCGAGGCGAGGACCGTGGTTTCCTCCCCCACCCGGTCTCTGACCAAATCATGTTGAATGCAAGAGGTCTCTCGCGCAGGGAAGACCATCGACCTCCCCGTGGAACCCCAGAGAGACATGATCAAACGAAGCTGGTGTCCCTAGGCGAAGGGAGACCCCTTCCCCCTCCCCCCCCGCTTTCCCGGAAAGGAACCCTTCGAAAATAGGTGAGGTACCCCTTTCTTTTTCGTCCTGCCAGGTGAAAGAGCGGATTCGCCTACGAACCTTTCCCCCCCCCTTCTCTGATGTAGGCAAAGATGGAAAACCCCTAAATGATGGATTAGGAGGGATGATTTTTCTTTTGGTGGACCCGGTGGAGCGTGGGGGGTTTCTTCTCTTCAGGGCAACCTCTTCCATCGTAGAGGACTGTCCTTGTTAGTCAGAAGAAGTACGTCCCTTCTCACTTTCCCCCCATCTCCCTTACCCCTCGGAAAAAAGGAACGAAAGGCTGGTCGTTCCCCCCCCTTCCCCTTTTTCTCCATCGTTGCTACTGACGGCTGTTTCTTGGGCCCGGCCTGCCGGTGACCGACTTCCTGCAGACATCTGCAAGAAGTTTTTTTTTTTCGACCTTCCGGTTCGGCTGATGAGGGTCCCCTCTGAAGGCTTTCCCCTTTCGGGAGACTTCCCGGGCCTCTTCCCCATGAAGGAATAATTTCTCTTGGGCCCCCCCGGAGGTCCGACTGGTGCGTCCTCTTCATTTGGATGTGTGTCCCTAGGACAAAAGAAGACCTTCCCTTCCTTATCCCGCCAAACGAGGAATCCTCACGGTGATTCCTCTTTCATCTTTTTGGTTTGAGAGAGATCCAAGTCTTCTGGAGGGCCTCCCCTTGCAGGATGTAGGGATTGTCCTCGTGCTTTTCTCGGACAGTTTCTTTCTCTTTACCTGCGGAAGGGGTGGTCCGTAGGAAGTGAAGTTCTCTGGATTGAAAGGGAATTTCTTCCTCCCGATTCATTTGTGCCCCTTCGCTGAAGAAGAACAGTCCCTCCTTCTTCTAAGAAGACAGGTCTCCCCCACCCTTTTTTCGGGAAGATGTCGTCGTGTCCCTTCCTTTTCACGGATTCCTCCTTTTTCTCTTTCCGCCCAGGACCGATGCCCCCTCAGGAAGACTCTTCCTCCTTTTTCTGAAGAACACGGCTTTTCTTTTTGCGAGCCGGTTGATGAAGGAGATGGGCGGGGTCTCCAACGCCTTTTTTTTCCCCGTCTCCTAACTCCTCGTCGTGGTTAGGACAGGCATTCCCGTTCTAAAGTGGGGTCAATTACCGCTTCTTTTCCCCCTTGCGGCCGCTGACCACAGGTAAAATCGGCCCCTTCAGGAATAAAAGCCTCCTCCGAAGCAAGCAGTTTCCTCCTCCCCCGGCATTCGTTTTTCCCTACGGTGGCATGAATCAGCTTCTTTTGAAAATGGAGGGGGTGCGCGTCTCAGTAGAGACATCCTCTCTTTCCCCCCACCCCTTTGAACGCACAGATTTCCCCCCCGCGAGTGGTTCATGTCCCGGTCCCCCTTCCATAAATTCGGGGTTTCTTCCTCCCCCCTGCGGCCGCCTCGGAGGTGTAGGTGGCCTTTCCTCCCTTGCCACAGGTTAAAGATTCTCTTTTCGCGATACACCTCCATGTGCAAATTGAGGGTTGGCTCCAGGAGGTGTTTTTTTTTCCCCCCCCCCCCTTCCCACCACAGGTACGAGACTACGGCCTGTCCCCCTTGGAAAGTCCCCCCTTTTATATGTCGAAAATCCACTTCCGTTCCTTTTTATGGACGGAGGCTTTTTTTTTCTCTCGCCGAAACCGTAGATCGCTGCCGCTTTCTCTCAACCGACTACTCCTCCTCTGTGTCGCAACAGACGTTTTCCGAGAACGTTGAGTCCAGGTTTTTTTTATGGGCAGGTGCATTATTTTTTGTGTCCTTTTCCCCTGTTGGAAGAAGGCCCCCCAGGGAGGAGGTAATCTTTCCCCTTTCACGGTAAGGAGGATGGCCTTACCTTTTCTTGTGATTTCTCTGACCATACATGAGCATCGACGGAATCCAGAAGAGAATCTTCTCCATGAGGAAGCCTTTCCCCAGTGCCCCCTCTCCTTTTTTATCGTGGAATAAGTTATTTGTCCTCCTGTAAGAGAAAAAGGCCCCCTCCCCTGTCTTTCCCCGGTGAATGACCGTTTATCATCCTTTCAGGGAATGCGTTTCCTTTTCCCCTACGGAGTAAGTTAACAGGGCCCCCCACCTTCTTCCATCTTTCCTGTTCGATCTTGGCCAAGACAGGAACAGCCTTTTTCAAGGGACGATGTAAGGCAGTTTTCCTTCCCTTTGCCGGCGAATCAGGATTGCCCCGCCTCCCTTCAGCTATTTTTTCCCCTCATCCCACAGACAGTTCAAGGCGTTCTGAACAGTGAAGCCTTCCCCCCCCCAACACGGCGGTCTGGTGAGCTCAGTTTTTTTTTTTTTTTTTTTTTTGAAAAACAGGAAGGCATGGTTTTTTTTGGGGATCTAGATATGTTAAGTGCCTCCTTTTTCTTCGGATACCCGCTAAGGGAATAGCCTTTTCTTCCCCTTTTCTTTTTTTCTCTTTTTTCAGAGGCCTCCCTCTTCTTCCCCTCTGTTGTAAAGCAGGTAGCGAGTTCTTATATTAGAAGTGACCTTTTTTTTTTTTTTTCCCACCTTCGGCGGCAAGACCTCCTTTTCCTTGATTCCGGTCCCTTTTTTCCACGTCATGACGCCGGCCCCTCCTTTGGCACAAGGAAAGAACGGCCCCTCCCCCCTCTTTTGCTTGGCACCACAGGGTTCCACTTTTCCTTCCCCCCCCCGCCCTTCCACTTAAGTGTATGCCCCCCACATGACCTGAAAGAAGATATTTCCCTTTCCCTCTGCTCGGTACGGAGGGTCTGCTTGGCTCTCCCTTTTGCAACATGCCCCCAACCTGAAGGAAAAGATAAATGTCTGGGCCGTCGTAATAGGCTGCCCCCTTCTTTTCTCTGGATTCGGAGACGACGTGCGTTCCTTTCTCAGGATTTGGTCTCCTTTAGCACCTCGGCAGAGATTTCTGAAAGTGACTTTTTTCCTCCTGAGCGAAGAGGAACTCCGCCCGGTTTCTTTGACCACTCCATTTTTCCCTGCACTGTAAGAAAGAATGCAACTTCTGGAAGGCAAAAGTTAGAGGAATGTCTCCTTTTTCGTTGCGCAACCGCGCCTCTCCCAGGTACTCAGGAGGAGAGATCTATTTTCCCCCGTGGCAGAGAAAGAAGACTTTTTTTTTCCCCGATTTATCTCTGCGTGCATATAGAATGTATTCTCCCGCGTTCAGTCCCCCCCCTTGAGGAGAGGAAAGTGGGGACCTCCTCTCCTAAGCGGAAGAGGGAGACCCCCCCTCAGGACTCGGGTCAAGGAGAGGAGATTTTAAAATCGAACAGGTGCCCTTGGAAAAAGCTTCTAGTACCCCCCGCCGATGGCTCGCCCTTCCGTGTTGACCCCGGCTGGAGTCTTTAAACGTGTTTTCCCACGATAGAAGATTTTCCCTCCGGTCACCGGTCCGGACTTTTTCCCCATGTTCTCCTTCTTTTGACGGAAAGAAGTTCCGTTCTTATGAAGGGAAAAAGGCTGTCCCCGGACGCGAGGATCCGGCAACTGCTTTCCCCTTTTTCTGATTCTTTTCCGGCGAGGTGAACGGTGGCGCCTTTTTTTACCGGGCACCAGAAGGGTCCTTCCCTCCTTCTTGTCCGGAAGAGGAGTTCGTCGGTTCCTCTTAGGTGGAGTGGGAGGGCCCCCTCTCCTTCATCACCCCCTCCCTGCGCCGTCTCCCTCCTTGCTGGTCGAAAGATGCCTTCCCGGAAGGCTGGGGCCATAGTCCTTTTTTTTCTCTCCTGCCTGCCGGTGACGACCTGCTTTCTCGACCTCGCCCCTCATGTTCACCATGTCGGCGGAGCTTTCCTGTCGGCTGACAGCTCTTTTCCTGCGCAGGCCGCGGTCCACCTCTTCTTGCATCCCTATTCCCCCCCCTGCACGGATAATGGGAAGTGCCTTTAAACAGGCCGCGTCTCTTTTTTTTCTTCCCTCCCTGCTGCGTCAAGACCCCTTCCCCCCCTCCAAAGTCCAGACCCCCTTTTCGACAGAACACAGATTATTCCCTTCCTCCTTTTGTTTTTTTGAGAGTAGATCCTTGAAAGCCCCCCTTGAAGGATGTCGGGATTGGCCTCCCCTGTAGAAAGTCTTTTTTTCCTTCAACTTTCATCCCCCGTCGGACGTGAAGGGTGAACGCTCCAGGGGAAAGGTCTCTTTCCCTTCTCCGGTGTGAAATCGCTGCAGCCGGCCCCCCTTCCTTTCGATTTCTCCCCCTTCCTCTCCGAAGACAGTCTTGAAGATGTAGTTAGGTTCCTCCTTTCCCCTGCAGTCCGAGAAGTCGGCAGCCCGACTCTCCCCCCAGAAGTCGGCTTCCTCTGTAGAAATAGTTATATGTTCCCCCTTTTCTTGTGGCTCTTCCTTCTTCGGGGTTGATGAAGAGAGATGGTTCTTCTTTTCTCACGCTCTTTTTTTTTTCCCCTTGCTCGAAGAACTCTTTTAAGGACAGGGAGCTCCCCCCCCTCTTCCCCCCGCTTAGTTGTGCCAGTACCGTCTCCCCCCCCAAAGACCTTTACCCCCCTTCCCCCTTCTCAGGAAATTTCGTAATAAGAAGAAGAAGTTGCATTTCTCTTTTGTCTTCTGGTGGGTTTAAAGCCTTTTGCCCCTTTCCTCTTTTTTCCTTGAAAAGGTGAAAGTAGCCCCTCGAATAAGTGAGGAAATTTCATTCCCGTCCACAGGATGCCCTGTGACCCCTTTTTCGAATGAACTTTTCTTCTTTTTTCTGTAAAGGTAAAAAGTTGAGCCTAAATGAGAAGAGTCCTCAGAGGAAGAGGATGTCTGGGCTTCCCCTCTGATAAGGTACGCTCCCCAGGTTAAGAGCCTTGGCTTAAATGCGATCATCTCCCTACACTTAAGAAAATGAGGTTCCCGAGGAAAGCTTTGAAAAAATCCAACCTTAAGAGCCCCAGAGTGGGAACCTTCCCCTGATCTGATCTCCATCCACTCCCTCTATATCAGTGCTTTTGGCAGAGGTATAGGGCCCGAAAACGCTTTCTCCCTTTGGGGGGGACCCTCCCCGATGATCCTTTTCGGTGCGCCTCACCGAGTAAAGAAGAACTTCTCCCTTTCTGGGGATGGGGCGTTGCAGTAGGGGATGCTTTCACCCCTTGCGTCTTGGGCGAAGTCCGCCCCCCTCCTTCGGAGTAATGATTTTCCCTCTTTCCTGTCAGGGTCTTGTAACTTCCCTCCTGCCTCTTTCTCGCGACTCAGTAAGAGAAAGCCCCCTCCCCGCCGGAATCCAGCAGCGACTCCCCCCTCTTCACTCTCTTCATCGGCAAAGACGGTGACAAAAGAAAAGCGATCCCTTTTTGGCCTTTGGCCAGGACCGGTCCGCGCCCCCCCCTCTCAGGTCCATACTTTTCATGAAAGGTGATCAATAGGCCCTTGTGAAAGTGAGGGCCCCTTCTTCCCTTACCTTTCACGGGCTGGTGGCCTGACGGGACCCCCCTTTCCTTCCTTTTCCACCGGATGTGCCGGGCGGGTCTTTTCCGGCACAGAAATGGTACGTTTCTTTCATTCCGCACCGGCCGGAGAATCCGGCCGCCCTCCTCCCTTTTTTGCCCCGACTTTGGCGATCCACAGCCGTTCCCTCCCCGATGAAAGCATTCCTTTTTTCCTGGTGCCGGCGAGTTAGGGATCCTCCTCTCTTTCCGGCTTTTCGTTCCTTATCGGGGATCTTCTCTTTCCTCCTCCTCCTTCCGATACCCGCTCGCGGACCGCGCTTCACACGGCCCGGCGGGGGTCGTCTCCCCCTTCCGTCAATCCGTTCCTTTCTCGCGGGAAAGGGTAAGACGACAGGATCTTCCTGGATCGCCGAGACAAATTCTTTCCTTCCCCTTCGGCGGAAGGCCGGATTCTCCGTCCCCGCCGTACCCTTACCAGGGCTGTGCCGTTTTGCCAACGAACGGCACCTTCCCCCCCGGCTTGCCACAGGCATGTTTCCCTCCCTTCATTGAAATACGTCTCCTATGCCCTGACCAGCCGATATTTCTTCCCCCCTACCGGGCGCCGCGCGGCCGGCGTGTCGGCCGTGGCTGCTCCTTCCGGGTCACCCTGAACCGGAGGCCACGATAAATGGATCGTCTTTCCGGATAATCGGCTACCCCACTTTTCCTTCTGGATTCCGGTCCGAAGTGCTGGTCGTCGCTTTTTTTTCCCTCCGGTGCCGTCTTTTCCCTCACATCGGCAGCGTCCCTCAGCCGCATGACAGTGATCGCTTTAGGAGCGCCGAGGACTCCGCCCTTTCCCCGGACTTTTCCCCCTCTTCTGCAATGAACTTCATACCCTACGCATTTTTCGGCACGGACGTCAACGGTTCTCGTCCTTTTTTTCTTTCGTTGCGCACCGCGTGTCCGTCGTTTTTTCTTCTCTAAGGGTTCGGCGACGCTTTTTATTTAAGGCCTGCCAGATGAGATTTTCTTTCTTTCTTTGCGAGCAGGATATGGGCCGCGTTCCCCCCTCGGGGCTTGGTGGAAAAAGATTGTTCCCTTTTACAAACAGAAGGTGATGTCCCCTCTTCCTTCTGATCGCAGGGAAGACCATCGCAACTCTGTCCCCTTGGACCCCTTTCACCTATATAGTCACTCGCTGGGCAATAGAGGAAGCTTTCCTCCTGTCGAACAGGCCTGGAGGTCCCGTGCGGTACACTCACTTTCACCAAGATAGAAGATGTCTTCTGTCAACGGGCAGAAGGTTTTCCCTTCCCCGCTGGATGCGCTACTTCTCTTCTTCTTTTCCGCCCGCCTCTTGCCACCGGAGGAAAACTTTAAGAAGGGATAAGATTCCCCTCTTTTTCCTTTGCTGTGATGGCCTGCTCTTGTGTTGGTTTTTTTCGGAGCAGGGGTAAGGGGCACAGCGAATATTTTCTCGGAATGATGCCTTTTCTCGACGCCGGAAGGCCTTCTTTTTTCCCGGTCGTCCCACATCCTTCATCCCTCCTGCAGAGGCAACAAGACTCTCTTTTTCTACAAGATGAACTATCCCCTAGTGCGTTTTGGGGAAGAGCATGGGCGGAGGCTAGTTTCCCCGACGGCCTTTCCAATACTTTCCCGAAGATGTTCACTTTGCGGGTTAAGAACTTCCTCCCCCCTTCTTTCACACCGGAGAAGGCCGCTTTTCCCCCTTGGAGCACCTCCCCCTCCCGAGAGAGGGCAAAGGCCGTGAAGAGGGGAACCCCCCCCTTCGACGAGGAGACGTCCCATTTTCACTACATAAACGTCCCCCGACAAGAATGCAAGGGAGAACCCTCCTCCCACTCCCCTTTGCCTCTCTTTTTCCTCTCCTCCGTTGTTTTTTCCTTTCCCCTTTCTTTTTTCGGGATCGACATCCTGGGGCGTGGAATCTTCTTCCCCCCCTTTTCTCCGTCTTCCCCCCCCGGTAAGGGGTGCCCTCCGTAGAAGGGAAGGTTTTCCCTCCCCTCTTTTTTTTTTTTTTTTTTTTGCTGCCCGGGGTCCCCTATTTTTTTACCAGGAAGGATCCGGTTCCGAAAAAGGAAGTTCCTCCCTCGTCCGACTGGTGAACCTCTTCTTTTTCGGAGTGCATCCTTTGCAAGGAAGGAAGAGAAGTCCAAGGCCCCCCCCCCCTTTTCCCTCAGTAGGAACACCCTTCCCATGCCTTCCTAAAAGAAGGAGTATTGTTTTTCAGGGAAGTAGTAGAGGGTTTTTCTAGATGATTTCCAGGGTATAAAAAGCCTTTCTTTACCTCCCCCTTTCCAGGCTTGATAACGCTTGTGAAAGGTTCCTTCTAGTCCGAAACCCCCCTCTTTACCAGTTCGGAATAAAAGCCTTTCGAAAGAAGTGGAAGGATCCCTTCCCTGCTAGGTTCTTCTTTTTTTTTTTTTTTTTTTTTTTTTTTCGCAGTATGAATTTTCCTATGAGGTTGAAAGTCCCCTCACTTCGCGCCATAAGATCGGGCACCTGTTTCCCCCGATTGCACCTCCTACGATGGTGAGAAAATGACTTGTTCATGTAAAGCGTCCCCCCTCCCTTTCTTTTCCTGGTAGCCCTGCCTTCCCGATTTTTCCCTGAGGCCATGTGGAGGGTATCCTCCCGGTCTAGCTGGGGCCCCCTTTTTCACGTTTCATAAATGGATAAGAGCCCTTGAAGAAAAATTGCTTTTTTTTCCCGTCGGTGGGAACAAGCGGGCCCCCCCTTCCGCCTACTTCCTTTGTGGAACGGCCAATGGATTCGAGATGACGTAGATATCTTTTTTCCTTTTTTTCCTCGGTATAGGGAAAAGGATCGTCGCCTACCCTTCCTGCTGTTTAGGGTGCCCCCCCTTGAGAGGAGAGAAGTGCGCCTCCCTAAGTAAGGAAGTCTCCTTCTTCCCTCGGATGGGCGTTTCAGTATTTTTTTTTTCTTCTTCAGTTCCCACCGTTCCTTTTTTCCTTGTTTGTAAGGTTTCCCCTTTCTCGACACAGGAGTCTTCCTTTCCTTAGTACCTCGATCACGGTCAGGCGTTCTTTTTCCTTCCCTCTGACGCTGTTTTTTTCTGCCCATCATGAAGTAATCTCCCTGCGCCGGAATCCAGTCCTTCCTGGTGGGCTGCCTCTTTTTTCCCCCGCGGTGAAAAGAAAGCTCTCCCCTTTCCTTTCTTTTTGCCTGTTTGCCGGCCCGGTCAGCCAGCCCCCTTCGCCGGCCCGCCTTTTGATTCATATAGGCTGGCTTCAGTTCGGACAACTAAGGACTCCTCCGTTGGCCGTACGGACAAATGACCGGTTTTTGGGACTTTTCGTTTGGCCAGGGGCCCCCAGCACTGGTAAGGACCTCTTTTCCCTTCAGGAGGAGAACATTACTCTTTTTCAACATTTCCTTTGAAGAAGAAGTGTCTCCCCCCCTCCAGTTAAGGCGAAGAGAATTTTCTTTCTCCCCGAGCGAAAGGATGTAAAACTCTTCTTCCTACCGTCATCTCCCCCAGGAAAGGGCATGGGGTCCAGCCGGAGAGGGGTGGTATTCCCCCCTTTTTTTTAGAGAGACCCTGGCCTCGCTTGCTTGCCTTCCGGACGGGGGGTAGCTGCCCGGCCAAAGCAGGGTTTTTCCCTCCCCTCCCGGTCATACGAAATGATCTTCGTCTTTTTTTTGATCGACCCTGGCGGAAAGACCGCCTTTTTCTTCTTATCAGGACTTTGCTTCATGAAGTACCTTCCTCCTTTCTGTTTGTCGGAAAGGGCCACCTCCTTCCCTTTAAAGTCTGTTCCGGTAATGTGTAAGTAGGCAACCTTCCGTAAGTAGTGTAACTCCTTCCCCTTACCATCGTATCATTGATAACAGGGCATGCACCTTTTTTTTCCCTGGCCTTTTTCCCGATGCCCGCGAAGGACACCCCCCCTACACGGAAGGCCACGATTCAATTTTCCCCCACCGGGGCCGGATAAAAATAGTTCCCTCCGGAGAAAAGGGATGGTTCCCCCCCTTCTCTGATGGAAGGAGCTCCCTGCAGATCCTCCCTGTCCGGGACCCCTTTGAAATAAGGAGACTCCCCCCCCCCCCCTAGGGGGAAATACGCCCGGTGGCTTCCCTTTTTTTTTACAAAGATTACTTCCTTGCAATTTAATACACTAATGACAACGTTTCCCTGGAAGTAAAAGTTATAGGCCTTTCCCTGGCGGTGAGCACCGCTCTCCCCCAGTCTTTTTTCCCAGAAGAGGAAGATCTCCCCTTCTTGCCCGGAGAAAAGAGACTGCCATGCCCGAGGAGATCCCATCTCCCAATTGCGAGAAGATCATGGGCCCGTTCCCCTTGAGGCGAGGAAAGTGGTTCTTTCCCCCCTACGGAAGAGGGAGACCCCACCATTTTTTCGGTGATGAAGGCGCTTCGACCATCAATAGGAACTTCCCTACTTATCTTCGTTCACCTCCGCTTCTCGGCAGCGGAGCCATCCTGGAGTCTTCCCTTGGGAAGGGGACAGGGCCCTAGATATGTCATGGCGATCCCCGGCGCAGCTTTTTTTTTCCCCGGCCAGGTGCCTATCCTTTTCTTTCTTCCTCACCTCATTTCCGACCCGCTTGGCTGGAAACCCCTCCCCCCCCCCCCCCCCCCCCTTTATTCCCGGGATCAGGCAATCGGAGGTTTATTCGAAGGCTTGGTGAAAGTGTTGGGGCCCTTTCGCCTGGTACCCTTTTTTTAAGCCCCTCGGATAGGCCCTTTTTCTTCAGACGCCGTAGGAAGAGGGTTTCTCCCCCCCTCTGATCACCATCTACTTCATAACCCGATTATCTTTTCCACATCCCGTTTTTTTTTTTTTTTTTCCTACAAGATGAAAGAGTGAGACATCTTTCCGTCCTGGGCGGCGGATGCTCTCCTCCGGTGCCCTTTCCCCTTTTGGGTAATTTTTCTTCATCGTAACCTGAGGCGGGAGCGTCTTCCCTTCCTGTTCGGACTGAAGATCTTTCTCTTCCCGCGGTAAAAACCTCGGGAGACCTCCCTTCCTTCTTGACCTCCACGTGTTTTCTTGGGGACACACCGGACGGTACTCCCTTTCTTACATGATGGTCCCTTCCCCCCCCCCCATCCTACACTCAGCAACGTGTCGATCCCGACCTTTTTTTTCTTGCCGAACTTTATATCCCCCTCTCTAAGTTGTGTTGTTGAGATCTCCCCGGTGTATTCCTTCCCCTTCTCGTTCTTGGCAATGTGATGGTCTTGACCATCCTTCTTATCCCCTTTCTTTTTGGCCAAAGCGTAAAGTTTTTCTTCCCCCCCCTGGGAGCGCAAGGCCTTTCTATTTTGGACCGAGCCTTCTCCTTTCCCGCCTGACAGCAGAACATTTCAGTCGAGAAAAACGCCTCCCCTCCTCCCTTCTCCCCCTTTCGACGGCAGATGCGTCGTTTTTCCCCTTTCCCCCCATGAATCTCTTTTTTTCCCCAAGAACAGGACGAGCCTTTAAGAAAGATTGTCTCCTTTTCCTTTTCCTTTCCCCTCCCCCCGGAGTAGTGTGGCAGCGCATTTCCTCTGGGTTGTCTGATCTTGTGAGAAGAGACCTTCCCCCGAAGGCGATCTCCTAACCCCCTTTCCCCTTCCTAGATACCGAGGAATTCCCCTTTCCCCCCGGTACAGTCCCCCCCAAGAAAGAAAACCTCTTAAGGAATAAAAAGAATCCCCCTCCTCATAGTGACGGGAGCCCGTCTTCGGTGTAGGGTTTTTTTCCAGAAGGGTGGAATTTTTGGGTTAGGAAAATGATGGTGAAGTAGAAGTCGCTGAATCCTCGGGCACCCAATTCGTTAAAAAGGATGAAAGGTTCTCTTGCGTTGAGAACTCCCTTTTCCTTTTCCCACGGGTTCCTTCGGTAACCACTCCCCCCCCAGGAAGGGGTAGCTTTCTTTGGAAAGCCGCTGCTTCCAGCGATTTGTGCGAAGACTTTTTGAGGGACCCCTTTTTCCCCTCTGTATTAAATGCGCTCAGCGCCTCCTTTCCCTTTTTATGAGGGTTGGTTCTCCTTTTCGGTGTTGAAAAAGCTTTTCTTTCCTGGCGTCCTCAGGCCGGTCAGGCGTTTTTTTCCCCTCCATGATGTTCCCCTCGATGACGTAGATCTCCTGCGCGGTATAGGGCAACTCTCTCTCCCCTTTCGACGCGCCGACTGTTTTTCCCCCACGAACGTGAGTGGCGCAGCGCAACCTCCTCTTCCCGTTCCTCTACCGTTGACGTCAGGGCCTCCTGGGTCTTTTTTTTTTTCTTACGTGCAGTGAAGCAATGTGGAACCTTTTTCGAAGTCCGCCACCGGGCTTTCTCTCTGATTGTCCCCTATAACTTTTTGCTTTGGCAGTAAAGTGAGAGGCAGCTTTTCTGCCCATCCTTCCTTTTCTCCTCCCTCACGTCGGCGCCGGCATCCCCCCCTTTTCGCGAACCAACTTTTTTTGGGAGACGATGAAGCCTTTTTTCCCCCTCCTCTCCCCTTTATCAGTGGCCTTCCGTTTCTTTTCCCCCTTGCAAGGTTTGCTGCTCCCCTCGAGGATAAAGGGACTTTTTTCCTATCGGTGGTAAGGGCATCTTTTCTCCTACTTCCCGTAAGTTCCCTGGCTGTTTTTTCCTTTTTTTCATGACAGGTTTCCATTGTGAGGGAGGTTTTTTTCCCCGCCGGCAAAGAAATGGTCTTCCTTCGTGTACGGCAGGAAGCACCTTCCTCTCCCTTTCATGCCCGTTCTTTAAGAAGAAGGTTGTTCTTTCCCGTTCAAGGCGAAGATATTCCCTTTCCCCCCTCCTCCCCTGTCTGTTAAAAACCGGCGGTTCCCTTCAAGCCCCCGCGACCCAAAAAAGGCCTTTTCCAGGACAGGACGAGCAAGGACTTTTTTCTTCCCTTCCTTTTTGTTGGGAGATCTCTCCTTCCGGGCTCGTGTCTTTCCGGAAGGGGGGTAAGGGCTTTTCCCCTAGCCGGCAAAGAAGGGTTTTCCCTCCTTTTCCTTTTCTCCGCCATGATATTCGCCGTGAACGGGCTGTTTTCCCCGTGCGTTTTTCTCACTTCTTGCAGGCAGGATTTATCCCTTCCCCCTTTCCGTACAAGTACTGAAGCGTCCTTTTTTTTTTGCCCCCAAGGAGCAAACCCAGGCATTCCCTTCTTCCCCTCCCCTTCGGCCACCAGGCCCGGGTGCCTCCGAGTGTAAGCCTCCCCCTGACCAAGACGATTGATAAACGTTCTTCCCCTTTTTCCGGCGGGTCGGGCCGTGGCGCTGATTTCCCCTGTAACCCCCCCACAAAGGAAGGACACGATACCTTTTGTTCAACGGAGGGGGCTTTTCCTCCAACCTCGTGGATTCGCTGCTTTTCCCCTTTTCGCCCCCCGCTTTACTTTTTTTGAGCAAATCGGAAGCGCCTTTCTCTCTCTTACTTCGTCTGGCTTCTTCTCCGAGGAAATCGCTTTTTTTTTTTTTTTTTCGCCCCGGGACCCCCTTCCCAGGAGTCTTTTCCACTGTCCCCCTTCCTGAAACGACCATCCCTTTTCTCGGCCTGGACGCTTTCTTCGCGGTGCTCCCGACTCTAAGTATTCGTGTTTCGCGAATCCCTTTCCTTTTTTCCCTCTCTCCTGTGGCCCGAGACCGCTCCCTTCCCTCTTTTGTCTTTTCATATCAGAAGTGGTTTTCTCATGGGACGGTTCCTTCCCGGACGAGTTCCCCCCGTGGTGCGCAAGCTTTTGAGACCAAACTTTCTTCCCGAGGGGATTGAAGGCGCTGCTTTTTCGAACCTTACTCCATTTTCTTGGCCCAGCGAGAAATGATGAAACCGAGAAGGGCCTTCCCCTCCCTCCCTTCGCAGGGAGGACCCCTTTCTGCTTGTGGAAGAGGAAAGTTTCCCTCCGAAGATGTAATGGCGCCCCCCCCTCTTCCCTTCAGAAGGTGGAAGTCCTCCCTCCCCCCCCTAGGTTTCACGGAGAAGGGAAACTCACGAAGATGATGAAGGGCCCCCCTTTTCCCCCAGAAAGAACTGGAAGCCTTCTTAGGAATCTGGAAGATGTGAGGTCTCGGGAAAGGTGGATCTTTTTTGTAGGAGAATTTTTCTCCCCCCCCCCAAGCAGTTGGCCTTTCAGGTAGAGGACGGTAAGGCAATGCTTTCCCTTTTCGTAGAAGAGTAAGTCATTACGGTGGCCCCCCCCGTTGATACCTTACTTATCCCCCCCTCTCCTCCCCCCCCCTTCCCACAAGACCGCCGGGCATTCCTTCAGATCCAGTTTATTAAGGAAGATGGTTTCGCGGCCGACTGACTCCCCTTTCCCCTCCCTTCAGGTTTCAAAGACCTGATCTCCTCTTTGTTCAAATGTAGGAGGAGCTGCAATTCCTGTTAGGTCCTTCCTTTTTCTTCTTCGGGAGCGTTCCCCTTTGCCCCCCGTCCCTTTTTTCCCGGGAATCCCGACCTTTTCCCTAAATTGTTATTTTCCGTTGACGCGGGGCAAAACGTTCTGAGGCAGACGTCCCCTCCCCTTCTCTTCCCCCATCAACGAGGCCAAGCCCGACATCCTTTTCCTGATCTGACCCAAATCCCCCTTTGATATCTATAGTTAATCTCTCTCCCCAGTTCTGCTGCATCTTTTTCTTTCCCCTTCTTTCTGTGTCGGGTTGGCCTCGTTGATGGTTTTTTTTCGACGTAGGACTCGTCTTTTGGTGGCACCGCCTCTTTCCTTTTCCCCCCCATTAGCCGTTCCTTCCCTTCTATCGTCTGGAAGGTATAAACGATTTTTTCCCCTTACGGTGTGCAATCGTGCTTCCTCCCCTCTCCGTTCGAGAACCCGCGCTCCTCTCCCCCGGGTGACAACTTCTTTCTTTGCCCTGCGGTAGGGTCCCTTTTTTCTTTTTTAGGCAGACAGTTGACGTCCTTCCCTTTAACACGTGTCGAACTCGTTCCTTCTTTTTCCTCCCCTCAATTCGTCCTCGCAGAGGAGTAGTCGGTTTTCTTTTGTTCGCTTTTCCCTGGGTCACACGCCTGCCTTCTTCGCTCTCTTCCTTCCCAGGAAAGGAATGATACTTCCCCCTCTTCGGTGCCCGGTTACCCCCCCTTCCCCCCTCCCCCCCCCCAGCGACCCCCTTCAACTCCGGCCCAGCAGTAAATAAGAATCCCCGGAGGCACCTTCTTTCCCCCCTTTTTTTGGGGGTTCCAGCCGGTGGCATCGGCCTTCCCCTTCTGTGAAATGAGTTTTTCTTCCGCTTAGGGAACCGGGGAAGTTCCCACTTTCTTCCCGGTGAAATAACCTCCTGGAGCCCCCCCCTTTCGGGGGGAAGGGGAAACGGTCTACATAAAAGGAAGGTTTTTTTCCCCTCCGCCAGAGAGGAAGATTTCTTTTTTACGAAGATCAGTTCTCGCTTGGACTTCGTTCGATGGTCTTCACTGAGCTCCCCTCTGGAAGCAAAATGTCCTTTTTTTCTTCTCCCCCTTCGGTGTTGAACCTTTTCCACCACCTTTTTCCTGTAAGAGTGGAACCCTCCCTCCAATCAATTCAGATATTCCCTCTCTTGTCATAGGACGGCGCTCTCTTTCCCCCACGG
>Ga0179593_1307294_pt1 | contig 29456 bp, 40 predicted proteins | sample CZODoug2_1_08_16_FD_185931 | JGI IMG/M metagenome (GOLD analysis project Ga0179593, IMG submission 185931) | Vadose zone soil fungal communities from Angelo Coast Range Reserve, California, USA - CZODoug2_1_08_16fungal (PacBio error correction) | ecosystem: Environmental > Terrestrial > Soil >... | reverse complement strand
CGATTCTTTGTCCGATGGTTTTTTTCCACCAAGTTTTCCTCTTCAGCCCAGCCCGGCAATTTTCAGCGTTCTTCCAGGTCTATTACCTTTTTTTCAAGTGGTCCATACACAACCCATCTTTTTATCGAGCCCCAATAATTCCTGGTTCGTCCTTCCCGAGACCCATCTTTCCCTAAGCTCCCTCGCCCACTTTCCTTGTTTTTTGGGGAAATTCAACACCGCCGCGGGCTCCCTAGCCGGCCACTTGCAACCCTTTTTCCACCCCCCCTTCATTTTAGGATTTATCGCCCATTGTCACTCTTCTCCTTTCGCGCGTTCCCACGAAGGCAGAGCTTCTTAATGTCGATGCTGTTCCCCTTTTTCCCACGCTTATTTTCCTACGAGAAGCAGTCGCCTCCCGGGAGTCCCCACAGTCCTCGGACAATTGACCTGTTTTTTTCGGCATTCTTCTCGTTGTTAATCAGCAATGCTTTTTCCCTTTCTATGTCGCCGCTGCCCCCTGCATTCCATTTTGTTCCGTACTCTTGGCGCTTGGTTAGAGTTTTGCTTCAGACCACTCCTTTTTGACATTTTACGTCCGGGAAAATTTCCTAAGTACCACTCAACTCCCCCTGGCACTCATTTTTGAATGAGCTGTACTTGGTTTCGTGCGGATGGCCCTTTGCGTTGCGCAGATTCCTTCTCGCTTATTTATGGGCTTTGATGTCCCATTTTTTGTCGTATTTTTCTCGCCGGAATGGTCCCGATTCAATCATTTTTTTCTATTTTCCGACTTTTCAGCGGCCACCTGCTCCCCGTGCAGGGAACCCACCCTCCTTTGATGTCGGACCCCCCCCGTCTTTGTATTGAACCCTTTCCTCTGCCATCGCTCTTTTGAGCCGATCCGTTCCTTTTTTCCGCGTTCACCACCCCAGTTCCCATCACCGTGAGCGGTGCACTCCTTTTTTTTTTTCTTTTGAGATTTTGCCTGGTTTCGTAATTTTCACCCCCAGCAGTCGTGCTCCCCTTACCCTTCATTTTTCTCCCGTTCCTGTCGCCCGTGGATGGTTCCCAGCCCCCCTTTCCACGTTGTGGTCAATGCTTGAGCTTCGTCCCCTTGAATAATGATTTCATTTTTCACTGACGGTTTATTCCCTCACCTTTCCCTATGCCCCAACAGATTCGTCGGATTTCCCCCCTTTTTATCACTGTGTCTGCCATTAGTAAATGCCCCAGCGTCAAAGTGCGGGCGAGGCTTGCTCTTTTTTTTTTTAAGACTCTTCCGCGAACCCGTGTGTCCCAGATACGGAAAACAAATTTTTTTTTCCTCGTTCCTTCTTTACAATCCCCCGAAGGGGCTGTCTTCTTTTTGGCTTCCCTCCGCTACCCCCCCTGCATTATCCATTCTATTTGTGATTTTGTCGTAGGGGAACCCCCCGATTTGTGACCAGGGCAATTTGTCCCATCAGGGACTCCGGGGAGTTCTCATGCCCCAGCCGATCGCCCTTCAGCCTTCAGGGTTTCCAGTTCCCCGCTGTTGCTCATGTCTGGGAGGCCCTCCTCCCGTTGATCTGCCCAGGCAAACCGCTCGATTCCACCATTTAGGTCCCCCTTCCACCCCTCTCCGCCAGTCATCCCAGCTTCCTTCTGCTTGTCAATCGTTATTTTTCCAAAGCCCTCCTCGCCCTGGCCCTTCATGCTGTTGCGTTGTGCGTAGTGCTACCCCACACAAAACTCTTCCGTCCTCAGGTTGCTTCTTGTTTCGCCCTTAGCCCCCCCGCTTGCTCTCTCAGACCTTTTCCCCCACATCGTCTGCATGAACCCTCCCCCTTGTGGGTTAGACACATCTGATACTCTTTTCTATGACGCTTTTTTTGAAATTTTTAAGAAGTTTTTTTTTTTTTCTCTATGCTTCACATGCCCTGTTCGGCATCAGGCGACTCGTCTCCCCCTTCTTATTCATGAAACAGGAGTTTGCCTACAGCCAGCGACTGTAGGAACCAGGAGCCCTATTTGCGCGCTGCCACTTTTTACCCCATCGATTTTTTGCGACGGATTCAACCCCGTTGTGGTCGTTTCCTTTGTTTCTCCGTCGGCTATTTCTTTTGCTTCATTCCTGAGATCTCCCGTCTTTTTGCTGGGCATCTTATTCGGCTGTAACTTCTATTTGTCCCCCTTCCACCCTGCGGGCATTAGCTGATTCCTCCCTTTTTCGATGACTCATTGTTGCGTGTTTTTCCGGTTACTTTTCTTTCGTTCGGCCTTTCCCCTGATTTTGTGTTTCGCCTGTGCCAGTCCTGTAGCCCCAATCCCCTTTCAGCGGTGCAGTCTCCTTTCTTTATGGAGGGTATGAGACTGTTGGATTACCTTACCCGGTTCGTGTTTAACGCAACTCCTTCTTCTGTTCCTTACCTTTAGATGTAAACTGTGCCTTTTCAGGTTCCTGCTTTCCGCTCCTCTCCATTTCCCTTTTTCCGTTCAAGCGTTTCTTGGCCACCAATATCGCCTATATTTTCGTTCCGAACTTTTCTTCGTCTCGGTTTGCAGTTTTCCTGAACTGGTGGCCTCATCAGTTTCCCCTCTTGAACTCGCGTTTTGTGTTTTACCTTCGAGTTTGCGCTTTTATTCCATTCGTGCGTCCCCTCAAAATCGGAAAGTTTTCACCTTCGTTTCTGGGACCGATTGCAGACTTTTCCTCCCTGAGCCTGCATTTTTTCGACATGGGCCCTGGCACCCCCCCCTTATTTTGTGTTGCTATGTTCCCCCTGGCGCTTTCGCCAACCGCCATGGGCCCCCCTTCCTCTTTACTTTTTTCTGTTGTTCCTCGTCATTCTTTTGTGCGTGGCATCCCTTTTTCTGCTCCGCATGACGAACAACTTCCTTTTTGCCTCTCGGGGAACCACCGGCTTTCTGAACGTTTTTGTTTGTTTTTTTTGGATCGCGCCAGGCGGCCGACCTGTTCTGTATTAGAGGGGTCTTCCTTTCCTAGCCTGCATCCTTTATGCGGACAACCGTGACCCTGCTCTCTCCACTCTACCCACCTCTCGTAGCGTTCCTCTTGCTCCCTTCCGTCCGGAATTTTTGCAGCTTTGTAGGACAAGACGCGGGTAGCTACTGTGGCCCCCCCCGGGCCTCGTCAATGCGTTGAGCCTACGCAGCCTCGTCTGTCGTTTAGCCTTTCCTTTAGTCCACCGAAATAACTTGCTTTGACCTCTCTCGAGCGTCTCGTGGGACTGGCGTCAGATGCCCAAAAACCGTTGTGATCACGATGGCTTTCCCTGTCGTTTTCTGGACGCCTGCCTTCCGCCCTTCCGGCCGCAAATTACCAACCCCCCTACATTAAGCAAAATTCATGTCCTTCATGGCGTTTTACTGCATTCAAGAATATTCTCGCACCCTCCCCGATCTGGAACCCGGAAGCGCTCCCTCCCCCCGTCACTTTTTTTCTTGTTTACAGGTTCTGTGCTGTTTCCCTCGGACCTTAAGCCTTCCCCCTCTTTTCTCTTGACTTCTTCTCCCTTTCTTTTAAAACTCCATAAGTTTTTCTTTCCTCGCGGTTGATTTAGCATTTCCCTTTCCTCTTGAGGCGGACTGCTTTCGCGTCTATCTGCAACCTTCTTTCCTTGCCCAGATTCTTCATCCGGAACTCAGGTCACCCCTTTTCTCCCTGGCCTTTTGTTAGCGCTACAGGTTTTGCCCTTACTGACTGCCTCAGTCGGACATTTCTTCTCTTTTTCCTTTTTCTCTTTTTTGGTTATCTCTAGTTTCATTTCCTGCGTTCGGACGTTCACCCCTTATAGTAGCACCACCGGTCCGGAAGGACCTTTTTTCCCGTAGAGTTATGAGTCAGGAATCTGTTCCTGCCCTCCTCTATTCTAGAAAGCTGAGTCAAGTCGCCCTTGAAAAGTTCCTCAGCACTTCTTTTTCCCCCCAATCTACCTGCAATGTGGCGGCCTTTTCTTCCCCTCGCTTTTTTCTTCCCCGCTTGTCATCTCCTTACCTTTTCCTGATTGCACAAATACACGCTGTTTCAAGTACTTAATCTTCACTCGTTTTCGTCGATTACTTTCCCCTGAGAGATGTCCTGGAATCTTCGCTTGTGCCATTACTGGAAACCGACTCTTCCTGTCCCTTTTGATTTTTTCCTTTTCAGTAGTGATGTTCGACCCAGGTCGTTGCTGCCCTCTTCTTCAAGATCCAGGGAACTCTCGTCATCCCCCAACGTTTTTTCTCTGACTTCCACAATACCCAGAGAGTCAGGCCTTTCTCTGTTTTCAAGCCGTTACTGGGGGACTCCATTCCCGGCCCTCCACGTGCCCCCTAGTTCTTCCCCGTGTTGCTCCTCATTTCCTTTTCCTTAAGTTTTTCCCAAAGTGATCTAGTCGCCCAAGAGTCTGGCCCCCCACTCCCCCTCGAGAGCCTGTCCCCATTAACATTGCGGTGGAATCTCAGTCCCTTACTCCGAATTTTGGGTCCCATTTCTTGCGGTTCCCGCAGCGCTGCACCCTGGTTCGTAATTTTGGCAATTCGGCGGTGCTTTCCTCTGCAGCGTAATTTTCAGTCCGCAGTTTGTCGCCGTTTGAGACTGCAACCTCCCAGCACTCTTTCCCCCCCTTTGCGTCCGTTCCTGATACATGACTTTTTCGCCTCTGGATGCGCCTGCACGCGTCTCTCCTCTAACATTCCCCACTTTTTGTAGTCCCAGGGCCGTTGGGACCCCTAGAGGGTTTCTTCCAAGCTGCCTGCCTGTGATCACAGCACCCTTTTACACTTTTGCGTCCCAGTTTTTTTTATCTTTTGTTCGCGATGCTTTTCACTTTTTCGCCAACCGGCTTCCCCGCTGCAATTAACCTCTCTTTGAACTTCGATTTTTTCCTAGGTGTTTGTCCTTCCCCCAGGATGCAGCTGACGTCTTGGTCAGGTCCACATGACCCCTCTCTTTTTCCTGCTTTGACTGAGCTATTCCCCTTCCTTCCCGCCCTGCACCGCTCGAACGCGTAGTCCACGACATCCCCTCGGTATTGGTCACCCTTTGCTCCTATCCTCAACAGTTTGCTGGCTGAGTCGTCTGCCCTCGAATTCCCCTCTTCTCCGAAGATTTCTGTACAGTGAAAGATTTTTTTTCTTTGTCCCCCACACATGTTGCAGCTGCCATCCCCCTTCTCAGCGTCCTCCATTCCCGTCCTGTCGGTTTTTGCTTCTTGCGCTGGTTTACCCCGGAGTTTCACCCCACCAAAATCCGTCCTGCTCCAATTCCTGCTTCAGACGCGATCCCTTTCTACGTCCCTCCAGTGAAATGAGAATCGCTCTTTTCCTGGTTTTTTCCATTGCCCATTTTCCATTCCTTTTACGGTCTCCTCCTCCCATCTTTCCTCAGTTAATTAGATTTCCGCATGGATCCCCCTGATCAGCCGCTCCCGTCCCCCCGGACAACTCCCGCGGTTTTTTGAATCCTTTTTCCCCGACTTTCCCTGCGTTATACCTTTGCCAGCGAAATGCTAGGATCATTGTCTCATGGGGTCTTCGTAACTTTTTGTTTTCACTTTTTTACCATATCTTCCTACGATTCGATGGAGTTCCAGCTACACAGCATTTCGGTCCTGCGTGCAACGTCCAATGGAGTATTGGGGGGACAGTTCCATGAAAGCTTTCCTAGAACGTAAGGCTCCTCTTTTTAACCAACCCCCTTTTTCGTTCCTGCAGCATCGTTTGATTGATGTCCCCTTTCTGGCCCTTTTGTTGTGCAGACTTGGAGAAAAAAGCAGTCTTTTCCCATTTCGTGACGCATCGTTTCAGTCCAGCTCCACTATGAATGGTCATTTGGAGGGCGGTACGCTGGTTTCGCAGGTCTCCCCCCTTCATTGCCACTCCCGAGATCTCATTGTGATGCGCTGGCCGGTTATTTGTTCTTTTGCGTTGACACCTCCCTTTGATGGGTTCGCCTTCGGCTATTCAACTTCTTTGTCATCCGCATTTCAGACCCCAGAGGTCACACTTTTTCCACTCCCTTTGAGGCTTCCGTGGTATCTCTTCTGCGTGTCGTTACTTGAACGGCCTTCGATGTACATTCCCTTTTGCTCATTCCCTGCCCCGTGCAATAACCCCTCCGAGGGACTTCCGTTCGTGACTCCCAGAAACCCGCGTCCGCTGCTCGGGGATGATTTTCAATTGTCCTTCTGGCCGTGGACCCACCCCTTTTTCCCGTCTAGTTCCACACGTTCTCGGCACCCTGTTCTCTGGAAATGATTTTCCCCTCCTTGCTCTTTTGCTGTCGGATTCGCCTAAATTTTTCCCCCATGCCACACAGTTGCTTTTTCCTCAACAAACTTTGAATCGGCGAATCTGTTTGCAAGCCATGTTCGGATAACCGCATTTACCCCACTGTCATTCTCCCCTTCTTTTTCCGCGCACATTCCCCCTGGTTCCTGCGCGCCCATTCCAACCGCGGACAACCTCCCCCCCTGAGCTTAGAAGTTGGGGTTGGTTTTTTATGCCCACCCTTGTTTTCTGCGACCTGAAATCTCCCCGAGCCCAAACTGAGCAGCTCCCCGGTTTTGATTTCGTTTTTTTGCTATGGATGACCAAATTTTTTCCGCTCGGCTTCCCACCTTCTTCTTTCTGTACGCATCTACGGTTTCCGGTACCCAATAGACTTGCATAACTTGATATGTTCTCTATCTTGGCGCTGCAAGATCAATTTTTCATGCTCTCCCCTTTCTTGACCCCTTTGCCGGTCTTTCTTCGTTCAAATCGACCATCCCTTTGCATCCAGCCCTCTCTCCTCTCGGAGTCCCCGCTGCGCCCCCTCGTGTTTTTTTCTTCCTAGCTCAGTACGCTTTCAACCCCCCTTTTTTCCCGGTTTTTTGAAGGTTTTATGTGTGCTTCCGAAGGGTCCACAGACGTTCCTCAAACCATTTTTCAAGGCCTTGGTTCCTCCCCCGGCCCCCACTTTTCAGATTTTTCCTTCCCACGCCTCCCCCCCCTACACTTTTTTCTGGCAGTCGCGGCGGTGCCCTCTGCCCTCGTCACGCCCCCGTTTTCGCTACCCCCGCGAATGATCCCCTCCAACAACACCCTTTGCCCGTTCTTCTAGTTCCCCCGGGGTGCATCGGCTGGAATGCCTTCCTCCCCGGGGCCCACCCGTTCCCTTTGCACATCGAGCCCCCTGGCCTCTTCGTCCTTTTCCCCGGCGTCGGCTTGAAAAATTTTTCCTTGACCCCCTGCTAAAGTGTTTTTTTTTTTTTTTTTTTTTTTTTTTTTTTTTTTTTTTTTTTTTTTTTTTTTTTTTTTTTTTTTTTTTTTTTTTTTTTTTTTTTTTTTTTTTTTTTTTTTTTTTTTTTTTTTTTTTTTTTTTTTTTTTTTTTTTTTTTTTTTTTTTTTTTTTTTTTTTTTTTTTTTTTTTTTTTTTTTTTTTTTTTTTTTTTTTTTTTTTTTTTTTTTTGTTTTTTTTTTTTTTTTTTCTTTTTTTTTTTTGGTGGCAACTTTTTCGTGTGCGTTGCGGGATTCCCTCGGCTTTTTTTTTTTCTTTACTACGCCACACCGGAAATTTCGCGAGCTTCCGTCCCGTTTCGTTGGTACTCATCCAACTCCTTATTCTTCCGCAGCCTCTCATTTTGTCGTGTGTTTTTCCTCAGGACCTCCCTATGACCCCTCGGTGAAACTTGCTTGGCCTTCTTCGCTGTCTACGCAAACGTGCTTTCCAAGATCCCGGCCTTCTATATTTCATAATCACATTTGTTGCGAGAGGATTCTTTCCCTTTCCGCGGCAGCCCCTGTTCTTTTCCTGGTCCTCGCTGGACATTTGGCATCTGACACTCGCTGTTTGCAGCGAGTCTGTTTTTCTCACCCTTAGTTTTTCTCCCAGATAAGGCTTTGGGGACGATTCCGCGCTTTCTCTGCGTCCTTTCCGGGTGGATTTCAGGGTACATCCCACCATTTTTTAAGACGATGGAACCCAACATTTTTTTTTCCCAACCCTTTTTTTAAAAAGTCCTTTATTCGTCCCCCTTTTCCGTCTGTTCCGTCGAGCTGGGAAACGACTTCCACGAGCTGTCTTACCCTTGTCGATGTTCATTTTCCCACCTTTGGAAGCTTTTTTCTTCATGTCGCCGCGTTTCTCTCTACCCCCAACGAACGGACCTTTCCCTTGTGGTTTTGCCGGTCAATTCCCTTACGTTGTGGATAGAATTTTTTTTTTACCATTTTTCGTGTTACATTCCCTTTCTGTCCCTTTGCCCTGCTGGTCCAATGCTGTTGTTCCTTTCCTCGTTATGGAGTGTGAAGGTTCTTAGCTTCCTTGAAAATTTCTCCCCGGCTTCCCCCGTTCGTCGCCCCACTTCAAACCTCACTCGGTGCACTCCTTTTTATTTTCTATGCTGTCTTTTTCCCCCTCCTCTGGCGTGTATGACACGCGTTGGTTCAGCTGCCCTCCTTCTTTTTCCTGGGTGGCCCCCATTCTGTGATTTTCGCCGCATTCGGCACCTTTCCCTACTCGTCCCTCCCTTCGATTTCTTCAGAATTTTTAGCTTCTCGTCCTTAATCCCCGTGATCTTCCCCCCCCACATCGATTTTTGCGTTGCCTTCGGATTCTCGCTCCCCTCCCTATTTTTTGAGCGTCTCAGTCTTTTCTCCGCCGGTAAAGGGTCACCACCGAGGGCTCCGTTTTCCGGTTTGTTCGCATTTCATGTTCGTTTAATTTCACGAACACATTTTTTTCTGCTCCCCTGCCTTCCCACCATGCGCCGTTGTAAATTTTTTTGTAGGTCCACTTTTATTTGGTGCCGCAGATCCGTAGCTTTTTCACTTGCTGCGACTGCCCCTGCGTCCTTCATTTTCATTGTTTCTTTATCCGTCCCCCCAAACTGCCAGTCCACCAGATTTAGCCCCCTTTCCATTTTTTTCTCCACTGCCCTGTGTTTTCCTTTTCCTTTCTCTCAAGCCCTCCAGCGCAACTTGCATGCACGGTTTTCCCGATCCGTTTTGGTCCCCCCGTCTGCGCTCCCCGATTTAGTAAGTTTTCTAGCCCCCTTTTTAGCGCAGCCGGATTGACCCCCCCCCCCCTAATTCTGCTGAGTTAGTGTACGTGGAATTCCGCGCCGTATTGCGGCTTTTTGATTTCAGGTTCAGTGTAAATACCGCTCCCTATTGATCCCTATAATCTCGTAGTTCCTAAAGTGACACGCCCCTCTGCACCCGGCAGCAGCAGGATCCGGCGGTTAGCCTTATGATAATCTAGGCCAGCGTCCGTTTGGGTCCACCCTTCAATCGCGCGACCCCCACGATTTTCCTTTCAAAGGCCCGACCGAAAGCCAATGGCTCATCTCAGTCGCTTCTTCCATCCTTAGAGTGGGGAACCCAGCGCATCTCCACTTGGACGACTTACAAGGCGTGCGTTTCTTGTTTTTTTTTTTTTTTTTTGTAAACCCCCCCGTTTTTTTCGTCCGCCCCACCGGATACTCGGCTTGGGTGTCGCCCCGCCACCCAGCTCGTCTTTCGCGGGGGCCCTTGCCTAAGCCCCAATTAATGCCCTTACGAACTTTTGTATTTTACCCCAACTCTTAGCCTGCCGGATTCTGGCCGCTTTATCTTTAATGTTTTCCCCAGCCACCCCTTGGTTTCGGCATTCCCCCTTATTCATGTTCTGTTTCCATCCCCCCGAGACATACCCGTCGCGCTTGTGCCTACCCCCCCACAGGATTTTTCAGAGCCCATCGCCTTGCCCGGACCACCTTCTATACATCTTTTGCGTATTTGATTCCCCACCGCTTTTACATCCTGTTTTGAGACCGGACTTCCCAAACCGATGGTCTTTTTGTTTGGCGCGAGCGTGTCTCTTTTCCGGGTGCCTCAGAGCGAGCCAGGATGCGGATGTTCTTCGATTCCCCTTATTTATTTGTTCCCCTCAGGTTTTCATTTCTTTGAAACTTTTTTCCCAATTTTTGAAATCGAGTTCTCTCCCCCCCCCCCCCCCCCACGCAATTTCTTTCTCTGATTGTCTAGTGGCTCCGCTGTTCCGTTGGACCCATGCTCGTTCCCTTCAGAGCGTGCGAGTTTGGTGTTGCTCCATATTCCTTGAAGATTTCTCTGAAGGACTGTTGCCTCCCCCCTCCTTCTTGCTTTTCAAGTTCATTCGCTGATGTTCTGTAGTATTTACTGATCCTGGTTTTTTTCTTAGCTCTCCTTTTGGAGTGTTCTACCTTGCAACCGCCCGGCGCTGTACGAGCCTTGTCCTGCTTTCCCCATTCCTTTTCTTGTGTGCTGCCGCCCGCTTGTGAGGCCTTCATTCCATCTCCCACGGTTGGTGATCAGTCAGCGTCCCGCTAGATTTAGCCCCCCCCCTATCGTACTTACTTATTTTTTTCTTTCCGATTTCTCCTGATAGCGTCAGGGCTGGAATGAACTTTTGCGCGCAGGTTCCCTTGTAGCGTTTGGTGACTTTGCTTCTCCCATTCTTCGTCCTTTGGCTTTTCCATGCATCACCGGGGTCCGTCTCCCCCAACAGATTTTTTTCTTTTTGTCCCCTCCATTCGATTTCGGCCATGCTGCCATAATTTTTCGAATTATTTCTGAGGGCTGTAACTGCCCTTGTCCTGGTCCCTTCCTTTATGGTCGTCCTTTTTCTACGCACATATTCCCTTGTGCTGTTTGTATATCGTCCTTGCGACTGTTGCGACCCCCGCTCTTGTTTTTCGTTTTCAACGTCTCGCATGGACGACCCGTATGTGATTCGTTTTTTCCAGTGTCTTATTCTTCTTCAGACTGCGCTACTTGCTTCACCTGGACCTTGGACTTGGGTGATAGCTGCCTCCCCAGAGCGTTTTGTTTGTATGGTTTCTCGTCTCCCTCGGTCGGATGACCGCAGTTTTTCAACTAATTTTGGAGTTTCACGTATTGGTAGATTCATCTTGCCATTCAACGCTCATGATTTTGCAGCGCTGCGAGACGCTCTCAATTCTGCCCTCCACAAATTGTAGCGTCCCGTTGCTCTGTCGAACTTTTGCTTTCACCATTTTCCCTCGAGTGCGTGGGAGGGCCTCCTTTGTGGTTTTACAGATTTCCTTTGGCCCGAGTTCCCCCCTCGGTCACCCTTTTGATTGCAAGTCCCCGCAGTTCGATGCTATTCGCCTGGCTCTTTGGAGTCCCCTAGTGTTAAAGACGGCGGTATGCCCAGTCCCTGACTCCTGTACTTGTGTGTAGATTGGATGTCAGCGTCTACATCCCCCCCGTGGATCAACGATTTCTTTTTTTTTCTTGTTCCCTCTTTCCCTTCGCCCGTGTTTTTGTCTTCTTTTTTTCTGCTCTTCCCGTCGCCATAGTCCCATGACCCTGCCCCCTGCAAGCAAATTTATGCGGTCCTTTTTCATTTAGGCTGTCTTTTTCTAAGTCCCCTCATCCCTTTTCCGACGAACTCTCTCTGGTCCGGCCCCCAGCTGCCTTCCCCCCGTCCCCCCCCACGTGATTTACTTTTCTAGTTGTCTGGTTTCGTTTCCCGGGGTTTTGTTTAAATTAGCCCGATTCGATGCGCGTTGATCGGATGTTACGACTTATTAGTCATATTTTCATTTGATCCTCCTCTCCACATTTCATGTAGCGCCTTTTTGGCGTGCTCTTCTCCCTTTCCTGCGACTTTGCTCCTTTCTGAGTTTAGCACTGTCTTCCGTTGCATGCCCAGATTATTGTCTCGTACGTCCGTTTTCTTTTTCTGACGTGGCGATTCCTGTGTCGGGTGTTCCTCGCCTGCGCCTTCGATGTTCCATCTTTGTCTCTTTCTCATATCCTCCCTTTGTGTGTTGACGTTTCTCGTTTTGTCAGATCGTTCGCAGTTTTTCTTACGACCCTCTCTATCCTCCCCCTTCTAGTCACGTTTTGGATGATTCCGGAGTCCGTCTCTGTGGGGCCGGTTCATTTGCTTTTCGATTTTTTGCACCGTTTTTTCTCCGCTTTGACTGTTGAGACTCTTTCTTAGATCCCATCCTTCCCTGGCTTCTTTCTTACTCTTTTCTACTAGTATGTTGTATACTGATTTCCTCGCATGGATTGTCTAGATTTCCGTGCCTTTTGCCCCCCCAAACATCCCGCCACTTGATAAGTCCACTGTGTCATCTTGTGCGTGGTCTTATCTCGCGCTTACGGACGAGGAAAGAGTTCTATGTTTTTGAGGTTTTACCGATTTTTACACCCCGTCTACCCATACCCCCATGATGACGTGCCTTGCTGTTGCGTGCCTTACTTTAGGCGGTTTTTCCGTTCGAAAGTCTGTGTGGGCGATCATGTCCCTTTGACCTGCCCCTTTCCCGTTCTCCCACGGTGGTTTCTCTTTCCTCCAATCCCCCCTTTTTAGATCGTTCTGGTCAGTTTCTGTCCAGCCTCCCTTATGCCCACGCCTGTATGCTTTCTGTGAGTTCTGTCCGCATTTTACGTTTTCGTGCGCCAATTCCTCTAGTTCTGCCCGCGTTTTCCTCACCCTCGTGCTCTCCGGCCCATTCTTGCGGCCCTTTTCTTAGCGGCCGCCGCTCAGTCATGGGGTTGCTTTGCGAGGTCTCCTTCCTCTTTCCCGTTTTTCTGTCGTGAATGCATATCCTGCCTTCTTTCCTTTCCTCGCGCTCTTTCTTTAGTCTACGCTTGTCTGCCGGTTTTAGTTTTCCCCTAATCCCCCAACCCTGTCTCCCCATGTTCTTCTGTTGCCGGTCGATTCAGGACGGTTTTCCCCGGGTTTTAGGGATTTGCGCTTGCGTACCAGCTGTGTATCATCTTTTCCCCGCCCTCCATGAAAGGGGCGTCTTATTTTTTTACGATGTTGTGTCCCCCTTCTCTTGGTGTCCATGTGCGCCTCTGGTGTTAGCACCCTGCTACAACCTTCTCTCCTTTTGTCTCCCAGGATTTGGTTTATGCCTCAGGTGTTTCTTTCAAGGATTGCGTGCGTTCCGCGTTTTTCGATAAACCTGCTGCCCGCGGCCTCAGTACCCGTTGGTGCCCATTCTGTAGCGCTTTCTGATGTTTCATAAGCCACAAGCTGCGCAGCTGCTTAGTTCCCTGTGCCCATCCCGTCCCGTCGCTTTCACATTTGGGACTTGTTCTTGAATCTTGTTTCATTTTCAAGTTTTGCAAACTGAAAGCTGCAACTAATGATTTGGGCAAAGTCATTTTTCTTTCTGAAGTATTATTGGTCACTTGCTCGCATTCTTGTGTTGCTTTCATTCACACCGTTTTTGGTCCGGCTGCTTTCGGTCCTACTTGTTTTTTTCTTAAACTATATTGTTCCTTTTGCCACTCCTGTCCCTTCCCGTTAGTCATTCCGCTGTCTTTTGCTGGACTGAACTGCCACCGTGCTCTCCGACACTTTCTTGGTCTTTCCTCTTCAAGAGAGTAGGCGATTTGGGTTTTTTTCCTGTTTTGGGTGCCCCCTTTTTTCTCAACCCCAACAGTCGTGTCCCGGTCCGACCTCCTCATTTCCCCTTCCCCCGCGATCGAATGCCTGCTCATCAGAGAAGAACATCTTGCAATTAGAATCGCTTTCTTTCGCTGGTTGAAAATTGCCCCGTTCATTATACATTTGTTATTTTTATGGCCTTGCGTATCTTTATAAGGTTGGTCCAGTTGCCCTTCTGCCCCTGTTTCTTTCCTGTCAGCCCGGCCAGATGCCTCTTTCTCCCCCCCTCTGACATCCTCTTGTCAAGGGACCCCCCCGCGGTTGTTTTGGATATGTTTTTTTTCAACGGTACTTACCGCGGTGTTGGCCTCTCATGCTCAATTCTGCTTTTGCACCTTTTGTGTCGTCTCATTTACGACGTTTTTTCGCCGTGGGTGTTCCTGGCCAAACCATCTTCTTCGCTGTGTCTGCTCATGGCCTCTGGGCTTTCATATGATTTTTATAGGGCTTCTGGTGGAGTTATTGATCCCCCTCTGTTTTTGTCTCGTTGTAGAACCCCGTGTGATAATGCTCGTCTTTTTTTCTATTTCTTCTGGCGACCCTTAGTGATTTCTGACTGTCAGAAAAATTTCCCATTTCTTCCTCCCTTTTTTTTTCCCCCCTCAATGTCCCTAGGGTCCCTGTGGATACCGGCTGCCTATGGGTTCTCTCCAACTTTTTTTTGCAGTGACGATAGTGGGGCTTGCTTTTTCCCATAGTAGTTTCTCGCGCGGGGGTCGCCCATTGACCCCCCTGGATAACCCAGCCCAGCCTTTTATCTTGCAGTGACCCTTTCCAGCGTTTTTTTTACAGCATAGATTACACTCATTCCTCGGACACTTTCCCGGCTCTTTTTTCATTGTGTTGTCTGGTCTTTTCTGTCTGTTTTTCTCACGGGCGACGGCTTGTAATAAATCCCGGAGACGTCAACTTTATGATGTTGAGGCGGGTTTTTCTTTGACGTTCCATTCCTTGTTTTTCATCTCGCGGGTGTCCTTGCCCTTCGGTGATTTCGTCCCACCGGCGTCTGGCCCCCCCTTCCTCCCCTACCGTTTGTTTTTTTATTTTTTAGCTGCATACGTTGAATACATGAAGTGTTTTACTGTTTTGCGGTGCGTTTTCCTTTTTTCTTCCTGTCAATGAACCTTCTCGCTGGATCCCTCACTTTTGTTTTCGATCCTGATTGCGACAACTGACCACTTCGGATTACCGGTTTGCTATGGCCTTCTGGACGTGTTGAGTCATTGCAACGAAACTCCGTGCGACGTACCCCCGCTCGGGTGATTTCCTACCTGGATGTTGGAGCCCCCCACTTTTTTGTTTCCTTAGTGCTTTTCCCCTTTAGAGATTCCTTGCGTTCTGGTTAGATCTTCTCGTAAGGTGTTCTTTTGGGTCATATCGTGGCAGTCACATGCGGGTCCACGTTTTTGAATTGTTGGTCGTTTTCTCGATCGGGCTGCAAGGCCCCCTACTAGTATTTTTTTTTGTTTGATTTGATTTTGGGTTTCTTGTTTGTGGTTTTTTCTCCAATTTTAGTCCCCCTCTTTCATCACTGTTTTTGTGACGTAGGTTTCGGTTCCTCCTTTTTGACTTCGCCTGCTTTCGCTCCTTGATCACACCTCGGGATCTGCTCTCTCCGGCTTTGACCCATTTTCTGAGGCTTGATGTTGTATCTTTGTTTTTTTTTTTTTTGGTTTGTGTGCGTCGCTCCCTTTTTTGGTTCTTGCCCGTCGTCACCGTTTAAATGCGTCCCCCCCGGAAAAATCTGGCCATGTTTTCCTTTTCTGTTTTTTCCACTTTTTATTTCTTCCGGTTGTTCTCTCCCACCTATTTTCCGCGGTCGCATCCCGCTCTTTTGTCCGACAGTCACTAACTTCTTTGTTGCACATCCACTGGTGGCAGTTCTGTATCGTGCAGCTGAATTATGGACTTTGGTGGGGTGTTTTCGGGAGGACCTGGGACGCCGCATGTTGCCCCCCCCCTCGGCCCCCCCCTTATGCCCCCCCCCCTGCCTTCTCCCCCCCCCCCCCACCCCCCGACCTCCCTTTTTCCACCGCCCTCTTTTTTTCATCAATCCCCATGCTGATCTTTAGCGCAGCTGCGCACGTTTTTCTCGTCCGCCCTCCCAGTCCATCTTCCGTTCAACAGGACTGGCCCGTGTTGAAGTGATGGGTGTGTTGTTAGAAATGGTCTACCACGTTGGTTTGGCATATTTCAATGCTTTTTGCTCGAACCCCTCTTACCCTCTTGTTCCGGATGATGGCCCTGGTTTTGCTTCCGGCGCGGCTACCCGCAGATGTGGACAAGGCGGTCCCTGTTTATCCCCTTTTGATCCTTTTCAAAAATGGAATGTTTCTTGCCCGGTTTTACCGCCTTCTTTTTCCTGACTTTTTTCCGCCGCGTCCACTTTCTGTGAAAATTTTCCCGTAGAACTCTCTTTGCATTTTTCCTTATTTGCGCTATCTGAGATATCAATTTTTTATAACTGCTTGTAGACAGACCCTGCTTTAAATTTTTTTGGTTTCCCCCATGTTGGTTTGGCTTTTTGTTTCCCCCGCCCGTTGCGGTTTTTGTGGATGTTCCCTTATGAAGTCCCCCGGAAAATTTTTCCCGCGTTCGCTTAGGCCCTTCTGTGGTTGAGTAACTCCCCACGTGCATTATTCTGCTTCTAGCGAAGGGGATTGCCTTTGCGAGTCCCACCCCACACAGTCCCACCTTAGAAACCCTCCCCCCTTCCCCCCAACCTCCCCCCCTCCCACGCCCCCCCCCCCCCCACCTGACTGATACCCTGTCCCCCCCCCCCCCCCGCAACCACCCCCTCCAGGCCCCCCCCCCCACCCCCCCTATCACAGCCTCCCCCCATTCCCCAGTCCCCCCCCCTTCCCCGCCCCTCCCAGGACTTGCCCGCTCCTTGTCCCTTGCGGGCTGCTTGCGCTTTTTTTTACGACTTTTTTGCCTCTTTTTGAAAGCTACTCTAATCTTTTCCTGTGTTTTTTTGTGGAGTATCTCTTCGGGGTGTCATCTTTGCCCCCCAGCCCACCCCTTTTTAGTAAAATGCCTTCGTGAAGCCTCGCCGCCAAGTTTCCTTGGCTTTCTGAGTCTGTGTTTCCGGGCCTCTCCCCTCCCCTCCGTTTTTTATTATTTGATTTCTTGATCTTCTCGACGTAAGTCCTCCTTCTCGAGGCCCTTTTTAATTTTTGGTCTTCATTGTACTCCCCTCCTCCCGCGGGCTCTCCGTACTCCCCATTTTTCATGGACTTTAAACGAATTTTCATTTCTATGTTCTTTTTTTGCTCCGTTTTTTTCCACGACAGGGCAGGAGTTTTTTTCCTTTGATTTCGATGTTCCCCCCCCCCCCCTGGAAACTTTGTCCCTCTCTTACGACGTCTCTCCCCTGTCTGGTAGCTGTCCTCAATATGTTCTTGACTTCATTGTGGGCATCACTTTCCTCTTGTGGTATGCAACCGTTCCTCCTTTTTCAAATCTTCATGTTTCCGCCGCGGATCTTTGCCGGTTCCCACCGTTTTGTTACCCCTATACCCTTGGTTTGGTCTTTTTTTTTTCTCCCCTTCCTTTTTGAGACCCCTCTTTATAAGCTCCCCATTGTCCGTTTTCCCCCCGCAGCCCACACACCTTCACGCCGTTGGCATCTTTTTTCATTCCGACTGGGCTGGGTTTTTTGTCTTGAACGCATTTTGTGCGCAGCTTTTTCTTTCCGGCTTGTGATTCAATTGATTGGGCGATTTTCGCTCCTCCTCGCGACCAGTTAAGCCTCCCTTCAGCCCTCTCCCTTTTAATCTCCCCTCTCTTTAGTTCCCATATCTTAACTTGTGATGTGGTCAACAATCTCTTTTTTGCGCCCTCGTTCGGATGGCGTCCCGGTGATTCAATCTTTCTTTATCTTTTTCGGTTTCTTTTTTACTTGTCCCCCCCAACCTTACTCCCACTCATCCGCTTGCGTGCCCACTCAGTTTTTTCCAGGTGTGCGAGTTTACCGTTTGCCTTTCACTGAAAGACTTGCGCTCCGGATCCCGTCCTCGCGCTTTTTGTTACACTTTTTTTTCGCCGTTGTTGGCGGACAGGTTTTGGACAGAAAAGATCTGTATTACATCTTTTGCGCTGGTTCCAGCATTTCGATACCATTCATTTCAATTTTCCTGATACTTCCATACCCTTGAGTAGCCCTTTTCCCCCCCCCACTTTGATTTCCTTGCCTCTTCCATTTTTTTTCCTGCACCCGAACTTTACTTGTGTGTAATTCATATTTGTATGTGCTTTTGCCTCGTTTTTTTCCCCTTGCGTGGCAGCGTCTTGTCGCGCCTGCGCCGCGTGTTTCGCTGATAGTGTGGTTTGTTCTTGCCCGCCCGATTTTTCTCCTCAGCGGCTTTTGACCCTTATCCCCGAGGCTGTCTTGGGGTAGTTTGCTTTATCCCTTGCGCACCTTGCAATTGACCCTCGCTGGGAGTCTTGCCGTTGTTTCAGTGGACATCCTTTTGTTCGGGTCATTTTTTTAATGAACCTCGGATATCATTTTGCCAGAAGATCCGATAGGATTGATTCTTCTACTTTCCGCCTCTCCCTTGGCAGCCAGTCAGTAGGTGCTTTCCCTAGATTTCTGTCGTTTTTTTTCCTCTACTCCTTTTTATTCCAGCCTTTCTTATGTTTTTGGAGAGCGTAGCGAACTGTTGCATCCCCCCCGGATTTCTCCCATAATCATACACGCCAGTCAGTCCGTTCTTATGACGGTATTTTCAATCCGTGAAGCAGTTCCCTTCATACCTTCTCTTTAATTGTTTTTACATTTTTGCAGTTCCCTTGCTGTAGGCTCTTGTGAGGTCATGCGTTCCCGTACCCTGTTTTGCCTTATTTTTCTTTTTCGCCTTCTCATTCCCTTTCCCCCCCCTAGTCGCATGTCTGCCTCCCCTTTGCTCTCATTTTTCATGACCTTAATGCATTAATCTCTACATGTTGTGCGTAGAAACCCCGGTATAATTTTTTTGATTCGGTCCACGATTCTTGGACTCTCCACCTTCCTACGCGTCCTGTGTTTTTTTCTAATCCCTTCCACTGCTCTTGTTTGCGCCTTTGACCTCCATTTTTATTCTTCCCTCAAGCATAGTTCCATTTCCACTAACCCTTGAGTGCCATACGAGCCAGCGCCCCTTCCCCTGCCACTTTCGCATATCTTTTGCTGTCTGCATGGAGTTACCAGACAGCGTTTGCGTACTTGACTCGATGAGGGATTCGACCACCGTTTTTCTTTTTTCCCTTTTTTGTGCTGCGACCCTTCTCTGTTCAGAGCTGTGCTTCCTACTTAGTCTTTCTCGTAATGCGTATTTTGTCGGTGTTTCTTTTCTTGTTCCTTTTCTTTCCAGACTATTGTTTCAATTTTTTTTCGTTCGGAATTCGTCCCAGATTCTCATTTTCCATTATGCCAGTATGAGAATTGTTTGCCGATTGAGGTTCATTTTGTTCCAATGTTTCCCTTCGTCCCGTTTTGGGCAACGATTGGTTTTCTCCCGGTTCCACCCAGTCGCAGCCGGAGGCATATCTTTAAGCGGCCTTTGAGCTGATTTTCTTTATTTTGGGCGTCACGGTTTAGTGTGTGCCGCCCTGTGCCACGCGCTTTTTATTATCTTTTTTTCCTTCCTGTTCTAGGGCGCCTTCGTACGACTCGTTCTTTACCTCCACGTTTGCGAAGGACTAGTCTCTGCCCCCCCCCCTTTTTCCCATATCGCTTCTCTTGTATTTGCGTTTTACCGCTGTCTTCGTCTGTTGCGGGCTTGGATGAAATGGCTGTTTCCCTGTCTACTTTTTTAGCTTTGATCTTTTTTTTTCTTGTCCACGGTCCTCTGTCATGCCGCACGCTTGGTCTTTACCCGTCATCACCTGCGTCGTTCGTTGCAGTGTATTTTGGTTTGGTTTCCAAAGCCCCCCTCCTTTCTGTGTCTTTTTCCCTTTTTTCCTACTGTGTTCTGCCAGTCGCTGTCGCCTTCAACTTTCGAACCTCTGGGCATTCCTTTCCTAAAGAGAACTATTTTTTTTTTTTCTCCCGTCGCTGGCCGTGAACCTTGCTTTTTAGTTTGCGTGGTTTCCCCCCCGGTCCCTAATAGACGACCCCTCTTCTTTTGATTTCTTTGTTATTCTTCCCCCCCCCCCTCTCTGTTTTTCCGACTTTCGTTCTGTCATCTTCCGCTGGCTTTTTCCGCGACTGGAATGACCTTTTTTGTTTGGCCCGCTCCGAATCTTCACTTATGCTGTTTTGTCTTTATTCGCTTCCGTGCGTTTTGGCACGCCCGTTCTGCCATCTCTTCAGTGCTTTCTGAGTCCTTTCTGTCATCGGGATTTTGGTCCTTTGCTCTTCCCAACTTCACCCGACAGACCTTGTCCCGCGCTGCGAGATTCTCTCTGATCACCCCGCCGTAGGTCTTTTCCTTGCTGTTTTTGACCCACTTTCTTGACCTTTGTGCAGTTTGATTTCGTCAGCCTCTTTAACTTTTAGGGTTTCTTCCGTACGGTTAGTACTCGCTGTATCGTGTTGTGGACCCCGGCCATTGGAATATTTTTGATCCCCGACCCTTAATTTTTCCCTATTGTAGAGTTCCCTAGGTATTTAAGTGTAGTCTTCCAGCGAAGTCACGGAGTCAGTCTCAATCTTTCTGAGCCACGTCTTCTTTTTGGTCGATGGTCGTCAGTCGCCCAACCTGTTAGGGATTCCGTCGGCTTTTCCCTTGAAGTTGCCGAGCCTTTCGCGACTGTGCGAGAAATGGCGCTTCCAGGGGCTTGCTCCGCCTGCCTGTGGATCCGCCGAGAATTTTAGTAAGTTTTTGCCCGCCACGTTTTCGTGTCTCTTAAGGGCCCCTACTGGTATTTAATGTGCCAATTCCCTCTTCTCCTCTCGACCCCAAACTCTATGTTCTCCCGTTTTATCGTACTCCCTCCCCGCCCCCCCCGATGAATCCTCTTGGGTGATTCCAGGATCGGGACTGTTTGACCTACTCCTTTTAATGAGCTTCGTTTGTCCCATGCGATTCACAGGTTTTTTTTTTTTTTCCCCCCTGTTTCATAGTTTACAATTTTCCGACGTGCCATGTCTCCTATTTGGAGCGGTGTTTTATCCCAATTGTCCCTCTTTGCTTGAGGTCAGCATTTGCTGTATTTTTGCATCTCTGACAGCCTTACGTTGCAGGCCCAGTCTCGTCCTTTCCATTCAGCGGTCCCCACGTTATTTCGCTGCTTTTTTAATTTTTTTTGTTGTGGTGTGAGCGAGGTCCTTGTCTGGTGTAGTTTGTTTGCATCCACCTCGACCGTTTGGTCTTTACCTTTCTTCCCTTTTTTTCCTTTGTGCGACCTTCCCGTGGTTTTTTTTTTTTCTTAGATGTCATTTTTTTCGTCTTTTCATGCCTGATCAGCTACGACCCTGTCCTCTGCTCCCCTGCTTTTCCGTCTTTGTTTGTGTTTGGCAATCTTTTCTGTGCTGTCCCCCTCGTACTTTTGGCTCTGCTTATTGCCCACTCCTGTTGTCCTAAGTCTTTCCTGCCCAACTCTTTGAGAAAGCATTTTTGCATTGCCTCGACATGCCCCCCTTGCTTTGTGTCTTCAGTCTTCCCTTTTACCCACTTCCGTGGTTGACCATCCGTGCTGTCCCCTGCGAACCTAGTTACGAGAATGCCTTTTGATTTCTTTTCCTCACACTTCCGCTACTCTCCAATTGTTATGTATATTCTGCTTTTTGCCTTGTTTCGTCCTTGATTTCTCCCAAGGGTTGATCAATTGTTCTTGTTTTTTCTCCCCTTCTTCCCCCCTCTCCTATCGCATTTTTTCTAACTTTCGTTGCTCACCGCACATGGCCTTCCTGCGTCCTTTTGTATTGTTTTACTCTTTTTTTTTTTCCTCTTTCTTTTTTTGTGATTGAGGCTTCAGCGGTCGCTGTGGATTTATTTGCATTTTTTTTTTGCCGTTCCTGTCGTCACGTACGTCATTGTTTTACAAAGCGACTCCGTCTTCACTCGTTTGGGAGCTGTTATACTGTACCAAGCGATAACCAGCATGATATCGGTAAATTGAGGTCTTCGTTCCCGACTTGTTCCTCTTCGGTTTGGCCTCACTTCCCTTTCCCCCCCGATAACTATCCCTTTTATTGTATCCTTGTGGGATTGATAAAGCTGGACTCTTGTGCCCGGGTTCCAACGTTATCAAGTATTTTTTGTCCGTATGCCTTTTTGTCCCATCCCCCCTCTCGGCTTTTTGCCCACATTCATGGTCTGGTTGTTGGCAGATTCCCCTCGTCTAGACGTCTTTTCTGTGTTTGTTTTTTTTTTTTTTATTATTTTGGTTGGTGTCTTCTGCTCCCTTCAGTGTGCTTCGTGCTAGACGGTCCTTTTTCTGGTCATGGCAGCCTCGGAGCTGTGTAGTTCGCCTCCCGTTATTTAAGGTCGCTGAGACAGAGTGTGTCCTGAGTCCGCTAGACGCTTGCACCTCTTTCACCCCTTCCTTCCTCTGCTTTTCCGGTGCCTCAGGCTCGAGTGTCGAGTCCGCTTTGTTTGTCTGTATGTTTCGCGACCCCCCGTTATGGATCTTCTCCCCTTATACCTGTACTCACTTTCATAAATTTTCTTTATGACGTTTTTGTGGTCCCCCCTTCTTTCGGTGTTTGATCTGCTTCCATTGACTGGTTTACTTCCACCCACAGAAAACCTCAGCATTTGAGCATATTTTTATTTATGGGTTTTTTTCTAAGCTTTCCCGGCGTCTCTTTCTATTACACGGTTACCCTCTGCCCCCGAAACCGGCTGGTGTGACCCACGTATTGTCGCCCTTTTTTTTGTACTGCCTCTGATGTAAAGTGCCCATTTTCCCCTTCCTTCGCTTTCGGTCCCCATCACGACGCGATTCCACGCGCGGCATTCCGTGCGTGACCGTTCATCCAAGAACCTGTCCCCGAAGACTGTCGCGCTAAAATTTGAATATCCTGTCTACAGCGCTTATTTTTCACCCCTTTCTCCCCGTTACTCTAATCACCGTTGTTGTCTTTGCGCTTTGATTTTTTAGCATGACTTCCCCGTGACCATCCTTCCTCTGCACGTTTCCGTTCAGTGCTGTTGTTGCATTGTTCTCTAATCAAACTGTTTCTCTTTGCGTGACCGTTCCTAGCTTCCTCCTTTATCTTCCCCCCCCCCATCTGCCTGCCTCCTGGTGCGTTTTGGTCTTCTCCTGCGCTTCCCCTAGCACCTAACAAAAATTGTGCCCGTCCCTACATCGGCCTCTTTCCATCCGTCGACTTCTCCGCCCTCTGTATCTCCTGTCCTGGGAGGCATCGCGATTCTCTCTGGGTGTGGACGTACTTGCCCCCCTAACCCGTTCCCGGGCGCTTCACCCGTGTTCCCGAGTCTTCCCCCGCTTTACTGTGCGTCATGTAATGATGGTATGCACCTTTTCCCCTTATCCGCTCTGACTCCCCCTCTTTTCGTGAACAGACAGCAGTGGTTTTTAACCTTTCGTGCCCCAGGTACCTGCCCCCCCCTTTGTTATCCCCCCATGCATTTCTTAGCGCTAATGTTCATATGGAATTTACTTTTTTGAGGTAGGTTTTATTTTATTGGTGAGTGTGGCTCCCTGTTTCTTTTTTGGGGGCAGTGCAGGCTATGTGGTTAGTATTCCCTCCCTTTTTTTGTGTCGACTTTTTCACACTTTCTCTTGGCTGACTCTCTGTCGTGGAGGGCTGTTAGACCCCTGCTTCTGCCTCCTGCGACAATTATGTTTCATCAGTTTTTTTTTCCTCTTTCAAGCGGGCATTCCCGGTCCCCCTGTATTCTTATGTTTGTACCCCACCGGTGTGTCGTTCTTTCTGATACTTAGTTGTGCGATGAGCACATTTCTCCTGCCTAGCTTTTTTCTGACCTGGTCCGCAACATCAGTGCCGCTGTTACTGTCGTTAGATTTTCTACGCCTTCTTTTCAACGCCTTACTTGTTTCTTCTGTGGCGGCGTTCCGGCTGTGTTTTAGCCGTGCACCCTTCCTTAGTACAGGACCGGATAATCACCGGGTGATGGCGCTTTTGTGTTTCTTATGATTTCCCACGGTTTGGTGACTTGAATCATTTGTTGTCTTTTTCCTCGGAGGTGGGTTGTCTGTTTGTCTTTCCCCTTAGATTCCATGAGGTTTCTTCCTCGCCCCTCCTCCCCCCTCTTTTTCTCGAACGTGTGAAACTCCATTTTCTGTTGTCGTTGTGACCTGCTCGGAGTCTTGTTCTTCTTTTCTGCACCCCTCGCTTTCTGCGTGACATTCTTTTTGTTGTGGAGTTTACCCTGTCATCTCCCCTCCTCACCGGGATTGATATCTTGTCTCGGTGCATTCATACCTCCCATCCCCTTATTCCCTGTCCCCCTGTCGGGATTTTCTAATCCTTTCGTTGTCTGGGTAGAACTTTTGGGCGGATCTTGGCGCAGTTTCCGCGACGACTCTCGGTCGTCTGGCCCGGAATTCCGCCGAGCTTATTTCTTTGTGGTTTCTCTATGACTCCATCTCCCAGTGAGCTGTCCTTCCAAAATTTTCCGGTGCTGTTTTTTATTTTTTCGTCTCCGTGTTCAGTTTGTGCCCCCTTTTCATTTCATGCTTTTTCTCGCGCCCTTTGACACCTTATGTGCACGGCGTCCCCCATCCTATCGGTCCATCCCCTTTTTTCGATTCCATTTTCCTATGTATGATTGTTCAGTTGTTTCTCGCCGCTTTTTTTTTTTGGCATTTCTCCCCCCCTCCCTTGACACCTCTCACCCCTTTCCTAAATGAGCCTCTTCCATTTTTTGTTTTTTTTACGGTTCCTTCGGTAGTGTTAACTATTTTCCTGTGTTGCAATAATCTTTTAGCAGGCGCCCCTCCCTTGCAGATCATCCACACTCCCCCTGTCCCCTTGAGATCCGACGGTGGTCTATTTTTGTCTGCCTGCCTCTGCCGCTTTAAGAATGTTCTCTTTCTCATGGGACTTTTCAGAGTTGACTGGTTACTGTTGCAGGCGAAATCTTTTCATCGTCCTGTTTCCCCTGCCATTATGCTGATTGGACGTCTCGCATCCCGCGTCTTCATTACTGCTCGCGAATTTCTCTCTTTCACCCCATCTTTTTAGTGTCAGCGACAGTATAGTTGCTTTTGTGCTTTTTTCTCTCCTTTGCACGCCTTTCAATCTCTACAGTTTTGTTGACACTTGGTATCTGTTGACGTCGTACCATCGCCCCACTTTTCGTCTCCTTTGACCAGTCGGTTTGGAACCATGGCTCAGTGTTTTGACTTAATACTGCGAATAGTTGACCCTTGTCGTCCTTGGTTTTTTTGCTTTCACATGCTTTTGTGGACTTCCTGCCTAACCAACTCCCCCATGTATGTTCGTGTCATTTTTTCGTCTTTCGTTTTTTCTGACAGTCTTATGTGTTGGGCCCCCTTTCCCTGTGAACACTGCGACCATTTCCACCCTTTTTCCTCTTTTTTCCCTTCCCCCTGGTGTCGCCTAGACCTCAAGGGGTCCCCCCTCCCCTGCTTTTTTCTCCGTTGTTTTTTTTCATTACCGGTTTTGCCGTTGTGTGTCCTTTTTGAGCCCCTCTGGACGGTGGGATTGTCATTCCTCCAACCCGGCATCGTGTAGCTTGACCCTTGCCGCGGACCTGATATGTTCCTCGCCTTCTCTTCTCTCTGCGACTGTGGATTGCGTATTCCCACATGGCTTGCTGACTTGCTGGGCAATTTCCGGGCTGTTCTGGTCTTTTACGACCGGTTTTTTGTGACATAGTGTACCTGCGGAATTATGATTCTTGTCTTTTTTGTGTTTGTTGAGTCGATTGATTCTCTTCCCGTTGGCGTCTTTGCTCCGCACCATTCTTTGAAATTTTTGCACCTAGTCTCCTCCGGTTTAGAGCATCGCGGGCAGACATTCTTGGATTCCATTTTTCGCAACCAATTCGCTTTTTTCTCCCCTTTTTTTAATTCGGCTGTGTGTTTTGGGAGGTGACATGTCCTTCAGATTTCATTCCGCCTTACATTTTCCTGGTGAGTTTCGACTTTTGTCTGCCTAATATGCACTTGTCCCTGGCCACCTAGGCGCTTTCGTCCCCTGTCCTACATTTTCTCCATCCCCCTTTACCTCTGGTTACGCCCATTGGAATCTCCCGTCTTTGTTTTGGAATCTCGTCCACTGCAGAGCTTTCTCCCGGTTCCTCTTTTTCCGGCCCTTTTTTTTCCCTGGCTTGATTAGTCCGCCGATCCGTGAGGACGAAATAGTAATAGTTCCTCCCAGTGGTTTGTGACCTTAATTCGTTTTTTTCTACTCACTCACACGTTTTCTTTCAGTCCTTTGGTCCTCGGTTACTTTAGTGCGGCGACTGACCTGTGGTTTTCTCTGTTCCGATTTTTCGCGATTTATTTTTTTGTCATATCATTGATTGTTTTCCTTCCTTTTCTTTCGTTTATTTTTTCCCCATTTCGACCTGTCCCCCCCATACCCTTCCTAGTCGGCTTGTGGGTCTCCTTCCTTTTTTCTGAAAGCTGTATTTTTGCGGTATAACGTAGTGTTCGCTTTGTGTCGCATCCTGGCCTTCTTTACTTTTGCGCCCATTGCTGGGGCGCTTTAGTTTGAATTCTACTCCGACCCTGTCCGCACAGACATCCCTCTCTCTTCCTTCCTTTTTCAGCTTTTTCCTCGGCTAAAGTGTCCACTGTGTGCTTTAGGTAACCCCTTCTTTTTTGGTTGCCCCTTATTGATAGCTGCCGCGAAATTTATTTCTCCGTCGCCAGTTCTTTTTGACGTTGTGGTCAACCGTTACATTGAACCACATTCCTCTGTTCTTTCACTTTTTTCCTCGGTGTTTGTGCGTTTCCCCCTTCAGTTATTCGTTCCAATTCCCCCCTAGCTACGACCCGTCTCATCGCTTCTGTCCACGTTTGGTCCTATTTTGTCCTGTGATGAGGCGTCTGCATCCATTTTTTTTCCATGTCTCGTGAACTAACTGCGATTTTGCATGCGGGCCCCTCCCCCTATCCGTGTTTTTGTTTTCCTTTTCCCCCCTTATTCGTTGCACTTCAGTATTTTGTGCTCCTAGACTGCATGTGGCCTTTTTTTTCTTTTAGCGTCGCCTCCAGCGCCCCTTTTTTTTTTTTGATTTTCCTCGGATTCGTCCTCGAGCGCCGTCGATTTACGCTGAATGGTGGCTCCCTTTCCCCACAGTTTTGGCCGCAGGTTCTTTGCCACTTTTTCATTCCCAAGCACCCCCTTCGCTTCTGTCAGTCGTTTTTTTTTTCCGTTTTTTAATACGGATTCCTTGAAGAAGTCCCTCATGTCGTGAGTTTCTGCCTGTTACGGGGTCATGTCCCCTGCTGCTGTACCTTTTGACTTTTTTCCATTACGAAGCGGATTGATCCATAATCTTCACCGACTGCACTGATGTCGGCCTTAGCCCATTTCCTTTGTTTTTTCCCCCTTTTCCTCCCCTCTGCTTTGTTTATATTGCGTGTCCGTCTGCCAGCGCTTTTTGCATTCGCATGGCGCGACCCTCTCTTATCCACCGTATGTTTATTTTACCCCCTTACCCCCCCTTAAATCAACCTGCCAGCCTCCCGATCTTTTACCCTTTTTCCACTCGTTTATGTTATTGGCTTTTTTTTTTTTCAACCCCGAGCCGCCGTCCGACATCTGGTCCCTTCTCATGCGTGGTTTTTTGCATTGACCCAGTCCTTCTTCCTTCAAAGCCCTCGTTCTTTGTTTCTTCCATTCTCCACGAGCTACCCCTGATTGCTTTAGATTGTGACTCATCAAGTTGTCATTGCATGAGGATTCCTGTTGGTAGAACCCAGCTGGGGCTTCCCAGTTTTTCTGAGGTTTCCCTCTTTTCTTTCACTGTTCCCGAATGAATATCTTTCCTTTCGTTTCATGCTTTTATGTTTTTCGCTTCTCGCGAATCAGCCTTATTTCCCCTTTTGCGACACCAGTTCGTGCTACGCACAGCGCCTTTCGGCCCTTCTTTCGATCTTGGACGATCTTCATTTGTACACCCACGTTGTACATTTTCCGTTGCCTTTTCTCTTCTTTTTCCCAAACTTTTTCTTCCGGTCTCCGACATTCTGATCTTTTTTCTTTTTCCTTCCTTACTGATTGCGAGTCGTCCCTTCTTCGTTGTCCTCCTGATTTATTCTGTGCTCAGTAAAGGACTTGTACGTTCTCAATTTGTTTTTCTTCGAATTTTTTTAATCTTCGCTTTTCTTCTGCTTGCTACTGTGTCGCGATGTTTTCCGGGTTTTTTGCCTGTTTTTTTTTTTCTGATTCGTGAAGAGGTTGTACTTTTTGCCCCCGGTTGTCAGCGCCCCCTAGTCGCCTGCTTCCAGATTCAGGCTCGTGTTTCTTGGTAACTTAGTTATGTTTTGCACGCTCCTTTTGCCAATGATTCCTGTTGCTTTTTCCTCTCTTCGTTCAGTATGACTTTTCTAGGCTTTTTCGATCTCGACCAGGACCGTGTGTCCTTCTCTAGTCCAGGTGACCTGGGCGCTTATAAGGCTGTTTCCCCTAAGTCTGATTCTGTCATGTGCTGGCTACTTCCGGCTTGTCTTTTTCCCAGTGCTTTTGTCAATCTTTCTTGCGTTTTCCTCTGAAGCGTTGTCCCCCTCGCTTTCTGTTTACCTTTCCTTGATCCCCCTCTTTCTTCTTTAACATCTCCAGGTCACGCTGCTTGTGTTCCATTTTTCTCTTGTTTCGTTCTCTTCCCCGGCCTCCTCCCTTTGCTGTCGCTGACCCCTGTGTACTTCTTAGAGCACTAGTATGACTTGCTGGTTACTTCCGTTTGCCAGGCAGCTGGACTCCCCCGTGGTGCAGCCCATCGTCCCCTTCCTGTCCTCCCCTGTTTCTCGTTCGTTCGTTCCATGCTGTTCCCCCTGTTTTGGATCCTGGCGGTGCTAACCACCGGCCTTTCTCGCTTTTGATAGGCGTCTGACTGCTTTTTCTTTCTTTTGCTTTCCTCTCCTTCCTTTGATGTGACCGCTTTCTGCTCACTTTTCGCGGGTGGCTGCGAGATGTCCCCGCTAGTGTGTGACTCCTTCGCCCGGGCTCGCCCGTGTGCTGACTGTGCGTTTTTTTCCGAGTCCTCCATAATTCAAGGTGGGTTGTACATCCATGCAACCCTTTCCCGAGCGTCGTCCGGCTTCCCACGTTTCCTGAACTGGCGTTTTGCGCGTTTTCGGTACCACCGCCCCTCCCGGGTGTAGCTAGCGTCGGTTTTTGCCCCGGCTTTTTTACCTTTTGCACATTGCTGTTCGTCAAGCATATGCGAGACCTAGCATGCTTTTTTTGCGACTTGCCTTTGGAGTCCTACCCCTTGATATTTTTTTTTCTTTTTTTAGGGTGTTTACCCATCCTTTCAATCCTCAGATTCTTGTGCGTATTAGTAAGTTTGATTCCGTGGCTCCCCCCCCCAGTGGTGCTTTTTTCACTTCCTGCCTATTCTTCCTTGTGTCTTTACCGCTTTTTACGTTGTCAGTTGTCCTCTTTTTCTGCACGCTTTTGGCCCTGTCTCATTCGCACGTCTTTGATATCATATCTTAGTTTGCCATATTCAACCTGCGTGCCGTTACGTTTGCGTTTTTTTGCGGGATATTTTTGCCCTGTTTAGACTGCATTTTGATATGTCGCCCAACATTTCCTTTTCATTGCGTGCTTGGACTTCGTTTGCGAGATCAGTGCTCCACCCTGTCAAAGAATGCCTTCTTGGTATTTTTTTTTTTGATTTTATGTTTTTTTTTTTTCCCGCGTAAATTGAGCCCTAACCGCCCCGCGTTCTGCACATGGATTACTGGCTCGTGTAACTATGCCGGAGACCTTCCTTGTGCTTCCCTTTTTTTGCTTTTCGCTTGTGTTCGTTTGCGAGCAAGTGTTCTTTTTCTAGCTTGATCAGAATAGTTCGCTTTTCTCTCTAGATCTCTCTCCCATCCTGCTGCCCCCTTTAGATGTATCTCTGGCTCACAAAGCTCGTTGAGCCCGTGATCCGTTTCTAAGAGACACTTGTGTGAGTTGTGTCTGAGTCAGGTCTGGTGTCGTCCC
>Ga0179593_1304185_pt1 | contig 29462 bp, 28 predicted proteins | sample CZODoug2_1_08_16_FD_185931 | JGI IMG/M metagenome (GOLD analysis project Ga0179593, IMG submission 185931) | Vadose zone soil fungal communities from Angelo Coast Range Reserve, California, USA - CZODoug2_1_08_16fungal (PacBio error correction) | ecosystem: Environmental > Terrestrial > Soil >... | reverse complement strand
TTGGCATCTCTAGGGGATTCTCTTCCCCAAAACGCCCGTCAAGCTCAGTTGCCGTTTCCCCTTGTCGGTTTGAAGATGTTTTTCGTAACTAAAACACCCCAGACTGACTGCGGCCTCTCACGTGAGGGGCGCGATGTTGGCGCTCATAGGCTGCGGCCTGCGAGAATACGGGTGGCACAGTCGATTTCGAACTTGGTCGGCGAGACCGGTCTTCCCTTTCCGGAAAAGCACGGCGCGACCCCCATACCAAACCTGTCTCAGGCCCCTCGCATGGTGGTGCTCCCTAAGTTCCATCCTGAACGATGGCTTAAAACTACCGGCGGGATCGTGGGTCGCTTTTAAAGCTTCTCGGACTCCGCCGATTCACTCTCCCCTCTGAGGTACTTTGGGGCGGTGTTTATGGCCCGCAATTGCGGATTACATGGTAAGCTTTGGAGGTTTCCGCCACTATTACCAACTCTCTTTCAATAGAACAAGGTCCATGAGTCTTATCTACATGGAAGCGGCCCAGCATCGCCTTTTTTTGCGCAAGAGCACCGCTCGTCCAGAACACTCCCAAAGGCCAGTGCTCTGCCGCCGATTATGGGAACATACGAAGCCCATTGTTACGCAGCCTTATACCCCGGCCACCGTCGTAGTTGACCCAGTTTTTCCACCAAATTCCTCGGTCACGCAACCGATCCCCTACAGAACTTTCCTCTTCCAGGTTTGGATCCAGTTCTGGGTATTTCCCCCATACCCAAACTAGATCGAGTTAATAATCCTTATGTTTGTGAGAGATCTTGTTTCGGTGGTCCAGCTCTTCTTTCTCCATGTAAGGTTCCTCGTCTTTCGTTCTTGGGAGCGCGAGGTGTCTGTCCTCGTGACAGGGGCCACCATTGGTAAACTGGGTTCTGCCCTCCCCTTCCTTCTGGTCAAATTGAGTTATGAAAATACGAGGACAGCGTCCTTGACTGTTTTCGGCAGCCTCTGACAGAGTTGCCATGAAGAATGGCGCTATGGCTTTTCCCGATTCTCGACGACGGATTAGCCCTTGGGTTGTTTTTTTTTTCTTCACTGGGTGTGTCGCTGTCCCTTCTCAAGTACATCCCATGCCGTTGGATAACCCCTGGGGACCCCCTCTTCCCCCGGTGAAACAAGCTACTTGATCCCGCGTATCGACTCCCCTCCAGAAAGATCTCCCCGCTCTTCGCTTGTAATCTCTTATTCGGTAGATGGACCATTCGGAGGCCCCCCACTTTTGATAGTGGACCTGAGGCATGGGGCGCGTCGATCTGGCTCGGTCGCGCCGTTTGTGTAGGAACTCATCTCCCTCACCCGGTCGACTCGTGAGGGGAACGACCCCCTTTTTTTTTTTCGTGCGCGGCGCTGTGCACCATTCGTCACCTGATTCCGACAGTTTCTCCGGTCCACATGCAACCGTTTCTGGTTGTTGTGTACGCCCCCTCTCCAAAATTTCCAAAGGGCGTCCACCAATGACCCCCCAAAGAGGGAGCGTTTGGCTTAAATTATCATCCTCTCCACAGTATTTCCTTCCCCCTCGCTTAGCTTTTTTTTTTTTTTGAGTTATCTTAGACACGGGTCGGCGGTCCACCCCGCGCACAGTGATTCCCTTTTTTTCACAATTGAATTCTTTTAAGTCGACCAACGTTTCGCCGTCTAAGGGCCACCTTCGGGAATGTCTGTTGAGCAGCGTGTGGTCGCCCGAAGCTCCTAACCGCCTGATCAGTATTTTTTTCCCCTTCGCAAACTTTTGCCATCCTTACCCCAACTAGTCAAGTTAGCCTACGCTTGGTCCCCTGACCTGGGGTCGTCCACCCATCCCGACCTGTTTTTTCCCCTATGATAGCAGGGCCAGAAATAAGAAGCAAATGCGTCTCGGACCCCCACGATGGTTGGGCTTTTCGGTTTTCTCTTCCCATTTCTGGGACGGCGCAACCTTTATCAGCCCTGTTTTCTTAGGTATACGCCGTTATTCGCGCCGAGGTGGGCACGTTGCCCGTCCCTCGTACAAATCCTTGCTAGATGTCCGTTTGAGGATGACCTTTGTCTTCCGGCTAAAGAGGAATTTTTTCCAGTCCTGCTCCTCCTTCTTTTCATAAGGCCGATCTCGAAATTACGATTTTCGCGACTATGCTTTCTTCCCCCTCCCTCGCTCGGCGTCTCGCTGGGGAAACAGAAGTCTAAGTTTTTGGCGCGGAGAAGTGATTTTCCGCCTGAAAGGGTTCCCCCCCTTCCCCCATTTCTCTCTTGACCGTCCCTTCCCGAGCGTTTTGGAGATAGCCCATTATGCCTTTGTATGAGTTCAGACGGTTTGCCTAAAACTTTTTCCCTTGCCGACGCCATCGAGTTCGGTTCCCCCTTCCAAGATTCAAGTCCCCCCATTACCTGCCGAACGTTTTCGGCTAACCCACACTTTGTTCCTCTCCCCGGACTGGACGACGTGAAAATGGCTGTTTTTGATCTCCCTTCCACCCGGTTTTGAATGAACAGGGCTTTCTATTTGGCACCACCACCCCGTCACGGTTAGACCCCCCTGCAACCCCCCCCGCTCATTTGGTTCGAAAGGCGGTGTTCGTTGTCCCCTAATCGCCTTAAAAAGGTGGGAGGGGCGCTACCCACTGGGCCTCCCCCCCATGTCAGATACCCCAAAAAAACCGGGTTTTTTTTTGTTTCGACTTCCTTTTGAGATTCTGGTTCATGAGAATACCTCCTCTGTAGGTTCCAAGTCGGGTCGTGTCTTTCTGTGCTCCACATGCCCCTCTCAATGAGTCGGCAACGGTTTTTTCTTTCCTTTCCTTTTCTCCCTTTTTTTTTTCTTCCGAGGTCCCTGCTGGCCACCAGGATTAGGGAATCAAAAAGCTCCGGTTATAGTTGTTGTCAGTGGTTATTTGCGGGAGTTGTGGAAGTAAGCCTGATTTCCTTCCCCACTTTTTTGGCCCTAAGGACGGGCTTGGGCCTTGCTGCCCAGTTCTCACACGTACCCCCTTTTTTATAGACCCCTCTGAATAATACAGAACTACCGCTGCGGCTTCACTCTTTCCTTAGTAGAGGCGGTTTTGAGTCTCTGGGGTTTTTTTGACTTGATTCCATCCTCTCTACTTGTAATTTTTCGTTTCTTCCACGCGTGGGGAGTGGTGGTTGTAGTGTGTCCGCTTAACGCCTTTTTTCCGAACAGACGAGGTTTGCCTTCGGGCAGGAGATACCAGGACGGCGACCGCCGTGGCTCTGTCCGTTTAGCCTATGCCCTTCAAGGCCCTGAGCTGATCGATTCGCAAGATCCCGATTCCTTGTGTAATTCCACCCTCCGCGCACTTACTAAGGCTGAGCCCCTCGGTGCCCGTCGCCGTCCTTCTCGTACCAAAAAAGAAATTTCCTGGCCACCATTTCTTCCGGTTTGACTTCGTACTCCTTCTGGCCTTGCCTCTCCCACCTCCGTCTGCCCGAGGTGTGGCTGACTTTTCCCAAACTTTCCTTGATGGGTCCTCACTGGTTTGGTGCACCCGGTGCTATGCCCGGGCTTTCTCCTCCCTTTCCGGTGGATATCCTTTCCTCTCCTCCGTTGTTGTTGAGTCTCCGATATTCCCCCTTCCCTGGGTGTCATGAACCTCCCTCTTTCCCCTCACCCCTATGCCAGCGTCCCGCACCCGTGTGCAAAGAAGAAAAATTTCTTTGCGCTGGCAGAAAAGAAAAGGATGGGTGAGGCTTTGTTAGCGCCCTCTCGTCCTGTATCTCCTTAAAATGATCGATTTCCACTTCTTTTTCTTTTGTTGACCACGCCTTCCTCCGGCTAACTTTCTCCTTTTTACTGGACTCTTTTCTTATGTCTTGGTCTCTTTTTTGAAAGTGCGGCTCCCCTCGCAGGTAGTTCAACTATCTTCAGCGCGGGTGACTTGCGGCAGACTTTTTCCGTACCCCTAAGAGAACCCCGACTTCTTTCCCCGTCAGTCACTGTGGGAGTTTCTTCCTTTTTCGGGTTCGCGGAGCCCCCTCGTGGCCCGAACATCTGGTACGGGTGTCCCCCCGATACATAAAAAGCCTCTTCTGAAGCCACGACGTAGAGGGCGGCCCGAGGATGCAACGTCCCTTGCCGCTCCGGCAGACGCGCCCAGCGGTCCGGCCTCAAGCTTCGGACCAGGTGATTCTTGAGTCCCTGCGGGGTCTCTCTAGGTCGAGGCCGTGTAGTCCCGAGAATGGTTGCTGCCGGCCACTCCGCAGTACCTCTTCCTTTTTTTCGGTCATACGCTCTGCCCTTGGGACAACCACCCCCAAAATATAGAGCCCCTTAAAACTCTGTCTGCTTCTCACGAGATCAGGGGTTTCCTGACCCAAACGTCCACAACCAACCTAAGTTCCCTTCAGAAAAAAAAGAGTTTGCCCTCCCTCTTCCCTGACTGGGACTATGTTTGCTATGTTTATCACTCGGAGGTCTTCCTTCCCCCCCTGCCCCCTAGCGGCTACGGGTCCTTTCCTTAATAAATAAGAATAATTACAAAGATTTGCCTGCCAATTTATCCCGTACGGTTCGTGTAGCCTCCTGCCCTCCCCCCTTGGGAAACCCTCCCCGGCGCTTCCGGCTGTAACTCCCTTCCCAGGACACTCTCGAGGTGTTTTTGTCCGGTAAAAAGATTGCAACGGGTGTTTTTTCACTTTTTCTTAGACGCCCTGTTCAGCCACCCCCCTACTCGGATCTTCTCGATCTTCAGGTTGTCCAGTCTTTGTCCCTCTGCCTGTATTGTTAGTTACCCAAACTTTTTTCTGCATGTGACTTATTTCCGTCCCCTCTGATTGCGTCGGCCCCTTGACCCCCTTTTATTTTTCCCCCCCCTATTTAAATCAACAGCCGAGGCAAGATCTGGTTTTCGATCCGGCGTCTTTTTCCCCCCTTCCTCTTTCTCAATTTGGGGGATTGTTTAAAAACTTCCGCGCACAATTAACCTTTTCCGCCCGGCCCCCCATCTTAGTTGCCAACCCTCATTTCGTCTCAGAGTGGCAAGAAAAAATCTCGTCGTTCCTTAATCATCTTCTCTATCCCCCTGACGATCGCCGGTGTTTGGCGCCTATCCCTCGTTTATAACACTCCGGATCCACCACGGTATCTGGGAGGAGAGTCCCTTTTTTTCGCTCTGACGCCCACTCGTAGGATGCCGTGCCGAGGACAGGGCGGCTTCAGGCCTCCCCCCCTGAAGGTTCGCGCCCTTCCAACAATCCCCCTCCCTTCCTTTGCCGAATTTTTTTTTTATCCCTTTCTTCGTTGATTTTTCCCCCATTGTCAACCTGTCGTCCTGCTTTTTTTTAACGACCAGCTTATACCACTTCTGGCTTTCTCTCCCCCCCTTCCCCTTTTGTCCCCCGCTGGCAACTGCTTTGGCGCTGAAAGTAATGAAGTCCACACGGTCCCTGCCCTGAAAAGATGTTCTTTCGTTGCTGCCAGTCACCCGCCCGATAACGTTCCCTTCTGCTAGGCGCGGCACGGGGCTGGTACTTGATTACCTCCGTCAGATGAAATTCTCCTCCTTTAATTTCCTTACGGCCCGTCATTCCCATTGTACTCCCGACCCTACGATTGTCCCTCCCCACGTTTTGTTCCTCTAGGGGCTATCCCCCCTCTTCAAGAATTACTCAGTGGCCGGGACAATTTTGAGATGTTCGTCCCCCCCATCCCCACCCGTGTTTTTCCTGTGGGCTGTTTTCGCTTCGTTAATCGTGTACGCGATTGCGGAGCCCTTAGCCCGGCGACGACTGGTCCAAAGCCTTTCGGACCCCTCCTGACCCCCTTCCCTTTCAGGCCCTTCACCGGCTGCCCTCCAGAAGATATAAGGTCCAACTCTAGGTCCACGCTTCAGTTGGCCGCACTACTTTTCCCTCTCAACTTTTCCGTGACTGCGCCCCTCCGCTCCGGACGATAGGTTTGTCCCATTCTTCTCTATCCGAAATCGTCGTAGGCGATTGTCGGGTCGTGTTGGAAGCGACGGGTCTTTACTGGGTCTGCTCCCTTGATTGGCTAAAAAAGTTAAAAGGACCCTCGCTCTTTCCCCACTGACCCCGCATGGTCTCTGTCTTCCTTTCGGATGTTGGACCGGTGCCAGCCTACGCCGGCTTCATGAAATCGTCCTATTCCCTTCCCATAGGCCCCCCATCACCCGCTCTTTTGACCGAATAAGACTCATGGTTTCCGCCGCGCTGATACCGGCCACCCCGGCGGAGGTGACCCGCTGGTTCCCCTTCTAGCCTCCCACCGGCGGATCACGTCCTTCCTCACCTGGACTTTTACCAGGACGCGTTTTATGGAAAGAAAAACCCATACTCTTGTCTAATAATATAATTGGGTTTTTTGCTGCTAGATTGTTTTAGGTGTCCCAACCCCTTCGCTTCATATTCCCCTTGCCCCCCTTTGGGCTTCGCGCGTGTGTGATGGAAGAGAAGTTTTTTTTTCCAAAGAGTTGTCAAACCCAGGTGGCGTGAGCCTTGGCGAGGAGTCACCCCATTGATGCGTATGCCCCCCCCGTAACCATCGTTTGGCGTCTTGGTCTTGTTCTGCAGGAAGCTTTTCTGAAGCCAGGAGTAGTTCTTTGGCCCCGTTGCCCTTTCTCCCCCTATGACGGCTAGCCCTGTGCCGGTTTTCAGTCGTATGGTATGTTTTGGTTCCCGGTAGGAGTGGTACATTAATCACCCCGGCGCACCCGGTGAAAAGAACCCTCTGATGTTTTACCCTTAATTATTGTTTCCTACTTCCGGTTCAGCGAGAAAGCCCCCTTGAAATAATCCCAAGGTCCTCCCTCCCGCGTCCGTGGCAGGAAGCGAGAGGGCCAATGGGTCACCTTATTTCCCAAAAACTGTCTCTTTCACCCGGCTTGGTAGTATCTAGCGTAGGACCGTTTTTCCGCACTTTCCTCCTCACTTAGTCAGACACCGATGTCTCAGACGGCTCACGCCCTCGTCGAGGTGCCGACGTCTTTTTTAGCAAACCCCTCCGACGTCCGCCTTTGTCCCTCTGACGAGAACGCCTCCCCTTGCAACACGTGTTGTGTAAGTTACCTTTCCCCACCCCTTTCACATGGCTTCACCACTGTCCAAACCAGTGTTCGTTTTTTTCCGTCCTCCCCTCGAGTCCTCTGCCACCATGGAGACAAAATTCTTCCTTAAGCTTTTTTTGTTCTGCAATCCTCTTTTGACCTTTTCGCGGGGTCCAACCTCATTCACATTGATTTTCACTCTTCTGAATTCACTCTTTTAAACACAGCCTCTTGCAGAGCGGGCCCTTGCCCGGGCGGGCAATTTGGAATGTTATCGTTGACGTGACTGGGTCTGCCACTTTCTTCCTTGCCTTTTTGATCGCCGCTTTTTACGTTTCCTTCTCCCAAAGCCTGGAGAGATCCCCTCGTCGAAGGTCGCTTCAGGTTGCTCCGACCCTGGTCGTTTCCCCCCACCTTTCCTTCCCGCAGTTTGCATATTCTTCCCCTCCTGCCCTGATCCCGACTACCAGGTGCTCAGATGTTGCGGGTTTGATGGTTGCTCGCCGTCGTTAGAGTGGTGGCCGGTCTTTCCCCCTACTTTTTTCTCGTCCCGTGGCGCCTGGGATGAGTGATCAAACTTCCCTGTTGGCAAGGACTCATGCGGTTATGCAGCTTTGACCACGGTCCCACCCTGAGTTCCTGTTGTGAGAAGTCTGATTCCATCTCCGCGACGCTGGCCGTTGATCAATTCTCTCTGACATTACCGATTGCCCTAATTTCGTGGGCCCGATCTATTTTCCTCGGCGGACTTTTTCGCTGATAAATACGTCTACGGTTGTTTTCTTTTTGAGAGGGACTCCCTTTGAGTTATGCCTGGAGTTTTTCCACCCTTTTTTCCCCTGAATAAGGGCTGTGGCGAGTCATCGGCCCCGTGTTTTCCCCCCCCTTTTATGTTTTCCCCTTTTTCCCCCTGAAGAAATAGAGTTAGTGCCCCATAAGGCATCTGCATTACCTGTCCCCGACAGTGGTATCAGGCTCCAAATTTTGACGCCTCGATTTACACTGACGTCCTTTGAAAGATCTTTTCCTCTCTTTCCACTTCGGTTGTGTCTTCCACGTATAAGACAGAGTGACACACCCACACCTGTCCCTCGGCGTGCACACCCCCCACCCCTAGCTAGCTCAGGTTTCGAGTTTTTTCCCCCTTGAGCTTTCCTGCGAATCTGCCCTTTCCCCCCGGTTTGAGTGGCCGTTTTTTCCCCCCGGTCTGCCAAATGCACCGATAGTTAAGAAAAGCTTTTTTTCATTATTGAATTACTTGTAGGAATCCGCCGCTTCTGGGTAGTGGCGCTCTTCCTTGATCAACAATAGCCCCAACCAAGACCCCTACGCCCTCCCCCTTCCCCCGGGGGTCTGTTGCGGCTCGTTACATTCTTGTGTTTTTGATTGACCCCGAGTTGACCAATTTTATATAGTGAAAGAGTTGTCTATTTTTTTGAGGGCTCAGCTTTTCTTTTTTGTGTGTGTACCCCAGATCCCCCCCGAAAAACCTTACTGTGTAGTTGTCAGCAAACCCGATGCTGCCTACTCCCTTTCGACTACAGTTCGACCCCGCCGTCAATCCCTGTTCCCCTCTCGCCTTCCCCTCGAAGGGAGTGGTATAATGCGCCGGGGGACGGGTCTCCTTGAGCGCAGGGTTGTTGATTGTCGTTTTGGCGTCGGCTTTATTCCTTTTTCTTGAGTCTCCTACCTGTTAAAGAGTATCGCCCCCCGACCCGAGGAGGCGGGATGCAGGACTGCGCTCCACGCTGACGGTCGACTCCCTTCTTCTATTGAAGTTGTGCGCGCGTTCATGGGCCCAGGCACCCCTCTTCTTCGAAAGTGCCCCTCCTCTCTTCCCCTTTTCTGCAGAACTTTAAGGCTCCTTCCCCTTCATCCAGACTTCTGAATTTTCAGTAAACTCAGGGGTATTTGGTCTGTGGTCCCCCCCCTCACCCATAAGGGAAATCTTCCCAGGTGAAGCGAGCTACTTCGAGCATGAGGTACGCTCCCCTCCCTGGTCACCGATGGTGTGTGGCTGCCCTTTTAAAAAGAAATTGGGAATTCTTTGGTCTTTCCCTTGGCTCTGAAGGGTGTAGGTTTCACTCGTCAGCTTTCTTTTTTTTTTTTTTTTTCTGAACGGCCCTTTTAATCTCTCTCTTTCCTTCGTGTGTTGTTATATCTAGCCCGTTCTGTCCCTTCCCCCCCCCGCCCAATCAATAGGGATAATAAGACAGTCTTGCATCAAATAGTAAGAGAAAAGTCTACCCTCCAGCATTCACCTTTTTCTTTTTTTAGAAAGCCCCCCCCACTGTGTCCGCCCGTGGGTTCTCTCCCTCGGCTAGTAGCCGCCTCACCGCCTCGCTTTTCCAGCTTTTTTCCCCCCATCCTTGCTCCTTTCCTGACCCGTAGGTACTGCATACCGCGTCTTCCTTGGCGCCGGTTCAACCGAATCATATTTCAGCTTCTTTAGACATCCAGCGCGGGTGACTTGAATGGCCCCTGTCAAAACTCCTTTTCTTACGACCCGTTCCGCCCTTCACACGTATGCTCCTTTCCCCTGTCATGGCGGAGGTCCGATTAGTGTTGCGCCAGACCGTTCCAGGTAGAGGAACGATAATACCCGGCATAAACTCGAATCCCTCCTTTCTGTAAAGGACCATGATCGCCTATTAGTCCGCACCCCCCTCCCTTTCGCTCCTCATCCACTCCTGCCCTCCCTCCCCTGTCCCTAGAATCACCGCAAAGGTTGAGCGTCTGTGAGTAGACGGCGGGTAGAGTAGTTTCGTTCGTGTAGGCAGCGCCCATGTGTGTCTCCTTCCCACTAACAGACAGTCCCCCAACTATGCATCGCTTATTCCCTAGTTGCACCCTAGAGCCCCGGTCCCCCCATATCGGGGGTTCACGAGCTTCAGGTTCACCTTTTAGTCTTCACAAAACCCCCCCCTCCTTCACTACCTCCCCCAACGGAAGAAGTTGTCCCCTTTTTCGCTTTCTTTTCCTAGTTGCATATGGCCCCACTTACGGCCTGCGCCATCCCCTTTCGCACTTCCCCCCCCCAAAAATTACAAGTATTCAGCATCCCCTAGATCTTTTAAAAGATTGCGGTCATTCTACAGTTTTTCTCTTGACATTGCGGCCGTGGCTCTTGCTGGGAGGCCTCCTTCCTGCCTCTTAAGGACCTCACTGGCGCCACCGCCTTCTCCCCCCTTTCCTTTCTTCGCGCTGTGTTTTTTGCGGCGCCTCTTCAGGTTTTTTCACCTGTTATTCTACGCATGTCAGACCACGCTGGATCGCACAGATCTTAATTTTGGTGTTCCCCAAGTTGCCCGGATCGAGGCTTGCCCCAAAACCCCCCCCCCCCTCCCCCCATTTGAGACGGACCAAACAATTGCGGGGAAATGTTAGGAAGAAATCCCGCTTTCTGTCGATTTTGGACAACAATCGTTTATCAACTCACTCAACCTCTAAACGAGGCCCTCTTTTTTTGTACGACGCCACAAGCTCGGTTTAAATGTCCTTCAGCTATTGACACCATTTTCAGGCTTACCCCCTCTTCGTCCCCCAACCCCCCCCTTCTCTTATTTTTCCCCACCTAATCGTCGCGGTTCCGAGGAGATCGGCACTCCACCTTTCCTTAGGAGCAATAGTATTTGAATCGCTTTCCTTTCCACTCCGGTCTCCTTATTTGCAGCGTTTCCTCGTATCATTTCACACCCTATTTCCCTTCAATGTCCACATCTCATTTTAACTTCCTGTCTGCCACTTCGCCGGGGGACTTTTCGAGACGAACGGCTATCGGCCTCCTACCCTAAACGGCTAGACGACCTCTCCATTCCCCCGTCCCCTTCGACGAACTCCCCCTTTCCTTTGATGTCCGGTTTTTCTTCCTCCTGGACTTCGTCCTCTGAGGAAATGGTGGTTAAACCACGATCGGATACCACCTGCTCCCCCTGATGGACCCCCCCCGGCGTGCGTCTCTCTTCACGGCTTTTTTTTCTAGGTTTTCCCCACGTAAAACTCGCCCTGTAACCATGTATCCTCCTTTCGTGGCTGCCAGACGACCCCGCCGTTTCTGTGGGGCGCGGCCCCTTGGCTTGGTTATCCCAACGACCTTTAAGATCAATTTCTTTGTGAAAACTCCCCTGTGCCGTTTCGCCACTAACCGTTTGTCACCGATTCGAAAGAAACCCAATGATTGTTCCCTCATTAAGTGTGGAATCGTCAACGCCCCACTTTCCCAGAACCCTGTTTTTGTCAGTGGTGGCCGGTCCCCCTCCAAGTGTGGGTCCCTTCCCAAAACCCCCCCCGATTTTGTGTTTGACTGCTGCTCTCCCGGCAAGATGTTTTGCGTCTCAACAGGCGGAGTCCGGCTTCCCCCGACGGGGCCCGGCCCCCTCTAGGACCCTTATGTCCGCCTTTCACGGCCGTCCAGTTCGGCCCACCTTAGCACTCTGCGCCCAGACGCCGATGTCCCGACCAGTTGGGTCTGCCCCTACTTTAAAGAGAAGGCGCCCTACGTCTGAACGAGGCGCAACGCCTTTCGGCGGGTCGATAGTTGTCGAGTCAATGTCGATTAAGTGACCCTCCTTATATCAACTCCTTTTTCTGTCTTACCCTTTTTTGTATTTTCCTTTTTCTTTGGCCGTGCGCTCTTGATGAGCCTTTTACTTGAGGACCTCCCCCCAGTACATGACTCTCATCAACTGACCCCCGGTCCAATTTTGTCTGTCGTCTTTTCCCATGGCCGCGGCTTTTCGCCCCTCCCTCTGGCTGGAGATCCCCCCTCTTCTAGGAGGCCCAGCCGGTAAAGGCCCCTCCTCTTATTTTAACGCACTTCAATGTTCCCCGCCTGCTTCTCCCCTTGCACAAAAGGGATGATCCGCTGTTTGTCCATTCATAGTCTAACACCTTAGCGATCGCCATACCTCACTCCTGGGTAAAATGTTGATCCCCCCAGACCCTTGAGATGGTATGGACACTACCAATCTTTAATACTCCCTCCGGTTGTTGTTTTTTTTTTTTGATTTTTTTTCTTGGAACACCCAGAGCTTCCTGGATAAAATCTACTGGCTTATTGGCCTCTCTCTCCCTATGTGAGTTGAAGTTGTTGTTCCCAGCCTGTTGTCACTTTCCTCTTTTGTCTTGCTAGCTTCCGGCTTTATTCTTTTTCTGAGGCACAACGCTTTCGTGGAATTGGAATGGTCTGGGACTTCCTCTTTTTTCGCGTTGGCCGATTTTTTTTTCGAAGAGGAATTGCCGCAAGGAACTCTCCATTTTCCTTTTTCATTTGATGTCGTCCGGGTGTAGTCATAAAGTCGTTTTCCAGTCCATCCCCTCGCGGCCCTTCAATTAACCTTACTCCCCCCCAGCAAATTGGTACATCTCGCGGATTTGATCTCCGGGAATTATTGTCAACCGATCACTACCTCCTCGGATTTGAGGCCCCCCCCCCCCACTTCGCTTAGGATCGAGGAGTTTTCGGAAGGTGCGGCACAACGTCGTGGAGAGTTGCAATGTTTTCTCTATATGGTTTTAGCGCCGTGCTTCCACCTGAACAACGTAATCGAAGTGCACGTCTGTCCGACGCTAGACCACCCGTTTCTTAGACGGATGCCTAGGCTCCACCCCGCTTCCTCGCAGCGACTAGCCCCCTGCACCCGTTGTTTTTTTCGGTAAACACTCTTCAAACCCCCCCTGTCAGCAAACCCCCCAAGGGCTGTCCTCTGGGTCGTTTTGATAGAAATACCCAGATCCTCTTTCCCCCCGTGGATGGACCCCCCGTAATTTTTTTGAGTTTGCTAAGTCCGAATCGTTTTCATTTTCCCCCCGTCTCGGTACGTCCCAGTTGATTTCAAGTATTCTGCCTATCTGTCAACGACGCGGACACCGCCGCGTTCCGTCTCCTTACCCTCCCTTTTCGGGCACGTCGGTTCCTGTTCTCGTGAATTGTCCCAGCACCGACGCTCTAAATCTTCCCGTCATGCCGCATCCTTTTCGTTCACCGCCAATCTGCCAGCGACCTCTTCCTCTTTTTCTCTTCAGGGCTCGGGGTTTTTCTCCCGCCCTGGGTTCCCAACATTTAGATCTTTCCCTCCCCAGGTTGGACAAGATGATCAAGCCTCACGACCCTATGAGTGATCGGCACAGAATGTTGGGTGCTTTCGTTCAGTTTCCTAGTCTGGGATTCCTGTTCCGATCGTTTTCGCAATGTTTGTCCTTTTGCGTCGCCGCGCCGGCGCGTGTTTCTTCCTCGTTAACAAGGTGCGCCGATGAGGTTTCTCCAGCGACCGGTCAATCGTTCTTCTCCCGTGCTTTTTCACAATCCCGCCAGACGCTGCTTTCCCAAGGCAGATCTCGTCCATAACGATGGCCAGCTTCGCCGTGTCGTGCCGATCTCCCCTCGTAATAGGAGACTCGGTTTCCCCCTCTCTCCGTTGTTTTTTTTTGCCTGCGGCGAATGCATATTGACCTTTTCCCCCGGCCACATTCTCTGACGCTTGCCAGCTTGTTGCGAGTCGAGCCCACCTATTGCCTCCGTGTTAGTTTCGTGATAGTTGCAATCCCCCAAAAGATTGGTTCCAAAATGTCCCCCGAGCAATCGAGTTTCTGCAACCTTTCCCCTCCCTGCCTTAACTGTCCCTCAAAGTGTTTACGGCACAAATTGTGCTTTTCTCGACCCAGGCAACTTTAAAGCCTTGGACAACCGGAGATCTGTTCGAGTCCGGACGTCCCCTTTGGGTTGGGGGCCCTTTACATGTGTTGGCCATCTGACGCTAGCACTTGACCTGCGGTGGACCACAGCAAGACGAGTGACCGAGACTTCTCGTTGTCGGCGTGCCGCAGCCCCCACCCCCCCCCTTCCCCTGATTTCGGGTTTCCGTGAGCTGGCCGGATCTTTTTCGCTTCAGTGGGCTTCGCTACCATGCCGTTTTAAATTCTTCCCACGTCCTGCAAAGGTGAAGTATTTCTGTCTTATGCGAATTACATGACAGTTGTAAGGTATGGCCTTTCTTTTTGAGTGGACGCCGGTAGTGCTAACAACAAAACCTCTTTTTCACCTCCCCCTACAGCCGGTCGCGATTCCAGTTTGGCTCTTCTTTTAGTTAAAATTTGTTTATCGATTTTTTTGTGCGAGGCCCCTGTTAATCTCGGTCCACACTTCCTGTATTGGCTTTTCATCTTTTGAGGGGTTTGTGTCCAAGTACTCTGCTTCCCCCCAAGTTTACTGCTTGTGAGGGCAGTCAGCAACCTATGGTCCTCCGTACAGCTACTCGATTTTCGTCTGCTAATCCGAGGACGTCTCACTTCCGATCTTACAAGTCTTGTCTCCTCTTAGCGTGCGGAGCGCCTGGGCCGTGGCCCCCTTCCGCTGGGATGGAATACTTCGTCCTCTTCCGCTTCTTTTGAGGTTTTTAGCGTGCCGCTACCGTTAAACCGCAGTTCCGTTTTCGCCCCGACGATCTTCCTCCCCCCGCGGTCAGCTCCCCCCCGGTTCTGTCGGCGACCGCCTTCGAGTAGGTGTGCGCGCGCACTCGGTAGAACCCGCGATGATCTAGGTTTCTCCCTCGAGTCGTAAATTCTGACCCAGCCCGCGCCACCTTTTTCCTACCTCCAGCGGTGCAACGTCTCTTTTTTAACAGTCGCCTTTTCCGTCGTGGTCACCCCATACCTTGGCAAAAATAGTCCCTTTTGAAGAGTCCCCTGTCGAGGCGAGTAACCAGCCCCCTCTTTTTTACATTCTAACACTACATGGGTGCTGCTTGCATTTAACGTGAGAGAAGAGGTGTGCACCTCGTGGCTTGATTTCTCCCTTTCGGCGGTTCTGCTTGCCCCGGCTTTGATATCTCTCTTTCCCCCCCTCGAGAGATCCCCCTTTTCGTTTGCGATGCAGACACGTTCGGCTCATCAGGCACGAGTCATGACCCCTCTTCGCGAACCAGTGCTGAAAGCGGGTAGGTAGTGGTAGAGGGCCTCCGACCCAATTAAGTCTGTGTTTTTCTCTCCGGCATCGTTTTCCACCCCGTCCGCCCTTCCCTGTCCTAGATCATTATGGGGCGTTGACCCTGCCCCGGCGCCGGCGTCCTCGACTAGGTGTAATGCACCGCTTTCTTCTTTTCTCCTTTTTGGACTCTTCGATCCGCCTCGATGCGATTCTCGTCAATCGTGTTCTACCTGATTGCCGATTCGCCCCGACGACTTCATGTAATCCGGCGGTAGAATGTCAGCAGCCCCCTTTGGTTTCGCCCCTTCTCTTACCCCGTTTTCTTTCGTGGGTTGCCATAACGGTGCGGTACAGGTTAGAAGGAATACACCCTCCGAGTCCAAACGACTTTATCCGTCCCCTCGCGAGTTTTCCCCCTGTCCCCGGCGCCTCCGTGGACCGACATCGCCCCTCTGCCTCCCCTCTTACGTACAGTCGTCCCAGGTGAGAGTTTTGAGTGCCGCGGGGCATATAGTTAGCCTTTACGTTAGGAGTCGTCATCTTCAAGGCACAACCTCCTCATTCACCTGCATCGATTTTCACACCCCCAATTCCCCGGAAAACAGAAGGTCCCGGTTAACCCCCCTTTTGCTCCCCCAACTCGATCAACACAGATGTACCTACGCGCGACAATCACACGTTGAATCTTCCTCTTTTGAAAATGAGTTTGCTCTTTGTCTTTACTTCCGGAGGCACACTCCCCCCCCCCCCCTGTCCCCCTTCCCTATTACCCTCCAGTTCCCTTAATTCGAATAACGTATCCTTAAACGCTTTGAGCGAATCTCCGCTTTGTAGAGTGACCTTTTGGAAGTGGAGCCTTCCCCCCGGTGGTTTACGTGGGAGTGGTTTGTTTTTTTTTTTTGGGTTTTTTTGGGGGGGTTTGTTGTTTTTTTGTGTGGTGGGGACTGGCGTCCCCGCAGCTAACTGGAGCCACCTCCTTTTCTCACCTAAGAGATCTGGGGGTTTGTGTTTCGAAGAGGACAGTGTGTGTTTTTTTTGACTTTTAGAGCTGTCCTCCCCCTCCGTCCTGGCCCGGATACATCTCCTTCCATTTCTCCTTGGTGTCACTTTTTTCAGTTGTAAAATTGTTTTTATCCGGATAACACTTGCGGCCCCCCACCTTTGACTGTTTCCCTTCTTGGACCCTCCTGCGTCGGCCCCATTGTTACAACCATAAATCCCCTCCCCCCCTTTTTTTCCGATCTTGGGTCTTCATCTAGCCACACCCGATCCTCAATGTGATAGTTCCCCTACGGAAATGGGTTTCTAAACTTTAGGCTGCCATAAATGTCGTCGACCACCGGCACCCCACTTAAATAAGTCTTTTGGCCTGGATTGCAACGACAACGGCCGCGGATAGTATTCGTCTGCCTTTATTTTCCACGTGCAGCGCGGAAGGATGGGGTCTCATTACCTCCCTTGGAACCACCTGTTGACCAGGTCCTTTATTCCCCCTCCAGTGGGTTACTCGGGTCGTGCCTTTGCCCACCTCGCCCTTTTGCCCCGCAGAGACTTTTTCCGGTGCGTCTCTCAGCCCCCTCTGACCTCTGAGTGCCTCGAACGCCAGCAACCCTCTTCTTTTTTGCCAGCCCGCCAACCTTTTCGTCTTTGGCTCTTTTCGTGTATCTTTGGCACCCTTGTCTTCCAGATCGTAATTGTGTAAACGACCCCTTTCCGTGTCTTTCCCAACCTCCTCCCGGTCTAGCGCGGTCCCGACGCTTTTGATACGTCGCAGATTAGACAGTTTCCCCTTTTACTCTTCCCGATCCCCCGGTCACTGTAGATCTCGTTGCGCTGCATTAACGCATCCTTCCCCGTCCTCAAGACAGCCTGAGAGGTCAAGCCCCAGTCCTGTTTAATACCTGTAAGTGCCACTCCTACTCCTGTTAACGCAATGCAATCATTGTTTCTTTTTTGTAACTTTCTCCAAGATTAGGACCGCAGATCACCCCCGATTCCGATCCGCATAACGTTGGCAATCTGTATGTATACATACCTCCCTCCAGCCCCGTTGTCCTTTTTTTGACGTCCTGTTGTCAAGATTTTCCCTTACCAAACCCCCCCCCCCCGACGTGGCAGGGTTCTTCTTCTACGATGTCGTGAATACTTTACAGGATTTTTGTCTAGCCCCCCGGAGGACCCCGGCCGCTTCCGACCTATTTCTTGGCCCCTGCCTGATTTACCTCTATGACGGAGTAATAGAGCACCTCGGAACCCTACCGTGAAGATCGAAGAACGCCCCAGCCCTGTCCCACAGCTTGTTGATCCTCTTCCGGAGACTTTTCGCTGGAAGATGGGCCCGTCAAAACGCTCCCCCTTATGGATAGATGCTTGGTAACTATTATTCGCATCCCCGCGGTAGATAAATCCTCCGGGGAATGCCCATGGTCGTTTGGTAGGACTTTTCGTTTTTCCTCTTCCGTCTTTTGACTGCGGATATCGATGAATTGGAGGGCCCCCCAGTAACAGAACCTCCATATCCCCCTGAACAGTAACATGCTGTCCGTTTCCCTGCTCACATGATCGGCGAACTACCCCATCATCTGCCTTCGGGCCTCGGCTTCCCCTCATGAAACAGGCCTGCCGCTTTCCCCCCTCCTTATGGTGTGACCGAGAATCACTTTTCCTTCTTGCTTCACGGAACCATGGGTCCGTACACACTCTGTGGCAACAACTCATGGCCAGAACCCCTTCCCCTGACTCCCCCCCCCTCAAAGTTTCCGTTTAGTAAATGGAAATGTGGATCGGCCGCGCTGGGTATAAGAACACAAATCTCTCTTCCTCCCCTCCTTTTTGAGTGCGTCTTGTGTCTTTACCCCGCGCGTTGTGATTCCAAGGTTTCTAGGCTTAGTTCTTGCGATCGCGCCCGGTGTTCTTTGCCTGGTGTTTCCCCTCTGGTCACCCCGCCCCGCCCGGGGCCTTGCTCAGAGAGTTCGGACCGGGAACCAGCTGCTATGCTTTTCCCCCCTACTCCTGCGCAGCGGTCCTTTGCCCTGTTTGAGGACAGACCCCCTGTTGTCCGCAGCCAGGAGATTAGGGCCCCTTACGATCGGTCTGCGCCTCGCATCTCTCATGTGGTTGTCTTATTATAGCTTGTACTGTTTGTCGGCGCCCTCCATCGAGTTGCCCAGTTCCAGTCTCCTTCCCCCCAACCCGGACCCGTCCCCTCTCCGGTCAGATCTTGCGTGACCGCTGGTCAGGCGTGATCGAAGTCATTTCCCTCCGACCGGGCTCCGACCGCTTTGGGCCCTCACTAGATCTTGGCTATTTCGCTGGAACTTTGGCACCCCACCCTGACGTTGGACATAGGATCCTGTCGGCTATGGTTCGCTTTTGGCCGACCCCTTTGGATTTTCACTTCCTCTGGTTTTCCGCATCGCCGGTCCACTGCCACCTTCTTAGGCTTGGCCACGAGCGCCCCCTTTCGTCCCCGCCCTCCGGGCCAGCGGCAAGTAGACCCTGCAATCTGGTTTTAGTACGAATCTTCACCCCCCCCACAGGGCAATTCCACAACCCAATATTCAAAAACCCTTGATTGTCTCTGTGGCGTTTGGATACCATAGCGCTTCCCCCTCTGTGGCCAAAATCGTCAATTGGTGCGTTCCGTGAATACTGTCTGAGGTTCCCTTTGTTCAAACGGCCACGTTTTTGAATCACGTTTCTGAATTCATCTACGTCGGACCCCCCCCCAAGTCCGCGTGCCGGCTCTTTCTGAACGGGAGGACTTCGTTGTTTTTCTGTATAGGGCAGAGTGACTATAAGTCCATCCCTTTTCGGTTGACTGGGTTTACGTTCCCCCCCTTCTCAAGCCTTTGCCGCCTAAAACTTCCGCCTTCTGATCTCCTGTTGAGATGTAATAAATCCCCTGGGTTTCGGACGATTTCTGCCTCCCCCAAGTTTTCCTTCTTCTTTAAGCCTGGACCTGTAAACTCCCGACCCGAAACGAAATTTCTTCCACCACTTTGTGGTTGATGCTTTAGAGGTCTTCTCCGGTGGCCCCATTGCCTTCCTTTATCGCCGCCTTTCTCCGGCCCTTCTACCTCGTTAGAGTTTTTTTCCGAGCATTTACCTTGCGTTTTTGTCCAAGGTTCACTATTTTTAAAGGAAAGGTGTGTCATTGCTTCCTTTTTTTTTTCCGATTGACTCGCATCAGACTTCTCCGCTTAACCCTGGCTCTCTTCCCTGAGTAGGAAGTTCTTTCCTTCTCCTAAGCTCTAGGCGACGCGATTCGGTGGGCAAGTGGTTTTTGCTGTATGTCCTACCTGTTAAGCCTGTTGACCTTTTTTTCGGGACTACTCCACCTTCGAGCTTGTTTTGAGCCAACTGATCTTGGTCCTTCGTTTTCAGTCGTGTTTCAACCGCTTTTTTTTTCCCCCCCCCCTTCGACGACAATCGAGCTTAGGTCACCACATTGCCGCGAAAGTTTTGATCCCCAACTGACGCGACCTTTGACTTTACCTGAGGATCTGTTCCATTGTCTCTATCCTTCAGAAGTTTTTTTTTTTTGACCAGTTGTCTAGAAATTGAGTGTGAAAACCCCCCCCAACCCTGCTCTCGTGAAAGAGCACCACCCTCAGAAGTTTCGAAGGACGTCTTCAAGGGTGGAGCTTCGTTTTTCCGTCCCCGTGGGATGCTTTCCGCCGCCACATTTCCGCAAATGTCACCGCATTGTGCTAGGGTCGAAGTCAGCAAGATTTTTTTTTTCTCTTTTGCTTTATGAGCATTTCCTTCTTTTGGTCCTTGGCAGCGCTCCTGGGCTGACTTCGTATTTTTCCCACATAGACCCAAAATACACCTCACTCCCGAGGCTTTTCCACGGGTTGCCCTTTCCGTTTGTTGCGATGTAGTTACCCATTCTTTTTTTTTGTCTCAGTCAGTTTTTTGATTCACCTTTTTTTTTCCCCGATTTGTTGAATCCAATAGAAAGGATCTTTGGTTCTCTAATTTTGATGTGGTTTGTCCACTCCGAAGTATCCCCTCCCGATCCTCCCCACTCGGGATCACGGGAGTGGGAAGGACCGACCTTCCACGATACTATACCGAGTCTTTAACCCCTTTCCTCCCCTGAGTTCGAGCTACGGAAGCGTTGCAGCTGGCGCTGATGTATGCCTTGGCCCTTTCTTCCTTTTAGATTTTCGCAGGTTCCTTATAAGTTGGCTTTTGTTGGAGGACTTGTTTTCTTTTCCGTACCAGGTTACCGCCAGTCGGTCCACGAGCGGGACGCCTCGGCCTGCAGGATTTTTTCCCCAAAAGGTGACGTTCTCTCCCTTATTTCCCTCCACGAGTAAGGGTTTGCTTCCCTTCACTGCGCTGGCCCCCCTCTATTCTTGGTCGACAGCCCTCGCCCCCCCCCTTCGTCTGGCGTATTAAAGTCCCCTCCCGCGCACGGCCCCCAATGGTGATTTCAGTCCCCTAAGGGTAGACACCCCTGTGAGGGCGGCGTAGTGGTCACCCAACACCCCTCCTTTCCAAATCGAGCAGGCTCACTTGACTTGCCGAGGGCCCTCTTTAAACCCTTTCTTCAGTGGTTGTCTTTGGCTGCCCGTGTACCCACCCCGCCAGTCCCCTTGTTCCATGAAGTTTTCGCACTCGGTGCTGCTGATCTCACCCACCCTCTTGGAGTTATCCCCTGGTGGTCTCCCTCTCTCCCGTGTTTTTGTCTCAGGGATATCCACGGGCGGGCCCGATGAATTTTGCCAAACCCCCCCCTTTTTTGACTCCCTGAAACGATTCACCCAGCCTTCCGCTCCCCCCTTTATTACCTCCAGAGGCAGGTCTTTTCGAAGTTCCCCTCCGACACACAGCGTGCCACTGCTGGCGCGACTCGGCGAATAGTCCCCCCTCACCTGCTTCGCTTGGCCATGGTGGGCCCGCAGTGCGATGGGCTCCCGAGGTTACTTGTCAGCCCCCGTGTTCTATTAAGGAGTCTGTCCCCTTCTTCAAACTAGAGCGAGTGGCCCCTCTGCTCTTTTTCCTTTCCCTTGACTTTTTTCAACGCCGAGTCATTGATGCTTGAGGTCGCTCAGCACAACAGTGGAGCTCTTCTTCATGAGGAGGCCCTCTTAGTGGGAGCAGCCCCTTTTTTCCCGGTGTGCACCTCCACTCACCGGCCCCATCCGATAGACCGCCACTACTGTTAACACTGCGGAGAGTTTGCCGCCACGTGTCCCTTGCTCCGCGACGCCCCTTTCCTCGTCCCTGCCTTTTCTCAGGATCCAGCGTTTTCGGAACAGTTGAATCTTGTATTATCAAGGTCTAGTACTGATGTAGTGTAGGCCCAGTCGCATCTTGTTGCTGCTCCCTACCGCAGTACCCCGCTTCAATTGGAGGCATCCTTTTGCCATGGGAACCCATCCCCCCCCCCCCCCTAGCCCTCGGACAAAATATCTGTGTCTCCTTTGGATTAACCATTGGGCTCGCCACACTCGTGCCATCCCAACCACACAATATGTAACACGCGCGCCCAACCTTCCTCCTTTTTAATTGCGGGTAGGTTGCCTAGTTTCTCACTTCCGTTTACCCCCGGGCCGCTCTCCTTACCCCACTAGGTAGTGAATTCGCTAACCACTATATCACCCTTTCTTGACTTCCGTGATTCCATTTTCTTCCCTTTTTTTTTCTTCGTTACCCGGGTCAAGGAATCGGCGACGGTGATACTGGCTTCTCTGCCCTGCCCTTTTTTCCAAACCTCTCTCCGAGGGTGTTTGCTGGTTCTTGAACAGAGACTTGGTGTTTCCTTCTTACCTGTTCCAACACGGTCCGATATTCTCACCCCCTCTTTTCTTTCAGGTTGTCCCCGCCAATTTCCTTCTCTTAGTAACCCTTTTTATCCGGAATGGGGAAGGTTAATTTGACCGTTGATCTTTCTTCCGAACCGATTGGTCCTGGAATTTTACAACAATGTTTATAACCCTCCACTTCCCCTTCCCAGGCCCCCACGCGGTTGCTCGATATCGCCAATTCCCCTTCCCCTTGATTGTAATATTGAAATTGTGGTCGGCCCCCCACCATTTCATTTCCACTCCCCCATAGTAGATAAGGCCCCAACTCTAGTAGGTGGCCACCCATCCGTAGACGAGGTCTTATATTTAATCCCCCAATTAGAGGGAGGGCCCCTGTTCTTCAGAGCTTGTCTCCCCGCAGCGTCGGCGGTCTGCTGTTTTTTTGGTTGCATCGTGATTCCTAGTTCCCAGGTAACCCCCCGGATTGACATGGTCATATGGCTCCAGCATCCTCCTTCCATGAGTCCACAATATTTTTTAGTGATCGTCGCCCACTAGCAGCGCTTACTTTTTTTCTTACGACCAGGGCGGCGTGCTGGCGGCCCCCTCCCCGTCCCTCGTGAGCGAGACCTCGCAAACCTACCAATGTTTCGTCAGAACGACCCCCCCCTTTGTATCGTTTTGGTTCTTCCCATCTTTGAAACCCTCGTGCAGAGTGGTGGTAAACCCTTTCCACCCCTTCTTGATTACCCCGTCTCGTCCGGCTCATTCTATATTTTTTGCAAATTCTTGGAGCCGCACCGAAAACCCCGAATACCTTCTCTTTTTGAATCTGAGAGTTTTCCAGTTCCCGTCACGCGCAACGAACAGTCCCCGATTTTTTCATTTTTCCCCGTTCCTTTTTTCATCCTAACTTTTTGATGCAATTTTCATCTGGAATTGTTTACCGCCGTCACGGGTTCCCCCCTATTGACTCGCCAGAAGCAACCCCAAACAAAAAACCCCACCCCAAAAAGTTTTCTCAGATTTGTCCGCACCCTCAAGGTGCAGATCTTCTATGTTTTTCCAACGCCAAGCTTCAAGCCCAAGGTTTTGATCAGTTGTGGCCCGGTTCTCCCCCGGGTTGAAGATGTTTTTTCAACCCACCCCAAAGACCTTTTTTTTGCCGTTGGAGGAGGGTCTCTTCTTCCTGGGGGATTAGATTTTTTGGCGCCGTCAACTCGGAGGAGCAGTCTGCAGAGACGTTTCTAATGCCTCTTTTACCGATTTTTTTAGGACGTACCTTTTCGTACAAAGGCTTTTCCCACTCATTGTATACTGCGAAAAGACGCTAGGTCCAAGAGTATTTTGGTGGACGACCCCAACCTACGCAGACGGTGTCCTACGCGCAAGAGGTTCCCGCCCCGCGACGTTCCATCGGTTGTTTAGGTCAAATGATCTCTCTTATACTCCTTGACACTCCTAGCTTTCCCAAGATTGTTTTGGGGGGAGCTCGTTCCCCTGGGATTGCCTGGCCTCCCTCAATTTAGAAAAGACACACCTTTTACCAGACGCCCCCGTATTTCCCAAAAACCCCACCGTTCAAATGGATAGTTTCTTAGTCTCTCAATTCTCAGTGGACCACCCTCGCCTGGCGAAATTCATATAGATTTTTTCCCCCCCCAGACCCCGCACAATTAGGCAGAAGATTTGGGACGCTATCTGTTCAGAAGACTCTGTATAACGGCACGGTGGATTTGACCCACTGCTGGTTGTCCCCCCACTTAAGACCCGGCGCGATCCAACCGCCGTGGTTTGTTGGTTTTTTTTTTTTTTTTTTTTTTTTTTTTGGGGGGGGTTTTTTTTGGGGGTGTTTGGGGTGTGGGGGCTGCCTTTACATGACGGGTAAAGGAGCTTGGTATGGACCCCCTACACAAATATTATCTTTCCTCCTCCATCTTGAGTCGAGTTTTTATTTTTTTAGGTGTCCCATTAACCATCGGGAATGTCTTTTTTTTTTTTTTTTTTGCCCCAATGCCAGGTTCGAGGAATGTTTGGGCTATCGCTCCACGCTGAAGTGTTTGCCCCCCAGTTGAGTACTATCCCCTGTTGGCCAGTTCCCCCCGATTCGGAGGACTTAAACACTTTGTCTTTTTCTTTCCCTCAAGTGAACTTGCCTTTCATTTTTTTACGTTCGTCGCGGCACTCCCCGGGGCTCTTTCCGGAGATTTTGTTTTTTCTTTTCTGTTAAGAAGCATGCATGTGCGTCAGACTCCGGCCCAGCCATGTGCCCGTTGTCATGTTGTTTGAGGTTGGACTGTTGAGGCCAGTACTATTCCACTAAATCCCTTCCGTCGCGGCCCACCCCCTGAACCCCCCTGCCCTGTTACATCCAGCGGCTGGATTGATCTCCGGAGGTATCAGCTTTAGCATCTAATTCGACCCCCTCTTCGAGAAGAGGAGTTTGGTAATCTCCGACCTTCTTTGGACCAGTAGCCCAAACCCAACCCTGCTCGTGGACCTTTGCGAATGTCGGCCTCTTTCTGTGTTCTTTCGATGGACGTCCATGGCCGGCCTCCTCGCCGTTCACCCAGTCTCGAGCGTGCTTTTCCTACCGTAGTTGTCGCCCTGCCCGCCTCGTCCGTTGCGCAATTTCCTCTTCTTACATCTAGCCTCCGGACACTGTTGTCCCCTCTTTTTTTTTGATTTTTTCTTTTTCCCCCCCCCGAAATCTTAAACCACCCCAGGCACGGACCCATCCTCAACCCCTGCTTGTCAGCTGGTTTTGTTTTTTTCATACGACACCCGCGATGCCCACCCCCTTCCATGGAGGGACACCCCCCCGCCTCTTTTTTTTGCTTCTGCTAGATGTTTCTTTGTCAAAAGGCCCCCTGATTTCATTGATTTTTTCCCATTTGTGAATTTAACTTCCCGTAGTCTCGTACCCACGTTTCCGCCTCCGCGCCCCCCCTTGTTCCTTTGGGGACTTTCTTCGTGAAGGCATTCCACCCGTCCTTCCCACATCTTTCGCATGCCAGGGTTGCGTTTTCCCCCTTCGCCACAATCCTTCATCCCGATCCTCCAAAGATTATCTTCTATTCTCAGGGGCTCGGTGGTACCACGAGTTGTAGTTACCCCCCCCTCCTGATTTTCCGACAAGGTTTCCTGAGCCCCCCGAAATCCCGACCCCAAGGTGGCTTTCGTCGGCCAACAGATTTTCTGGTTTGTTGGAGTTTTTCTTTTCTTCCGGTTCGCTGGGGCCTCGGAACTTTCCCCGTTCCCCCCTGTTTTACGGCCGTCTCCCTGCGAAAGGGTTTGGTTTTTCGAAGCACGTTCCCGTAGTAGGACACTTCCTTACGGTGAGCCTATGATTTCAATCCGGTCTTCTGGAGACCTGAGGAAATAGGGCCCCCAGTCCCTGCCGACGCTTCTTTGACTTACCTCTTGCCCTAAGATTGCAACACCTTCAGGTGTATGAACCTCTCCGCCCCGGCAGCCCCATTAGTTTCCCCTACGCCAGGTTTTTCTTGTGGAGGACGACCTTTTGAGTTAAGAATATTTTTCCCTTCCCTTCTTTCTTCACCCCGACCCTTGACCGAGCTTGTTGGTCATTCATCTAGTTGCCCACTCCTTTAGCTTTCGTTTGAATTTCCACCCCCCCTCTTTTTCCTCCTACGTCCAATCGATCGGCCAAAGACCCCTCACCTGCCTCCAGTGTTCTCTTTTAAAAAATTGGACCTCCTCTTGCCGCCACCTGGACGACGTGGACCCCCTCATCTTTTCGAGATAAAGTCCTCCCTTCTGGTTGGGACAATGCCTACTAGTTGCACACCCCCCCCACCGTAATCGGCGTGAACCTGCAACCCCCCCCCCCCGATCAGAGAGGTTCTTCTGCCGGCTCCAGTGCCTTATCCCCGGCCGTCTGTTTCGGTACAGTGGAGGAATTTTTTCTCCCCCATTTCTACCATTGCCCCAACGTTTAAGGAAGTATCTGATTTTCGTACCTACGCCCCCCCCCCGGGTCCTTTTTAAGTCCCCCCCCTTTGGCTTTGATGGACCTCCTAGTAACTTTCTCCCCATAGATTATGCCCCTCCCATGCTCTCGGTAAATTGGTGGCTCGCGATTACTTCCTTTTGTTTTTTATCCGAGTGTTTGTGCCCCTGTTTATCTCGTGTCCAAAACCTTTCGTTTTAGTGGTTGTTCCGTTTCTTCTCTGCTTGTGGTGTCCCATTTGCCGATACGCCGCTCAGCCCTCAGCGTTCCGTTTGTTTTTCCTGTGCTTTTGAACACGATGCCCTATTCCTCCAAGATAATGATTTACCGCGCCCTGGCCTCCCCGCAGAATCAACTGTTTTTCCGAGGCCTTGCCGCGTTGCGTTGGGAGGAGACCCCTCCCCTTCCTGCTTCGGGGCTCCGGGGACCTTCGGCCAATTACTATTCGTCAGTTTACTAAGTCGTGGCGTTAACAGGCCTTCGTTGAGTGTGTTGTAGCTTTTCCCGACGGTACCGATCCCAACTCCTTGGGCGTCCGCGGCCCTCTTACATAAAACCTTTTTCTGGTCCCGGCCAGACCGCCTTAGTCTCTGATTATGGTGCGGGCGCTTTCCCCTCCTTTCCCCTATCGTAGACGTTCGAGTTGTCTCGACTTCGCCCCGCCGCGCACGGCTACCCGGACGCGGTGCTGCCTACACCTCGGTTCGGCCCCTTTTTCTCCCGGCGGCAGTTTTCCCCCCCCCTTAACCCTCCTAATTAGTCAGGTGAAGGGCACTCGGCGATTTGCGACAACCCACCACCCCCTCTCTGGTGTCGTGCTGCCCGTTTTCACCCCGACAGGGAATGCTGGTTTGGCAGCCTGGGTTCGTTTTCGCGGGTCTGCAACGCGGTTGATGATTCAGTCCCCTCTTGCAAGGGATTCTCTCTCTCTCCTCCCTCCGTTTTGGTTTTTCTCGCTCTTCCACTGGCCGTTTCCCTGCCAGAAACGCCATCGGTCTTTCTCGAGTAGACCCGTTGTCAGCCTACCTCGCTTCCATGTCTTTTGGCTCGGAGAAACGAAACCCTCTTTTTTCCCGACGGCTGGCTGAGCACATCTGCGAGTAGTGCCCCTTCCCTGCTTGATTGGCATGATGTTCTTTTTTGACCCCCCACGTCCTTTTTGCCGCCGTCGACGGTCGACAGGAGGTGTAAGCACCCTTAGTCGTTTTTTTTTTTTTTGCGTTACCTTCTTGATAGCCGAGAGTTCTGTCTTTAGACCTTCGATTGTGCTTGCCCTTTTTTTTCCACGCCCTGCGTCACCTACGACGTCATCGTCGCGACACCCCGTTTTAGCGCATTCTTCTTCCCCGCGGAGCCCATTTTTGGGTCTCAACTTCTGGTAGGTGCGGCACCTTACCCCTCCCCCGGCACTAGACGCCGTCATACGAGCGGCCCTGCGGCGCGAGATTGCCGCACGGTCACCTTCCGAATCCTGACTGACGCGACCTCCCTCGGCCCCATGCAGGAAAAAGCCCCCCGTACCTTTTTGATGTGAGATATGGGAGTAGAGGAGTTGTCTCTATCTGACTTTTTTGCCATCTCTCGGGTTTCTTTCCCCCCCTTCCCCACTCCGCCGTACGCTATTTTCGGCATCGCGTACTGCATTGGGTCCACCCCACTCAAAACTAGAGCCCCCCTTCCCAAACAATAGACGGGCGTCTTTTTCCTGAGACAGGCTCCGCACCCCCGGTCTCAAAATAGTACCTCCACGCGCGCCACCCCGGCCTGATTTTCCTCCCCTCAGTAATGGGACAATAGGTTTTTTTGGATATGTCCCTCCTGTCCGCGCTGCATGACCGCTTTCCTACTTTCCTCAAAATTCATCACTAAACGACTTTGCTTAAGGTTCTCACGGGTTGGTGCTTCGCTTTGGTAGCGGCGGTCCTCCCCCCCTTTGGAAGCCTCCGGCTCCGCTCGGCATTTGCACTGTCCCCCCCCTCCTTATCAACCTTGAGAGAGGGTTGTTTTTCTTTGCGGCACCGAGCATTTTTGTGTTTTTTTCCCTCTTTTAGCTCCGGTTAAGCCCACCGGCAGGCCTTCTATTCGAACAGATCTCAGGTTGTCCAGTCCTACTAGATCCGTCCTTGTTAGCGTCACCACCTTTAGTCATTTTTTCACGTGATCTTGAGCACTGACCCTTTCTTGCGTCGCCTTTTTTTACCCCCCCTTCCCAAATCCTAACCTCTCAAATATTCTTTGGCTCATCTCGCCAACAACTCTCGGCCCCTGATAGGTTCCATTTTTTCCTTTTTTCAAACTTCAGGCTGAAACTTCCCATGTCGTACGACCAAAGTTTTCACCCCCTTCCTTTTCTTGTTTCCCCCCATATAGGAGGAACCTCGGTTGATTCGGGCACGACCCACTTTTTTTGGCCAATAGTATTTATTATCTCCTTGAGTCCACTATCGGCAATGATTTGAATTTCCCCCTTCTCCCATACACTCTGATTGACGGCACATCATCGTCCTTCCTTTGTTGGACGGGTAGCTTTCGCAACCAATATCCCTTGCGAGAGGACTACCCTTACGAACGCTGGGGCGGCGACGGGCGCCTGCAACTCGAACGGCTTCCATCCCCCCCTGCCAAGCCCCCCCCATGATGTGAGAGTCCCACAATTTGTAGGATTGTTTTTCGGCCCTGGCAACCTTGATTTAATCTCGGAAATTTGGCCCGACCCTAGTACCCCCACAGAGAAAAGGATTCTGGCGACGAGCGTTTGAATCGCTGTCAAATCTGAAGAATGGAAAGTCAACCCCTCCTATCACCTTGCTTAGTTTTGACCGATGTTAGCTCTTCCTCTGAAAGCTCAGCAACGATTTACCTCCCCGTTCGCCCGGGCCGGCTCCTGTCGGCACTGATTACCCCGTTCAGTGACATTGAATCCTGTGTCCCAAGTATGTGTTTTTCCGCCCTCGCTTCTTCCAGGAACGCACAACTATTAAATTTTTTTTTCGCCCCTCAGTGTGGAAATAGATCTTGGCGTCTAACTGGTCCGCTTCAAGAACTGTTTGGAATCTTGGGTTCCCCCCCCATCCTTGGTTTTAGCTTTTTTACAGAACTACAACCCCAGTGTTAAGTGGTTTCGGGTCGCGTCCTTTGTCTGGTTGAATGATGGTGCTGCGAACACCCTTCTTTTTCTTTCACCGACGGGATTGGCCCCTGTAGATTAGCAGACCGTGTTCTCTCTTTGGTGTCCCCGGAAGTACCTTTCGGCCCAATACCCCCCCCAGATATATGCCCAAGCATGGCCACGAGCCTTTGGTCACTACGTTCCCCGCGCCTTTCCGACTACTCTTTCCCGCGGAGGATGGCCTCCTTGTTATTCAATTTGGCCATTATCATGATACCCCGCGTCTATACCCGCCTCTGCTACCTTTCGAGGGGTCGTTTTTACGTGTGGATGGCGACCTTTTTATTTCCGGCGAATTTGCAGGCGACCGCAACCCATTCAAGAACGGCCTAACATCCCCCTTGTGGTCCGTGTAGTCTCACCTGTAATTGAGAATCGGTAAGGATACGCCTTTATTAATGAGCACATCGGCAGATTGGACATGTCCCTGCACCCAAATTCCGCCCCGCGTCTCTGGGCCCTTACGCCTCCCTGGTTCCGCCCCGTCCGCGATGAACCCTTTTCTTTTTTTTTCGGGCACTTGCTTTTCGCAAACAAATTCCCTTCGAACAACGGCCATCTCAGACGACCGCGATTACCGTCCAGTGGAGGGCGATGTTCTTCCACCTCACAACCTTTT
>Ga0179593_1316622_pt1 | contig 29463 bp, 37 predicted proteins | sample CZODoug2_1_08_16_FD_185931 | JGI IMG/M metagenome (GOLD analysis project Ga0179593, IMG submission 185931) | Vadose zone soil fungal communities from Angelo Coast Range Reserve, California, USA - CZODoug2_1_08_16fungal (PacBio error correction) | ecosystem: Environmental > Terrestrial > Soil >... | reverse complement strand
CCCCCCTTTACATTCCAGATGGGAATCTCTTTCGGCCACCCAGAGAATTCCCCAACCACCGATACGTCGTATACTCTTTCCTGCCCCTCTTTGACATTCCCATCCCCCTCTCAACGCTTCAAGAAATACAACGAAGGTCTGTCTTCTTTTCTATTGAATTATGACACTGAGTCACCACCTTGAATCTCCCCACCAACCCATTAATACGTTACGAGACGCAAGCTCCCTCTCCCCCCACCCCCATTCTGGTTCCCCCCATAGTTTGGAGATGTTACCTATTTCCTGAAGATCTTGGAGCGTCTCTATTTAGGCCCTGATTGACCTTAAAGTCAGCTTCATCCCTTTTGCCGAGATCTGCAACGTCTCCCACCCAGTTTTCCGGTCATGCCCCCCTTTGTGCGTTTGAGCAAGAGCAATTCTAGGAGAGAAAGTACTCGAGCTTCCTCCCATGCCTCCCATTATCTTATCTTTTTTAGGGGTTATTTGCCAGTAAAGCGAACATTGTGAGTTCCCCAAAGATTATTTCGATGGGAGCATCAAGAACAGTGAATATGATTCTTTTCCTTCCCGCTATACCCTTTCATGTCTATTCGTTGGGCCTTTTTCTTTTAAAAGGGCCTGATGGTACAGGCGGTCTCGTGGTTTTCTGGTGTACACTTCCTGATGCGTCCTGTCACGGAGGGTTGCGAGGCGTAGGCTCCTCCGGGACTTAGATGATATTTAATAAGACTATTTCTGAATCCTCTTCAGGTAATTTGACGCAGCTTCACCCTGCCAGTTCCCCTTACTCTAGTGGCACCCCGCCCCTCGCCTCCGACTTCCCCTTTCCACAAATGAACCCTGAATCGACCCCGACCTTTTTCTTTCCCTTGGTCCCTCCCTTTCATAACCGATCCCTGTTCGTTGTGCATACTCTTTACTGCAGTTTTCGGCAATACTTTGGGCCCTTTTGTTGAGCACCCACCAGGGAGAACGCGTGTGCTCCTGATGCCCCCTTCTTCCTTTTCTAAGCACTTGATCGGTTCCAACCGGCTCTCGTACAAGGCAAAAGCAAACCAACGGGTCTCCCACCTGGTTTCGGTAATTTCTTATATATTCCTTGCCGCCTCCCTAAGGGAAGTTACCTACCTCGACAATATCGCTCCCCGTTACTTCTCCTCCTCTCCCTCGTGAAGAACCTTTCACCTCCTTATGAGGCGTTTATGGCCCATTTTTTTTTTCCGCGGCCCGATGAATGTGCTTGAATCGCATTGTCGACCCCTTGCCCAATCAGAACAGGCCCTTCCTCGCCCACATCGCGTGTGTGAGGAATCGCTTCGGATCACTACTTTCCTGATTATTATATGTTAGGCGTTTGGAAGGGCGGATATGGGCGCCATCTCTTCCCAGCTTTTCCGTTGGGAATGAGTAGAGATAGACGATACCAGTGGGAGTGTCCCGCACCTGGCATTTGCAAAACAACTAAGGCAGTGCTTCAGTCTCGGTCTCCCACCGGTTTAAGTTGGAGAAGCCCGTGTTCCCCCCTTTTTTATCAGACATGTGATGTTTTTTATGTAACTGAATTTCTTCCCCCCTGACGTCCATAGTAAGTCTGATCCCCCCACTGTTGTAAAGGCTCCTACTCCCTGGAAAACTTTCACCCCTCTTCTACTGGGCACGAAACTCTTCACCGTTGACGACACCTAGAGTTCTTCTTCTTTCCAACCCTGGCTACCCCGTCCCTTACCGCGTATACCTCCTTCGCACCCCATGGGCCCGGCAACTCCCTCGTCCCCCTTCCGTCGTACCTTTGAAAGGATCCTTTGCCCTCGCGCCTCCGCCTTTCTCCTCCCTGCCCTTTCGTTACCACCTCCCCCTTCTACGTTTCCAATAAGACTCACTTCCCCTCTCGTCATCGTCTTCCGGGTCATCTCGGTAGGCCCGAAGGGGCATTCGCCACCCCCTTTCTTCTCGCCTTTCAACAACGTGTTAGATGTAAGGCCCCCCGTCCCCATTTTCCGCCTTTTGAATCGTTCCATCGGCGCAGGAGATAGGTCACGAGCCCCCCGCCCCCCCCGTGATTTTTTTTCCAAAATGCCTGAAAGTCCCCCTCCTGTTCTCCTCTCCTGAAAAGCGAGGCTGAGGTAGATTTTAATCATCCCTGTGACATAGAAGCTATGTTACATAGTCTGGTCTGACAAGCCTCAAACCACCAAAGCCATATCTCGGCCTACCTAGAGAAGGACTCTCAGATAAGAACCATGTCATTAAGGTGGATTCTTCTTTCGCCCCCTTCTTCTCAACTATTCCTCATGGTGCGTCACAGGAAAGGAAGGGAATGCTTAGCTCTACCTTTCATCGACACAAGGCCGCGCTTCTCCGATTTTTTCATTGCCTTACATGAACATTTCCAAAGAGAACCCCGCCTTTTCCGCTCACTCTTTCCCCCCCCCCCCGGCATCTCCCTTGTCGGACAGAATCTCCCTTGAACTCTCTTTGGTCGTGACTAAGTGGGACAGACCCTCTTACAGTTCGTTTCTTCTCTTCCTTTCCAAACTTCTTCCCCTCTCCCCAGGATTGGAGCCCCACCCTCGTTTCCCCACCGCCATAGACGTGCGCGGGCCTGCACATAAGAGGAGACGTCTGGCCGCGATTCTCACCCCCCTCTTTAGCCCCTGGATTAAACCGTGTTTGCAAGAGACCCGCCAGCGCGCCGCCGACTCAACAGACCACCCCCCCCCCCCTCGGTCTAGATGGATGGAGCCTCCGCTGCCCCACAGCGATCGTTACTGGTCTTCAAAGGACTCTCCAATGTCCCGAGACAACAACGACCCCTCCCCCCCTCGTTGACCTCTCCCCCGTCATTCGCCGTCGCTGAGTTCCTCACACCACTGAGAGTGCCCCCCTCCTCGCCATTGCTTATTTAAGGAGTAGAAGATCCTTGCCTCAAACATTCTACTTTTCCAGGAAAAGTTTTCTCCTGCCCTTTCTCCCCTACTTCGAGGGTGAAAAATTTCAGTAGTCCTCGGGTGAGATGAGTACCACCCACTTCCGTTCCCCCCCCACTATAGCAGAACACTTCTTCCCTCCACCCCCGCCCGAAATGCCTTACCTACTGTTTTTTATTGCCGAGACTGTATTCTGTTTCCCCTCCCAAGAGGTCGCTCGTCCGCTTGCATATTAGAACCCGCGCACGACCCCTTCTTCACTTTCTTTTCTTCTGCGTGCTGCAGAATTAGACAGTGGCGCGGCCTGGCAATCCTCCGCGTGCCGTGACTTTCTCTTCTTTTCCTCATCTTTCTTTTGTTTTTCTCGAGATCCAAAACATCATCGGAACCCTAGTAGTCGTATTCCAGTTCCTTTCCGACTTCTTAGAGGCGCTAAAGAGACGATCTTCTCCTCCTTTAGCAGGCTCCAGTCCCGCCCCGTAGCCTCCCCCACCCCCCCCTTTTCGGTGAGGTGTACCGACTCCCCAGTCGGCCCCACCCGTCCTTCTAATTGGAAGATCGTGTCGTTCTCCTTTTTTTAGCCGCATTTTTTAACCTGTTTCTTCGGTGTGCGTCCTTTTCTCCGCCCACGCTGCACTTAGGCCTTCTCTCGATCTTGCGATGTCACTGCACCTTCCTTTTTCCTTTTCGCGCCTTTGGAGGTCGCTCTCTTCGAAGCCGGTTCTCCCTTCATGTTTGACAGAGTTGAAGCTCATGGTGGTCGAACCAGGATCCGTGCTTGTTTTCGCGTGAGATTTAGGTTAAGTTGGTCTCAGTTTATTCATTGGACTCTTGCCTTTCCGCGAGTATCGTCATCCTCGTGCAACCCTCCCATCACCATATTAGAGATTTTTTTTTTGGAGTGAGTGCGGTGAGTTCGTAAGCTCTTCCGGTATCTTCCAGTTTTTGTATGGGATACCCTCCCCGTTTGCTTTCCGGCTTCGTCTTTTTCTGACTGCCCGATGATGAGCAGATCCCCCCCTCCTGCTGGTTCAGTCCACGATTTTGGACTAATCCATTGGTCTCGACCCTTGTTTGTCCCTTCCTCTTTCGCGCGAAAGGGCGGCCGGTGACCACCTTTTTTTTTTCGTGCCCGCCTCTTTTGGACGCGGTGCGGTCATGTAAGACGTGATCTCGGGGTTCCTGGTTGGCTTTATGGTTTTGAGTGATCTTCTTTCATGTCCGGCCACTTCCCTAGGGCTGGCCTAGAGGCTTCTTCCTCTTCCCGATTTGCTTTCGTCCTCGTCTCATTTGACGCGCTTCGTCGTGGTCTACAGTTCGATTCCCCCCGATCGCGCACAAAGAAGACCTGGTAAACCATGTTCGTCGAAGGCGGCTCTTCCGGACCTAGAAGACTCCTAGCGATCATTGAGGTGTTTGTTTGCCTCTTGAATCCGTCCGAGTACCCACATCCTTGTCATTAACGTTGATTCTGCAAGTCAAGGGAAACCCTCCCTAGTCCCTTCTGGTCTCCCTTCTGTTTTTTCTTAAGCCCGGCTCTGACGGCTTGAAGTCCCGACGAAGAGCTCTTCCATTTTCTTCTTGCGTCACCTTCTTTTAATCGAATTTACCACGTCTTTAGTATGCCGCCAATTGGGACATAGATTGCCCCCCATCCTTGGCCTACTATCGAAGACCTCTCTCGCATCCTTCCGGAAGGTAGTAATACAGAAGCGCCTTAGTCTTTCTCACCCCTTCTTTCCCTTCTGGGTAAAGGTTGGGTGTTGGAAATCTCGAGAAGATTTTGCATGTACTCCTCCTCTCTTTCTGCCTTCTTGAGTAAAGGAATTTTCGTCGGGTAGCTGGGCCCTCTTTTCCGACCGGGGATTTTTCGACATCACCCTCCTTTTGCTTCAGGTGATGAGAGGGCCCCACATATACCCTCCCCCTACACTTGTCCCCCTCTTCTCCGGGTCCCCAGTTTTGAGCTCCTTGACAGCTCCTTCCCTTTTCTCGTCCTCCCGAAAGGGGACTTCGAAACTCACAGTACGTCGTACAAGACGAAAAGATGCACCTTATTTTTCTCACCACTTTCCTCCTAACAGAGAATTTAGTTTGTAATGGCAACAGGGCTTTCCCGCCCCACTGGTCGTACCGGGAGAGAACTGCCAAAAGAAGGAAAGATTAGGCCGGCTTATGTAGCCCCTTTAGGTCCCGGAACCCAAAAATGATAACACAAGTACATCTCCTTCCGCAAAGCCCCTGGAAGAAATCTCGACTATTAATATAACCGCCCTTGGTTTTTTTCATAGATTTCCCGTCTTATTGGACCCTGACTTCCCATCCCCCTTTAAAGCCCATTGCCATAGGTCCCGCAGAAAATTTCCTCCTCGCCCCAATACCTTCGGGTCCCACATAGGTGAGACCTCGAGTAGATTCGATAGAGTTTTCTCGACTCTTGACATTGGTAGTCACTCTGCACTTCTTTCGGGAATCGAATGAATTTGATGTACTCTTCCCCCGTTAGCACAAGTTTTCTTGAAGTGAAACCCAAGCAACGCTTTTTTTTCCTTTTCGACCTGCAGCAACTCCTTCTGAGCCAGGCCATCGGATGGAATCAAATCCCCACGCGTTCTAATGGCTTGGTTCAATCTCCACCCCTTTCCCCCTGGGTTTCTTTTCCCCTCAACAGCTTAGTCAGCCCGGTTGAGACCAACCTGATCCGTGCTTATTATAGTTTCTTTAACAGCGATACCTACGAGTCGTGTGCAGGTTCCCATTGACGAGTGAGAGGTGGGAGTTGCCCCCATTTAGATAGTTTCCCTGGAAACTGCGGCTTTCAAGATCGGACCAAGCTATATCCTGGGATACGAAGTCCCTCTAGTCGAGGGGAATAAGAAGCGCCTCGTTTGCGGGGGGACGACTACACCCTCCCCCTCCCTACCCCCCCCCCCCTCTCCAGCCCCCCTTCAACCCCCCCCCCCCTACCCCTACTTCCCCCCCTCTCTCCCCCCCACCACCCGCCCCCCCCCTCTCCTCCCCCACCTCCTTACCCCCTTCCCCCCCCACCCTACACCTCTCCCACCCCTCTTTCCCCTTCCCCCCCCCCCTACCCTCACCTCCCCTAAATTGCACCCCTTCCATCCCAACCCTCGCCCCCTTCCCCCCCCTTCCCCACCCTTCATTCCCTATCTCCGACTCCCTCCGTCCTACTCCCCCCCTCCTTCAACCTCTTCTCCTCTCCCAACACCCCTCCCTTCTAGTTCTCTAATATCCCCCGCCCCTTACTTTCCTCTCGCCATCCCCCGAGCCCTCCCTCGTTCGTCTCCCCCCTTCTGAAACCCCCCTCTCCCCCGTTCCTCCCCCCCCTCCTCCTCCCCCCCCTCCTCACTATATCCCCCCCCCTTTCTCTCCCCCACCCCCCCTTACCTTCCCCCCACCCCCTATCTTCCTCCCCCCTGTCCCCCTCCACCCTCTCTCCTTCCTCTCCAGAATCTCTGCTCCCCATCCCACCCCCCTCACCCCCCCCCCATCGCCTCCCACATCTCCTCCTTCCCTTTCACTTCCATTTTCGCACCCCCCCCCACCACACCCCCCCCTGTCCCCCTCCCCCACCCCACCACCCCATCCCCCCCCGCTCCTACCCCTTCCCCCCTCCCGCCCCCCCACCCCATGCTTCCATCCTGACCGTACCCGTCTACAACCACCCCCCTTCTCGCTTCCCCTTCACCCCACCCCTTTCTCTCTCTCCTTCAACCCTCCCATATCTCCTCCTCCCCTCCCTGACATTCACTCCGTATCCCCTCTCCGGCCCCCTCCACACCTCCCCACCCTACACCCCCCCGCACCCCGCCCCCCCCATCCCCCCCCCCACCCCCCCACAATCCGCATCTCACCCTTTCCTCTTCATCCTTCCCTCCACCTCCCCTCCACCCTCTTGTCCACCCCCCTCTGCCTTCCTTTCTCTCTCCCTCTCCCCCTCCCTCACCCCTCCTCCCCCACCCCTCCCCCCCGTTCCCCCCGCCCCCTTCTTTATTTTACCCGCCACTCTCTGTCTCACCTTCCTCCCGCTTTCCACCCCCTCGCCCCACCCCCGCTACCCCCCTCCCCCTCCCCCAGACCTATCCCCCCCGGCCTCCCTCCCTCCCTTCTACCACACCCCCTCGCCATCCCCTTCTCTCCTCTCATCTCTCATCTCATCCCAACTTCCCCCTCACCATCTCTACTCCGCCGCCCCTCTTCACCCCCACCTCCCTCTCCCCCCCCCCTACCATCATTCCCCATCGAGTTAACCCGCATTCCTTCACTACGCTCCTTTGTGACACCCCAAGGTTATTTCTCCCCTTTTCCTTCCCTTTCACACATTCACCAAGACGCGAAAGACTGTATCGCTCGACTCTATAAAGGAACCCCGCTCGTCAGTCCCCAGCCCTTTTCCTCTCTTTTTGCTGTTTGCCCCCACTGTCACAGTTTTTCTGGGAACCCCCCCCCCCCCCCCACCCCAGTATCACGCCCCATGGCTTCGACGCTCCTTCCCTTGGCCTCTTCCTCTCATTTTAGTCTTAAACGTGCATCTTTTTACACTTCCACCCGCCAACAAGGTGCATAACACTTTTTGAACTGTTCACTAAGGCCTTCCAGGAATTAATACTTTCAGGCGGGCTTCCATCCCATTATCGCTTCTCCACCTCCCCTGGCTAGAAAAGCCGTCGCACCTCTGTACCCCATATGCGATGTGCTCTGCTCCCCCCTTTTCGCGTCCTCTTTTCCGGTTCTTTTTGAAGGTAACCTGTGACTTTTTTGGCACATCAATCCTCCCAACCCCCTAAATGCAATAGAAACCCTATCTGTTTAGTCATGACGTTAGAGCTCCTCGGAGAGACCCCGTGCGGCATCGCGCTAAGGTTTCGTTGTGTGAAGGGCGCCCCTTTTAAGCCCTCGAGGGACCCAGTTAATGCCTTTGAGCATGTTCTCTACCTAACGAACTGCTTTCTTTTGCAGCATGTTTTTTTATGAAATCCACTCAAGCCATGATGTCGTTGTTCTTCGGTGACCCAAGGTTAGGGGAAGATTTTTTCAGCGTTGCAAGCTACCAATGTTCTTTTTATTCCCCTTCAATTTGAGAAGAGCCCATTCCGGTAATCTTTTAAAGGAGTTTTTTCCCACTAGCCCCGGGACTAGGACAACGGTGTCCAACATGTCTAGGGTTGCAAACCAGCCTCCCACCTTTCTTATTTGCAGGTCTTCCAACCTTTCTTCCCCCGAATTGACAGCACGTCCGGCCTACTCCCCCCCCCTTTTTCCCGAGACATCCTCCTAGCTTAGTCTTCCCGAAAAACCTAATGAACGAGCCCTCAGGTTCGTCTCCTCCATGCCGGGATAACTCAGGGTGCGTTATGCCCTGACGCCCCTTCCCGTTTATTATCTTTATCGCTCTTCGGTCAATCTCGTGTCGTCATGCGGATGGGTTCAAGTATCTTAGACAACTTCGGCCTGCCCCCTTTGTGCCTTTTTTTAAACCCCCTTTGGGAAGAATGCTTGCCCCGCCTTGCAGTCCACCTTCCCTAGGAGAGGATTAGCCGTTCATACTACAACCAACCGGCATTTTCCGTTTTCCTTGAACACACGAGGTTTCCTCAACGTCTCGCTCCAGGTCGATTCTAAGGTTTGGTCACAGTTTAGTGGCAAGAATGAATGTGAACGAGAAACTTTGGTTCCTCTCTTCTTTTCAGTGAAAAAACAAAAGCCTCTTATAGGACAATCGATCCTCTAAGGAATTGAAGTACCCTTAACTACTAAGCGGGACTTGAATTACGGGGAACGAGAGAGCGCCACCAGCACCAGGTTCCCTCCCTGCTCCCCAAACCAGTCCCCTCATCTCGTGCCCCCTGAATTACCACGTCTACCTCGCGGCAGATTCACTCTCTCAAGCTAGCCAGCTAAACAAATGAACACGATGCCAATACCTTTTGTTCATTGACTTAAAGCCCACTATAACCAAGAATACAAACCAACCCCCGAGTCCACCCAAACACTTGAGATCTCCCGCGTATTACTGAACTAATCCGTGGCCCTCTCAGGCTGTGTTTGCACGAACTCTTTTCCCCTCTCTAAGTTGTAGTCAGAGAGGACTTTTCAAAACCCCTGCTCTCCCGCCGGCTTACAGCCAAAACTGATGCCCCCCCCCTCCCCCTTCCTTGAAGGATAGGAAAATTTTCCTTCGGGCTCTTCCCCCTCCCGACTTCTCAAGTTTCTAGCCTTTCTGCCACACCTTTCCTTCACATCTCTCATACGAGACCCATCCCCTCAACCCACCCATCTTTTACTCGTGGGCTATCCCTCACTCTTAAAGCTCTCTAGACGTCACTCGGAAAGCCCCTCGAAAAGGAATACACTTTCAGCTGACACTTTTTTTCCAAAAAATCTCCCGCGCCCAAAACAAAAGGGAGGAGAGGAGTTCTACCCCCTGAGATGATAAATGCTCTACACTATGTCCAGTGTTCTTCCCTCCGCTAGAGCCGAACCAAATGCTCATTTCTATGTAAAATTCACTTCGGCTTAATTCCCTAAAATAGACGAGGAGTCAACACGTTCTTAGGCCAAGTGCGGCTTTACTACTTTTCCCCACAGACACCGGTTCCAACAAAACCCACGCGCCCAGGCTACGCACCCTCTGACCTGCCTTGGAAACCTCGTGGTTTATGGGACCCGTAAGGGCCCTTCCTACCACTTCCCTCCAATGTGTGGGCGAGTTTATATAATTCCCCCCTCCCACTCCTTTCACTCTGCGGACTTCTACGGTCATCTTAGGAGGTCCAGTTTCCCCCCGCCTAGCCGTTTAGGAGAGGTCCCACCACTCTTCCTTCTCTGACTTGTGACTTACGATTGGGTACCCTTTTAATAATACAGTTTTTGTGTCTTTTGTCTCGCGATCCCCCAGTCATCTTCAAACGTCGCGTCTTCCCGGAAGAGGAAGGAGATAGTCCTTTCCCGACTTTGAGTAGCTGCCTGCGCATTCTTGCCGCGTTTCTTACAGTTTCTCACCCAGACAAAACAGTGGAGAGGTGAATTGCGAGACCGTACAATAGGCCCAACCTCCATAACAATCCCTTTCTAGATGGATTTCCTTGGTAGGTGAGTGGTTAAAATATTTAGTGTTGGGATTTCACTTCCCCTCCCCCCCTCCCCTCTGGCCATAGTGTTTAATAGCCAGCTCTTGAGATGTTTTTCCAGGCACCGACTCTTTTCCTTTGGAGGATACAGTGTCTCCCGGCTTTTGTCCTATTCCCCCCCATCCTCCCTTAAGAAACATCATTTTCCGAAGTTAGCCGCTCCGGTCGAACTCCCACGATTCCTCATTCCTGTGGGGATATTTCAGCGGTTTTCCTTTTTTTACCCCCCCCCAATTTCATCTCTAAGTTCTTCTTGTATTCGACTTCGCTGTGACCCTTTAGGACCTCCGGAGTCCCCCCCCTCCAGCGTTCCTCCACCAGATATAGAAGAGTGTGGGGTGGGTGTGGATTTTTCGGCGACATCTCTAGTTTCTCTAAAGTTCTGTATAGACCTTTTAAATCGGTGGTCCCTCCCTTTCGAACCCCTTACGGAAAGTGATTTAAAGCCCCCCTCGCAATCCTTTCTTTTCTTGTAGGGTTTTCACACCGATTTTGTTTGCCCGATTCCTTTCTCTCCCTCATTTTTTGGACCCCGTAGAGCAGCCAGCCTCAAAGGTTCGTGGGTTTGCCCAATCTTCACCGAGCTTTCCCCTCGGCCCCCTTCTTGTCAGACTATTGGATATCGTTTCTTGTGATGGTGCTCTTCTCCCCCTCTTTGTGATTGTAATATAAGCCCCTTCAGGCCTCGACTGCTGATTTCCCGCCCCTCCTTTATCGAAACTTGAACCCCCTGAGGTGTAATTTCGTCCTGATCAGCGTAGACGTGGTTTTCCGCGTTAGAAGCCTTCTTTCTTAAACGGAATAAGAATTCCACCAGTTAGTATCTTTTCGACAAGTTGATATCTTCCCTCTATAGATTTTTTGGTTCGTCGACGAGACCCCCCCCCCCCCCCTAGATGACAAATAGGCTTCGAGCTTTCGGTCCTTCATTGACCCGCACTGAGAAATTAAGTCATATCCCTTCCTAGATAGCATGATTCCCGTTCGTTTAGGTCCGCCGGTTTATCAAGTTCGTTGTTCTTGACGAGAGAGCTCCGAATTCTTAACTGTTATTAGGCGTCCCATTCGGTCCTTCCTCTCCACATATTTTGAAGTATAATGCCAGAAAGGCGACTGCTCCGTACCAATTAGGAGAAGACCAGAGTAATCCTTCCCAGCCTTTCCCCGCTTCAGAGGGGCCGAGTCTAGGAAGCCCGTTCCCTTTTCTGGAGGTTGTTCTCCCCCTTTGCTTTTTAGTATAAGTGAACGAGTTTATCTGATCAGGGCCCCCCCTTCTATTGTTGCGATGTTGCCTAAGTAGAGCTTAATTCTTTATAAGTGCTAGGTCACATTTGTGAGGTGATCTCACGTTGAATCTCTGGTATCAGACTGGTTCTTTCTGTTTATCCCCCCTCCCTTACCCCCCCTGACCTGGTATTGTAAGGTTAAGGGTTAGTGCCAATCCCGGTATGACAGTTTCCCGAGATTTTTTTCTGCAAAGGTCTCCCCCTTCTTTGGTCTCCCTTTTTGAGCCTGCCTTGAATTTCATCTGGAGTAACGGCAGGAACCTCAAGACCCCAGTGTCCTTCTTTTCACGCCGCCCTCTTGTACCTGAACTGTTTTGATCCAATCAGCCCATCACCATAAATGCATAGAATTCTGGGTTGCTCCGGCCCCCCCCTTTCCTTCCAACTCCCCCTTTAGTTATTTCATACTGACCAGGCCCCGAAGGCCGCTGGCCTCCCCACCTTCTGATTTTCGTCCCCCCCCCATCGCCCCCTCCAGCCCCACCCCAGATCACCAGCGATCTCATTCCGTGCACTCGTTAGCATCCCTTCCCCCCACCTCGAACTCTTCTGAGACCTGGTGGAGTAGTTCATTTCGGTATTTATTGTTGCCCGGAATCAAATTAAAATTCCTATTAGTTTGCTAGGCGCTCCCCTTTTAGCACTCCCCCCCATCCCACGTTTTCCATAGGTTCGGCCTTGATTCTCCGAGGATTGAGTGTCTATCGTCGAGTTTATTCCCCTTAACTCTTTGAGCGGAGCCCCCCGCCCCCAGCAGGAGCTGACATATTTGCCAAACCCTTTGATCCCCCTTGTTTTTCCCCCCCCGGTGGGTTCCCCAGACTCTCTCCTAGTGTGAAGAATTCTTATAGGGTTAGATTAAATGCCTCCCGATGAGTAATTCCTAAGACCCATTCTTTTTCTATGGGGGTTTCCAGCCCCCACCAGAGGCCCAGGGTCGGCATGCAAACCCTATTCTTCATATCGGGCGCGAGTCACACGGCCCCCCTTCCTCCTTTCTAGCGTTCTTAAAGCGATACCCGGTGGTTCGTGTGGTTTCATTGTTTTCCAGGCAGTCTTTTAACTCCTCGTTTTCTTTGCCCCAGAGATTAATTGACTTTTGGGGAGCCGAGGAACGATATTTGGCCAAGTATCTTTCCCCCCTCGTTCTTTGTTTTGTGTGAGTATTCTCTCCCCGGAGGGGAAGAGACCCCCCCCTTCAACCACCAGCACCGCTCTCCATTTTCCCGTGGGTGGCCACAGCCCCAGCGCTCTCCTCCAAGGCCCCTTCACATTCACGGACCTTCCGACCCTGTTTTCTCGCTTGGACGAACTATATGAACTTCAACACTGATAGTGAGTTTTAATACATCTATGTCACGACCTATGTTCTGTCCAGACACTCTGGTATTTCTTCCCCAACCCCCCATCTCCCAAGATCATGTTTCCTTTTAATCCTTATCGAGGCAGTTTCCTCCGTCATTTCGCGGCACCTCGGCTAGAGGTTTTTTGCACCTTTAACCCACCCCAACACGTGTCTACCCCCAAAAATGTAGAGTCTATACTGCGGACATTCCGCCACTTTCATTTTTGATCCTTCATACCAGAGAAAGATCCATTCTAAATCTCGGGCCCTCGTCCCTCGCGTGGACCCCAACGACTTGACACCATGGATTGGGTCGCCTTCGCTTGAATATTCCCCCCCTGCGTTGACTTCCCCCGTATGTTCCTTAGGTCCCCCATAGAATAAATCCCCCAAATTGAACCCAATAAGCCCCAGACGTTGCTGTCTTTTTGACTTATGGGTCCTCTCTTTCGGAGCTACCCCAAACATGCCGGAATTTATATACTGTCTGGGTGTGTGCTTCTGCTGTTTTGCGCATCCGCGTCCCCCTTCGTTTTCTCGTGGTTGCCTGTCTACCTGACCGCCCAGGGGGATGTGGTCTACTGTTGTTCTTGATCACACCGAAGGGCCTCTGCGTTTGCTGTTGCTAACCTGTCTGGACTCCTAGGGTTTAAGGCGTTAATCTGAACCCAATGTGCATGTTTCGCCCTTTCCTGACCTTGCCTCCCATCCGAAATTGGAAGGCATCGTTTTCAAAGTCGCACTCCAGGGTGTTGTTGATGTAGCTACCAATACCTTTCCCCACCATTTTTCCCACCTTATGTAGATGGTTAAATCTTTTTGCCACGGAACGAAAAAACGTCGAGTGACTGTCCTGAGGTAAACATAACTTTTTCCTTACACTAGAAAGAAGTTTTCCGACGACGAACCCCCCCTTGCGCCTGACGGAACAGACACAGAGAGCCCTTCAGAAGTTGTAACTCCTCCCCCCAAGGATCTTTCACCAAGGCATAAACCTTTCACGGAGAAGCCTAACGGGTGCTAAAATAGACCTCTTCCTCTCTTCCCCCCCCCGATGAAGCCTTGTACCCTTCCGCTCAACCCCGGTGCGGATTTCGGAGACGAATGCCCCTTTTAAGTCTTCTCCCCTTTTTCCCCTTCGACCGCCCCCCATAGTTGAGATGTCCACCCAATTTGCACTCCGAAGGACATTGCCCTCTGGCGCGGAGTTTTGGTAGTTCCCCTGTTCCAACGGCAATACCACCGCGAAAGAAAAGCCTTCCACTCACCTATCTAGAACGGAGAGGCCTTTCGTTTTCTAGCCTTAGACGGACAATACGCCCCGGTTGACAAATAGAACGTCCTCTTTTAATCTTCGGCTTTTTAGCCCTCCCCACAAACAAAGATCTAGTTATTCGCTTCCAGTAATCGACTGCCGACCGACTTTTGATCCCTTTTGGTGGACTTCGTTCCTCCCCTTTTTTCTACCCCCCACGTATACTCACCGTTGTACCAAGAAGGGAGATAGAGAACGTAGAATAGAATAAATTTCATACCCCCCCTTTATTAGAATTTTTCTTCATGCCGTACCTCTCCAATCTGAAATCCCGACCCCAGACCATACCCTATTCCCAAACCCCTTCAAACCCAAAGTGCAGATAGCCCTTTGATTAGGCTTACGAAGAACGCCTCCCCTTCTTGTTACCTCATGTAAATAAATTTTTCACTTCGAGGGCTCTTCTTCCCGGCCCCAACCAATTCTTTATCTCCCCGCAAGTGAGGGAACATTTTTCCACGGAAACAGCAAGGCAAGGATCTGCGTCACATCCCCTTGTTCTTCCCCCTTCTCAAAGAGCGGACCCTGTCCACTTTATAAACCCATGACTTCCCCTTCCCCCATGGGTGGCGAGCCCGCAGCCCACACCCCACCCCCCCCCACAATCCTGTAGCTAGGGATGAGGAAGCCCCCCCTTGCCCCGCGGCCTCGTGTTGCCCACGCTCCCACTAATTTCCCCTGACGATTGAAACAATGTTAAAGAAAAAAGAGCCTCGCCCCAAAAGACTTCGACTTTCTTCGGATCCCCCCCCTACCGCCTTCTCTACGTGATTAGACATGATGTTTCGTCACTTCCTCTTTATCAGCTCGCCCCCTCGTCCCAACGGCTCCTCCACCAGTCCCCCTCTCCCCCTTCGGCTCTGACATAATTCGGCGCTGAGGCCACTTGTCTTCCTTCGGTGCCTTCGATGTGTCCAACTGATATTTCCACCCCCTCGCTTATCCACTTCCCTCCATCTGCGAAAGCATGTCGTCCGCCTTTTTCTTTTGCCGTACATGGATCCACCCGGCCTACCCCCCCCAAGCTGGTTTCCTTTTAGATGTTTCGAACACCTCTTCTGCCCCCAATTTTTTTGATCGGCGGCGCAATAGTCCTTCTGTCCGGTCTGGCCGCTCCGGTACGTTGTCCATGTCATCGTACTATCTTGACACGGCCGTGTTATCTCTTCTATACATCCTCCCTTGGTCTCTTCTTTGTCTTTACTTTCTAGATCCAGTAATAGTAAACCCCTCCGATAGTGTCCTTAATTTCCCCCTCTCCGCAGGTTCTTCCCTGCAGGAAGTTTCCCCCAGTTCCCTCAACTTAGAAGAATGAGACAGTCTTAAGCCTGTGAACATATTTCCTACAAAATCCCCCACCATTGATTTGCGGTTTGGCAGATTTCCCACGACGTTTGGCCCCCCACACTTCTGTTATCCCTTCCCTCCTCAGTTGATTTTCCGTCCCTTTTTAGCTAGTTGTTTTATGAAAAGCATCGTGTGGTGACCTAGAATATCACTTCCCCTACCCTCAGGTAATGTAACGTACGAGGATTGAGATGGCCCCCCCCAAGACCTAGATCTTGTCCCCTTCTTAGAGGGAGGCGACTTTTTCTATCTACGGAAAGGCCCGACCCTCTTCTTCACCTTTTCTACGTCAGAAATGGTTTTTCACTGACATCAAAGAAGTTAGAATCTTTTGGCTCTTTGATTGTTTTACCTTTCCCACTGGTGGTAATATCAATGAGTCTTGAGAGTGTTTTTGAGGGGCAGATCCTGCTCCGAGGTACCCGAGGACACCTCCTCTATAGTCAGAGTTGGGTGTGGGGTTTGATGTTGCTGAGAGATAGTAGTTTTTCTTTCCCCCTTCTTCCCCCTTGCGTTCGAACAGGGTCAAAGAGAGAGGCCAAGACCATCTGGTATTTTTAACTCGAATAGCACTTCCATCTTTCATGTAGTGTCGGCAACGATTGGCCTCCTAGTTTCTAACTAAGGTTTTTCCTTTCCCCCGTTTTCCTAGAACGGAAGAGTACCCCCTGTCCCTCGTGCAAATTCCCTCTAGATTCTCTTTCCCCGGTAATGTAAGCTTGGAGTCTACTGTCGTTTTTCCCGTTCCTAGGGATGGCATTGGACTGTCCTTTTTTTAGAGTTCTGTATTTCAGTACGCAAGCTCCTTTTCAAGAGCCCCTGGCCTCGAGAGAGATGTTCACGGAGACTCCCCCTCCGCTGTTCCAAACGTCCTTTTTAGATAGCAGTAGACGTGGTAGCCTCCGCTTGCCGAAGCCCCCCCTTCTTTCCCCTTGAATGCCAACGTCCGCGTCTCGCTAGCGAAGATATCTTCTGTTTTTTCTGCTTCCCCTTTCAAAAGAAGAACCTCAGAGACCAAAAATCCCGCCAGTTCCCGGGTGATCCTTAGTACCGTCTCCCATGAAGTCATTAGATTAAGATCGATGACGCTTCTCCTTCCCCGTCTGTTCTTTCCAGCAACCTGATTCCCTTTTGGATTGAAGGCAGCACTTTTTAGACCGCAAGACTGTCATTTTTATGTCTTACCCAGTGCTTCCTTTCACCTCCAAGATGGTGTCGCATGTTTCTCAGTCTTCCTCTCAGACTTTGACCCCCTTACTTGATCCAGAACTCTGCTCCGCAGAAGCCAATCTCCTTAACTGAGGTAGTCCCGTTTTAAGCCGATGCTGTCCGAGTTATCCCCAGGGTTCCTTTTCCTTATCCTTGACGTTGAGGAGAGACTGAGGGCCTCCCCCGGTTGCTAGATTGTCCTACCCCGTACTCCTGACTCCCCATCCCCCCACTATTGTCTCTTAAGGATGCAGGATAGGCGACATTTGTTCACCCCCCCCCTTCGTCAGTATGAGATTGGCCAATTAGGGAAGACACTTTTTCCAAACATACCTAATGAACTCTGACCCTGGTGGTCCCGGTACTTTTCCTTGGAATTCCCTCTTAACTTCTACTCCGGTACAAGTGTCACTAGAGGCTTTGGAGAAACCCGTCTCTTACTGGGACGCTTGAAGCCTTGCCTGATTGCGCCCGAAGGGCAGTCCTAACTGCAACACTTGCGTCGGTAAACGACATTCATCCCCCGAGGAGGACCCTGGAACCTTCAAGCCTTCCTACTGACCCCAATAAGCAAGCATAGAAGAAGAGACACCGTTGGGCTTGCAATCCCCCCTACTTCCCCTCACACAGGGCCATTTATCCTATGAACAGGTAAACCCGACAGGACACTGATGTTGACGTTTCTTGATTTCCTTCGGAAACATACTCTAGTAACCCCACCAAAAACCAGCCTCTTTTTCCACCCCCGGTCACTAGTGGCAGGATACTTCCCCCCGAGAGCGAGTAGACTTCCACCCGAGCGTGTGGAGTAGTCATTTTCGTTGATCCTTTCTTGGCCCAGTCCTTCCCTCCAATCCACGACCCGGTAATATTTCCCGCGAAACTGGTTGCGTTCTTTAAACCAACCCTCGTGGTCAATCTTGTTTCTCTGAGTTCTAGTTTCCCGAGTCGCGATCGCCTATTTATCCGGTTCTTTTTTTACCGCTGCCAGTACCGTTGAGGGCCGCTTCTTTTTTTTTTAGTCCTCAGTATTCCCCCCCGGTTGAGCCCATGTCCGGGGCCGGCAACCCTCCTCCTAGGGCCCCTCCCCATGAAATTCTCTGGCGAGCAATTGCAGAGTCTTGAAGCCGAAAACTGGTTTCTTTCTGGGTGGTCATCACACCTTTTCCCATTTTTGCTTGCCTCAAGAAAACGTCCTTTCCGTCAGTGGGAGAGCCAACCTTCACTCGAAAGTGCCGGCCATTCTCTTCCCCCCCAGACCTAACGTGTTCTCTTTAGTTGGTCAGGTTCCGGGCCTCTGGCCTCGTTCCGTGTTTTCGTTTTGTCCCCTGCGCGCGCTTTCCCCTGTGCACGTCTGTTACGACTGCTTTGCCTTTTCCCCCTCTTGCATCTACTACTCTTTTCCGCCTCCGTTTTTGTTGTCGATTTTTATTCGGGCTCCTACTTCCTCTTTCTCCCTCCCCAATCCTCCTTCCTCTCTCCCCCCTCTCGCGCCTCCTCAAGCTGCCAGGACTTTCTTTGCTCTGGGCCCCCCCTGACCTCCTCTTCCGCGGACGGCCTGGCCCCCCTTCAACGTCAAAGACCTTGTATCGCTGTACTACCGTATCCATGAATCCCCCTCTTTTTCTTTTAAGTTCCGAAGTTTTTTGCTTCACGCGGGCCCGGTTGTCTGAGCCTCCCCCACCCCCTGAAGAAACCTCCCCTCTTTTCTGTTTTCCCCTTTCATTATTTAATTTGGATCCCTCCGAGAATGTTCGTCCAACTCGCCTATAGGGTTTGTCAATGCCCTCCCCCCTCTGATCAATTTGAATTTATACGCTTCCTGCATTTGAGCATCACTGGACGGGCATAGGGTCATCTCCCCCCCCTATTTCTCCCTCTAGTTCCCCAAACATGCGCGGCAAGTCCCCCCTTTCCGAATTTATTGTTTTTTGCTGCTACCATTTTCCTTGAAAGATGGGTGTAATTCTTCTTTTGTGAATCTTTCAAAGACTCATAAGACAATACTCACCTCTCCCACGTTTTCACCTTCCCCTCCTTATCCCCCCTCATCCCCCCCCTGTCCCCCCCCTCGCCACCCCCCCTTCCCCCCCCTCCCCTCCCTCTCCCTCCACCCTTCCCCCTTTCTCCGGGAGTTTTGAGGAGTGCAGTCTTGCGGAACGATATTACTGGTGATCTTTTGGGCGTCTTCCTTGCTAAGTCACCGGAGTCCAAAAGTCCTGGCTGTTGGTGGTTTGTCTATCACACGCACCGGTTAGTTTGACTCCTTTCTTGATCCACCTCAGTTGCGAGGCGCGTCGGCTTTATTGCCCCCCCCCTCAGTGACCTCCGCGTACGGCTTTCCTTACTCCCACTGTCTTGTTCGATTGCTCTTGAGTCAAGGTCCGTTGCATCCGTCCAGGAGATAAATCAGTTTTAGCAGTGATACACGAGACAACCGGTGTCAAGTATTTCCTTTGCCCACGCCGTAAGGTGATGCAACCACGTGTCGGTGAATGAGGTGATTTTCCCATCACCCTTTCTACCCTCCGCCGAGACCCTTCCTCCAACCCTTTCTCCTCCCATGCACTACCCAGCGAGATCGAATTTTAGCGCTCAGGCGAGACTACCCTTTTCACGGGTCGACCTCTCATTGTGTTTTTCACCCACTCCTCGCGTTTCCTTACGAGTCACCTCCCCCTCTAGTGAATGGCATCTCCGTAAGCCCTTTTCCCCCCCCCTCCCTGTTGAGATCAGAACTCCCCGTTTAGGTTTCTGGCTGTTGTCTGGAGATATTCCCTGATCCCCCTTTTGCCTTCGATACTTGTTTTCCCCCCCCTTCCCTGTCCACACTCATTGAATTCTACCAAACAGTTTCGTGACGTAAAAACCAATTTCCACCCGTACGATTAGTACGTTCCCCCCCCTGTTTCTTCTAGCCGGTGCATCTGCTTTTTTGGTGTGTTTAGGTCCTGCCCCCGCCTCTGTATCCTTTGTTACATGTTGTTTAATTTCATGCACACGGCTACTTTCCCAGGGGGCCCCCCAACTTCCCTGTTTTTTTGTTTTGCCTTGTCCTTCCCACCCCATTGGGCGGCTGACACAGGTCCACAGACCAACCCCCCCCCCCGTTTCCGGCGTTATCTGCCAATTTAGCTTCCTCTCCCCACACCCTTGTATGTTTACCACGACGCGTGTCGCTCCACCCTAGGACCTGTTGCTCTTGTGATGTGGTCTCCTTTTTGGGGGGCTTTTGCCCCCTTTGTTTTTTTTTTATAAGCCTCACGCCCTTTCCCCACTACCCTCCCCGTTGTAACCCTTGTGGAGCGGACCTTTCCTTTTTCGTTTTCCCCGGTCCCCCTACGTGTGTTGTTCCCTTTTACCCCAGTTATGTTCCCCACTTGCTCTGTGGTTTCCCTGGGGACGCCGCTATGCCCCACCCCCATGCTGCGCGTCTTGTCAGGGTTTGTGTTCTTTGTACTCGCGCCTCGGAATTCGTGTCCCTCCGACTTGCGGCTTGGTTTCACTGTTTCTTTTTCTACCCCCACCGGGAGCCCACCCTACCTCTCACGGATGTCAGCCCCCACCACCGCGCACTCGCCCGCACCCCCCGACATGCCCATTTCTTCCTTACCCCCTTGACAGGACTTCCTGGCCGGGGCCGAGGAGTGTTTTGCCACCACTTCTACATTCCGTTTTCTTTTTTTTTTCTCTTTGTTTTTTGTCCCTGGCTTCGATATCCGGAATTTCCCCCTTTTGTAGCCACACCCGATGTCATTTTGGGTGTGTGTGTGCGGAACCTTTGTCCCCCAATCTCTGTCTTGTGTCTTTATTTTTTCACTTCTTCTTGTGAACACGTGTTCCTTCCCTACTACCCTTCGTCCCTCCCTGTCCCACCACCCTTTCTCACACCCTATGGAGATCCCTGCCCCATTCTTCGGTTTACGCCCGCGGTATGAGCCGCTGGCGTCGTCGTTTCTTTCCCCCTTCCTCTTACGTTATATTCCTTTCCCCCCGACTTCTGGTGTGTTTCGCAGTGTTGTGTTTGTGTTGGGCCCCCCTTGGTATAGCCTTTATTTACTGGCGACGACCCAGAGTTTTTTTTTTGATTTAGTGTCCCCAAAAAGCCCCATTGGTGCCGTTAACCCTTCCCCCCACTGTCGGATGTCGCCTTGTGATCGGTTTGTGAGCTCTCCATCATCGCCGCCCCCCTCATTCCTTCCGCTTCCAGGCACGCCCTGTATGGGGGCCTAGCCTTTCTTACCCTAAGGAGATACCATGTGTCGCTGAGATCCCATGGACGGTTCCTTTCCCCACCCAGTGAAACCACCGCACTACCCCCGACGACTTATTGGGGAGCCCCCCCATATACGGACTCACGGCACACCCACCCCCGATCCTCACGCGGCTTGTTCACGTCCGTGTTTCCTCTCTTGTTTGTGTTGTGTCTTGATGCTTTTTCTTTTGGTTTAGCCGCTCGTCCACTGCCCGCTGTCTGCCCCCAACCTTTAACTCCTTTTTCGCTCCCCCCACCTTCTTGTGGGGCCCCCTTGCCCCTGTTCTTGTGCTTTATTGTCTGTTACCAACCGCTAGACACTGTATCTTCTTGATTACCTTTTATTTCGGGGGTATCGGCACCTCCCATTCCCCTGCCTCTGGTCTTTTTTTGAAGTTTACGGGTGTGTGTGTCCCGCCTGACGTTCCTTTCTTTTTGCTTCTCCATGCTAGACAGGTTGAGTTGAGCCCCACCGCTTCATCAGGCACCCTCTTCTTTTTTTGTCCGTCCTCGCCTACTTACGTCCTTATCCTTTATAGCTCCTCCTGTTTTTTACACACCGACCGTCTTATCGGTTTCCTTTGCCCCTCTCCTCATCTGGCAGATCCTTCGCGCTCCTTATCCGTCTCCGCCAATCACGGGGCCCGTTCGCATGCGAATACCCCATCATCAGGGCGGCCCTTTACACATTTTCTCATCAACCTATTGCGGCACCCGTGGTCTATAGGTATGCCCTAACTCGTTGCCACCATGGACATTGTGGCTGGTCAGAGACGGGTTTTTTCCCCCTACCCCCCCCAACCACTTTAGAAGTTCTACTGTAATTCTTCCAATCACCATCACTCCCACAGTTCAGGTCGGCCCGCGTTTGCTTAGTTAGGCCCGCACAGAGGTCCCCCCCCCCTTGTCTCCGGTTTCGTTACATCGACCACCAGCACACTGTGTGTTAGTGACCCCCCACTCCGAATTCCCTTTTTTTCGCCCCTTTTGTATTGGGAGGGCGCAGTTTATTGCCCCATGAGCTCAGCGTTGAGGGTGTTGTCCCATGGGATGAAGACGAAAGTTGATTGTTTGCTTGACAAATCCCCTCCCCCTCTAGTATTAGCCCGACTTTTTAACGGGATTCTACTTTTGTTCAGCTCCATTTTCTTTTTTCCATAACCCCCCCTGCCCCAATCATACTCCTCCCCCCCAGTTTTTCTCCCCCCCCCCTTCCCTTTTCGATGGTGTGTTTGAAGTACAACTCCAGGTTCACCCCTTTTCCCCAAGCCCCCCCCCCACTCCTCCTCCCCCCGTCTTTTCTTAAGTTTCAACCCCCCCCGTTTAACCGCCTTTTCGCCTTTCCCAATTGGACTTTTCCCCTGCCCCTTTCCCCCTTTTTTCTCGGTGGTCCCTCCGGTTCAATTCCCAGACTCTGTTTGTGGGTCCCTTGTGACAAATCGGGTGTTGTGTTTTTGTTTTTTTGGAAACAACCCCCTTTTCCCTTGCTCCCTGTCCACCCGGGAGCACGCTGACGTTGTTTTTTCCCAACCCACAACTTTTTCCCCCCTAAACCTTTTCCCCCACCCCCGCTTTTCCCTGGGCACCCGTTGAAAGTACTTTCCCCTTGGTTCTGGTTTTTTTTTTTTTTCCCCCGAGGATTCCACCTTTGTGAATTGTCATTTCTTTTCTTGTTTTTGACGCGATACAACTGGCCGTTTTCTCAACCCCCTATAGTTTGACCAGTGGGGGGTCGGGTCCCCCCCCCCCTCCCCTGTCAAAACCCCAATTGTGCAAATAGATGATTTGCCCCTCCCCCCTTGTGTTTACCCGTTCCCCTCGAACCTATAATAGGCGAAGGGTTCTTTTTTTTTTTGGGACACAAAACCCCCCCTACCAAAAAAAACGGAAAACCCCTGCGTGGTGCAACAGGGCCCCGGGTGGTTTTTGTGTTTTGTACACACCCCCCCACACCAAAAGTTCTAGGTAAGGGGGTGTGGTTTTTGGGTTTTTTTGGGGTTTTTTGTTGGTTTTTTTTTGTTTGGGGGGGGTTTGTTTTTGAATATCTCTTGTTCCCCCTTTTTCCCATACTTTACCTGGTTTTTTTTTTTTTTTTTTTTTTTTTTACTCTGACCGTGCGAACAAGTTTGAGGATTTTGCGGTTGTTTTTTTCCTTGTCCCACGATTGGGGTTCCCTCTCCTTTTGGAATCCCTTTCCCTTTTTTTTTTTTGGTGGTTTTAAAAGAAGAGTTCAATGAAGTAGTTACGGCTTTTTTTTATGAGCAGGGGTGGACACCAAAGGTTTCCCCAGCTTGAAAGGGAACCTTTACTCAAGCACATTAAACACGGGGTGTTTTTAATTTTTTTTTTTTTTTGGTTGTCAACCCCCCCTCCCCCCCCCCCCAATTTTTAGTGTGTTGTTGCGCAACCACACTTGAGGGTTTTTGTAGGGGCACACATGTTCTGGTGATGGGTTGCGCGGGTTTCGGTTTACTAATGCCCTGGTGCCAACTGTGTGGGGCCCTCCTTTTTTTCTTTCCCCCCCGGCCTATACCCCGCAAACTTTTTAAAAACCCCCCAACAAACGAGTCTTCCCCCCATTCACACAACTTTTCAACTGGTTTTCGAAAAACAAAACCTTCCCCTCTGTTGTTTTTTCCCTACTATCGTGTTTTTTTCTCCCCCCTTTTCCCCGCGCCACAGTGGAGGGTGTGGACACCGGTTACCTTTTTGGTGTGTTTTTTACCGGTCCCCCAATTGGTCTATTTGGTGCTGGGGTCCCCCCGGGGGGTGTGCCACGGTGCGTGTCTCCCCCTTACGGGTGGCGGCGATTTCCACGGTGGATTGTTTATTCTTCCATTCGGGTTGCCCATGTGTCTAACTACGGTTTTTAGTTTGTTGTTTTTACCACCCCAACCCACAGGCGTGGATGATTTTTTCACCTCGTTCTGTTCTTTTCTGGTACCAAAACTGTGGGGGGTCCGACCTAATGGGCGCGGGTTTGTTGTTTTTTTTTTTACATAAAAAACCTGACCTGGGGGTTACGGTTCTGATGTGGTGTTTACCTGGTGTGGTTTTTGTTTCTCTTGGTCCCAAATGGGACCCAAACCCTTGTCAAGGGTCCCCAAAGATGGGGAAAACCCCCGCCTGTGTTGATTTGATCTTGATTGCATGACTCTGGTTGGATTCAGTCTTTTCCCTCATTTTTCACATTCGTCCTTACTAAACAAACCGTCTTGGGGTTCTTTCTTTGACGTTTTTGGGGTTTGTTTGTGGTTGTGGGGTGCCCCACAACACCCCCCTGTCCCAAAGGGGTCACGGGGGTTGGTCCGGTCCCTGGTCCACTTAGTCCCACTTGCGGTTTGGTTTGGTTGCATGACCCCCCTAACCAAGTTCTGAGGTGCCCTTCAAAAATTGTTGGAAACCGGTGTTCCTCACCCTTTTGTTTTGGTGGGTTTCCAAGGAACCCACTTTTTTTCTGATGGGTCTTTTTTCCCCGGGAAAACATCAAACCCAACCTCTGTCCCCCCTACGACCCCTTTTTTTTTCTCCACGGTTCCCCTCAAAGCGACGAGTGCGTGGGGTTCCAAATTCCCGCTTCCTTTTTTTACCCCCTTTACAAGGGTGTTTTGATTCAGTTTTTTATACAAGTTTTCAACAGTTACAAGCCGAAATAACTTTACCTTTTCTGTGTCAACTTTTTCCACAGTGTGGTTTGTCTCCTAGCTGCACTTTGGCGGAAATTGTTATTGCGGGGCAACCAGTGGTCCGTGGTTTCCCGCTCCCCCCGGCTTCGACGGCGGGACCCTGTCCCCCCCCCCCCGACGACTCCCCCCCCCCCCCCCCCACGGCAGGGGGGGTGGTGGGGGATGGGCACCTCCCCCCGATCATGGTTGGGTGTGTGGCGGAAATGGTCCCCAACAAGTTTTTTGACCCCCCCACATTTTTTCCGTTGTTCCTTTGAAAGCACTGCTGGGGTATAGTCTCCAATTACTTTGTGGTTTTGTTCAAACCAGTTGTCCCCCCCCCTTTTTTTACACCGCCCTTGTTTTGAGGTGATGGAGGAGGACTTTGCCTCTCCCATTTTTTTTTTTGTTTTTTTACAAAGGCAAATGGGTTTTGCCCAAAACACCTTTTTACATTTCTTTTATCGATATTTGTTTTTGGGTCTGTGCTCTTTGGGCCATTTATGTTTCCTTGTTGGCGGGATAAAAGCCAGTTCCGTGTGAATTTGTCCATTTTTTACCATGTTTTAGCCTTTTTTGCCATCCCATCTTACCATCCTCTTTTCATGTGTACCCGGGTTTTTGGCACGTTTGGTCCCCCCTCAACACCCCGGAATCTAAACCTTTCCCTTAAGACCTACTCATTATCATAACCAACACACCACACAACAAATATTGTGTCCAACGCATGGTTTCCACCCACTTTTTTGTCTTGTCCCCTAACCAAAAAAAAAATTTTTTCAACGTCACCTGCGGGGGGTTGGTTTTTTTCGGGGGGCCCCTTACCACCCACCGCCCCCTTCTTGCCTAAAAACCCCCACTACGGTTAGCCTTCGTGTTTGAACGGTACCTAACCCACCCACTCTGTGTTTTTTTTTGGGGGGCGGTGTTGTTGGTTGTGGGGGTTGGGGGTTGGTTGTTTTTGACGACCTTTTTTTCTCGAATTTTCCTTCCAACCCAGAACCTAACCAGGGGGCCCATTTTTCCGCCCCCCCTTTTTTCTTTTTTTTGAGCCTCGGGTTCCCCGGTTTTTTTCCCCTTGGCACCATTTTCTTTTTCCCCCTGTTTTCTTGTTTTTGCCATTTTCCCCCCCCCCCCAACCACCTTTTTTTTTTTTTCCACCACCGGAGGACCCACGCCCCAACCACCCAGTCTGTGGTCGGGGTGGGGGAGTGTTGCCCCAATTTTTTATCTTTTTTTTTAGAAACCAAGTGGCCCCCGCCCCCACTTCTTTTTTTTGCCCTCGAAAAACCAAAAAAACTCGTTCCACAATTTGACAACCCCCAAAACCCCCTGTTCATCGTTAACAACCCCCCCCCCTTTTTTTTTTTTCTTGCCAGCGTTACCTTTGCACCAGGACCCGCCTTTTGTGTTTACAGTTTTTACGAGAAAATTTAGGTCCCAGTTGTTCAATGAAAACCGGGCCGATTGCCAGCCCCCTTTGGCAAGGGTTTTTTTTTTGTTTCGTTTTGGGACGTTGCTCCCCCCCCCAGTTTTTAACGCCCCCAATGTTGTTTCAACCCCATCCCAACATGAACCAGTTTTTTGTTTTTTTTTTTCTTTTCAGGTGTTTAAAATTGTTTCCCCCACCCCCCACCCCCCCCCCCCCAAACCCCCCCCCCCCCCCATAAGTGTGCGGACTCCTGTTGGCAAACAATCTTTTATATTGAATTGTTTTTTTTTTGAGGTTTGGGTTAGGGTTAAGTTTTTCCCCCATTTATGTTTTTGTTCTTGACACGGGGCACATGGGGGAGGGTTCGGTTTTTGGCATGGTTTTTTTACTTTGTGAACTGGTTTTTTGGGGGTTATTCTCCCCTTCTGCCGTCTTTTCGAGTTTTTTCCTCCTGGCAAGTCCCTTCCCTAATGCCGTTACAACCGTTTCCCCCCCTTTGGCGTTTGGTGGCCCCGTGTCCACAAAAACCCCCAAAACCTAGAAAAATCTTCCACCCGATCGTTCCCCACCAATAAACAGCTTTTCACAATTTGGCTTCCCAGTGGGTTTTTTGTTCACCCCTTTCGTTGGGTGGTTGGGTTGAGGGGGTCCGTTGCCCCCTTTTTTGCTCTTCCCAGTTAAAGAACCCCCCCTTCGGGTTCCTGGTGGACTTTTGGGGGAATGTCAACCTAATTCCCCAACCAACGCATTTGTTATAAAGTTTTGGGAACCCCCAATTTTCGGGCCCCATTTTTTTTACTTCTCCTTTTCTTTCACTTCCCATCTGTTACCTTGTTTCTTTGGTGTTTTGTTTAGAGTTGGGGTTGTATATGACTCTTCAGTTCTTTGGTGAATGCTTTGGGGACATTTCTTTTTCCCTTTTGCCTTTCCTTGCGAGGACCAGAGCCCCATTTTGCCTTTCCTCACAACCCCGCTGTATTTGGTCCCTGAGTGGGAATCACGAACTGTTTTTTTTGCCATGTTTGCGGGTTTTCCTTTTTTTGTTTCCGTTTTTCCCTCGGTTTGGGGGCAACGACGGATTTAACATGGATGTGACAGTTCGCGGATGTGGGGTGAATGGTTGCACCGGGTCTTTTCCCCTGCAAAAAAAGGACCAGTTACGGACGACTTGCCGCAAAGGTCTTTTTGGGTTCCCCTTTTAACCCCCCAAATCCCCCCCCATTTTTGTTCGGGAAAAATGAACCACCTTTTGGTGGACCCCTTTCAACTGCTCCGCTACTCCTGATACCCTGGCATTTGGTGTGCTTTTTTTTTTCCCCCCTTTACCTGTTGCCCTTACAAGGGGTTGTTGAAAAATGGGTTTTTGCTGGTGCCCGTCATTGGGCTTTGTTTTGTTTTTTTTTCACCCCCCCACCTTTCGGAGGTTTTTGAAAATAACAAAAAACAAAACCTCTTCTTCTGGGGGATGTTTCCCCCACCGGTTGGGTCAGTTTTCAAAAAAACAACTGGTTTTCTGTTGAGTTTTGGGGGACCTTTTTTTGTTTTTTTTTTTTTTTTTTTTTTTTTTTCTCTTTTGTTTTTCTTTTGGTTTCTATTTTTTTGTGTTTTTTTGTTGTTGGTTTTTTAGTAAACCCCACCCCCTTTGCAACAATTTCATACCCGTTTTTGTTTCGGTCCGGTTTGGACACTTGTGTGGTTCCTTTTTACCAAAAGACAAATTTTTTTCGGGAAAACGAGTTAACCCCCCTGGGGGGAGCAAGACTTGTGTCCCCCACCCACGTTTGTGGTTGTGTTTGGTGCTTTTGTTTTTGTTTTTTTGCGGTTGGTTTTTAGTTTTTTTTTTTTTTTTACTCTCTGGATTTGGTTTTTTTTTTTCCCTGGGTTGTTACATTCCCGGTTTCTGTGGGGGTTGTTTGGACAGGGTCTTGGTGCGGACCCAAAAAAAATTGACAGGAAAACCCTTGTTTCCTACACCACGCTTTTGCCTCCCGCCATTCAGATTGGTTTTTTGGGGTGCGCCAGTTGAGGGTTGGTATTGAAAAAGTGAGTGAATTGATTGTCCCCAAAGTTCGGCGCGGGGAATGATTTATTTGCCATGCGGTTTCACGGCCTTTTAATAGTTGAAACTTATGTTCCAGATCTTTCTGGGCGTTGCATTTTTTTGTTATAGTTTTGGTTTCTTCGGGGGATTAGGGGTTTTTTCATTTTTTTACCACCAGGAGCTTTTTTTTTTTCGCCTGGGTACCACCCTCCCATTGGTGGGGTGGGTCCCCCCTTTTTTTTTGGGGGGTTGGGTGTGTGAGGTTGACCCACTGTTGGACCCCCCCCTCAACTCCATTTTCTTTTTGCCCCCAGTTAATCCCCCCCAACGGGGCCCCTACCGCCCTATTTAAGTGGGCTTTCCCACCCCATTTGTGCTAGCGGTAGTTTGAAAGAGTGGGAGAAACCTGGCTGGGTTTTGCACCCAATGGTTCATTTTGCCCCTTCCTTTCTTGTCCTGGTAGTGCGCCCCTTGTTTCACCTGCTCCATGATCGGTGCAAGTTGCAGGTGTTTTTTTTTCAATTGTTGTTTGTGGCTGTTTTCCTTCTTCTCTGGGCGTTTTGTCCCTTGTAAGTCAGGTACAAAACGGCTACTCCGCTTGAGCCCGGGTTCATTCTCAGTGGTTTGCTGTGCCCCTAGTTTTCCTTTTCCCCCCCCCTCCCGTTTTTTTTTAGACTGTGCTGGTTTGCACCTAGAGTGCCCCGCCCGTGTTTTTGGTCTTGGGCCGTTGATGGTTGGACCTGTTCGATACCCCCCCCTCCCCCAGACGATTCCTCTCTCTTGCAACCCAGGCGGTGCTCGGTGGCCCCAGTGCCCCCGACCTTGCGGTTATCTCCAATGTGCCTCACCAAAGAAGGTGTTGAGCCCGCTCCGTGCTCGCCCCCTTGTGTTCTTTCTTGATTCCCCCACGGCAGTTTAAGAGTTTGTACCCATCGTCTGGCCCTTTCTTTTTCTGCGATTGATTATTGCGAAGCATGGCTGAGACATAACCCAAAGACGCTCCTTTCCAGTGTTTTTGCCCAGCCCGCCATTACATCCCTGTCACAGTTCCTTCCCTTGAGCGTGCCGCGGTTCAAATTTCGCTCCCGTCCCTGCTCGCGGCCCCCCCAATCGCACGCCGTGCTTTGTTCTGCAGCGGTCCCCCGGGTTCCAACAGCTTCCTCCCCTTTCTCTTTTTTTTTTTTAGCGGTCAGTTGAAAACACTCGACCGATTCCACCTGAGTTTCGCCGTGATTTTCCTCGTGTTTCCTTAGGGTCTTTTTTTAAATTCTGAATCCCTGGTGCTCGATTCCGCCCTTTTTTGGACACTCCCCGCACGTACGCCATCAGTTTTGAAGTTTGGTTGGGCGCCGCTTCCTGTTTCCCTGAACCCGTTTGATGCCAATCGTGCACTCAACTTTCTCTCATAAATTATATTCCTGTGCGCTTTCGTTGGGCATTTGTCCCGTGTCGCTGCGCCCGGCTCTCTTTTATATTATGTCACTAGTTTC
>Ga0179593_1408825_pt1 | contig 29468 bp, 51 predicted proteins | sample CZODoug2_1_08_16_FD_185931 | JGI IMG/M metagenome (GOLD analysis project Ga0179593, IMG submission 185931) | Vadose zone soil fungal communities from Angelo Coast Range Reserve, California, USA - CZODoug2_1_08_16fungal (PacBio error correction) | ecosystem: Environmental > Terrestrial > Soil >... | reverse complement strand
CTGTGGCGCGGAGACTCTTTCTCGAACAAGCCGGCGGCCGAAAATGAAAGACCGCTGGTTACCCCCCGGCAGTCCTTCGTGGTCGCTGTTCTCTCCTACCCCTCTTTCCAGATTGCTTGATTGTATGTGGCCAGCATTTTTTCGTCGGTTTCCCTGAGACGGCCGTAGACGCGGTCGCCCCGGGAACTTCTCCTTGTTCTTTCTTTCCCTCCCTCGTGCCCGCTCGCCATGTTGTCTGCCACTCGTTTTTTGCAACATTCTGTTTCTCAACCCCGGTCGCGCTGTTCCCCCCTTCATGACTAATCCGCCCCTCAATTCGCTAGATGCTCCCCCCTTTGCATGCTCACTTTTTCCCCCACAGTCACGTTTCTTCCTAATTTCCGTTGATGGCTCCATGAGGCCATCCCTTGCGTCACTCGACGTCGCATTCCCCAGATCCATTGGCTTACGCCGTTTTGCGCCCGGTGCTAACCCCGTAAAGTTTTTGCATGTAAGAGTAGGCGATAACCAAATCTTCCCCCCTTCTACATCGCTTAGGAAATGAATACGCCCAGTACTTAGCAATTGGCGGACCCGTCGCAGAAGAGACTAGAGGCCCCGAATCAATATAAAGGTGGCGCCCGTCCCCTTGCCCCCCCTCAGGACGCTCGTCCAGATCACTACGAACGACGTACGCGACTGTCCCTGACTTTTTATATCCAACATGGGGACTGAACTTTTAAAGCTGATAATCTTGAACCTACCCCTTGCAGCGAGTGCTACGCCACCCCTTTCCGAAGCACACTCTGCCGTAGATAGCTCAGTAGGACCCGATAGTAGTTTGCGACAGAATGCCTCCGTCTGCTCCGGCCCGACTGCCTGCGTCTTCGGGCATCATGCCATCTTGTTTCGATAGGCTATTAAATAGGAAGAGCAACATTTTGAGGAGCTAAGCTTGATATGACCGTAAAGGGCGAAGGACGGTGTCAGTCCCATTCAGTTTAATTCGTGACAAGTTCATCACGAACACATACAGGAGCAGTTTTTCATCCCCAAAATCAAAAGAAAAAGATATCAAAGTAAAGTAAACACCCAAAAATAAGAAAAATCTCTCATAATCCCAAAAAACTATTGTGGGTTTCTTCTTACTCTAACGCCATTTTCTGTTTCCTCCATCATAACTTTCTCAGCTGTCAATTTCCCTCGGTACCCGCTCGATTACACTCTGCCTTTTTTACTACTGCGTTCCGAGACTTGGGTTCCCGGAACACCCAGACTTTTAGAGATCTGGTCGCTGTCTATATCAACACCCTGAGTTTGGAACACTGTTTGTTAGCCCCCCACCATGTGTGGCCCACATATCTCTTCTGATACAAATGGTGAATCTAACACAAATGAGTCCACTCTTTGGAAACACGGGCGCAGCAAACACAGAACCAATGGGACCTTGGAACACCCGACGCAGACGCCAAGAGGCCTTGTCCATCTCTACGTTACATAGCAACAGAATCGAAACACTAATACCCCCCACTGCGACGAGAATATCACTCACAGAGACCGCCGCCATGCGTCCAACGCGTTTTAACTGTCCCGCAACATGAAGGAAGCTGAACATTCACCACACTCCCCGCCAACCCCCCCCCCCCCCCACTCGCCCCCCCCACACACCCCACAACACACCCTGAAAGTACCGCATGAAAAAGGGATGACCAGGGGGAGACAAAAACTAAGAACCCCTTCCTGGAGAGCCAGGACCCTAGAAGACGTGCACCAATCACGTCTCCCAAACCATTCATTTGCTGCGGGCACGATCTTTCCATCGTCCTCGACGCCTAAGACACTGAACCCTTTCCCGTGAACCTATCCCGCAGAACTTCCTTACTTCAAGCACGCACCAGGCGTACGGCAACCGTTTACAGTTTCCTATTGTAAGCTTTCAAGCCTGGGTCCGGTCGAGGCCCCCTGTTGCTATTGCAATTAACGTATCGATTTCTCCTTCAAACCGTCCGAGTCGTTCCACTTCTCCCCCGGTTCGTGGATAGCCTCTCACTTCTTCTAGTTGCATTTTGACACTCGAACACCCCCACGAGTAACTCGACCTCTTCGCACCTGAACTAGCGCAGCTTGAACTTAAACTGGCCACCGCTGCCCCTTTTTTTCTCCTCCTTCCTCCTTTATCTCGCCAGTTCCCTTTCCTCCACCTGACCCCTCGCTGAGGAGTTATCAGCCGCAGGGGTTTTTTAGAAGCGAAGCACTGTGATAGGCAAAAGGTTTTCCGCGAGGTGTTCAACCCCCATCCTTCTCTTCTCCATCAGTCCACCGTCACGGCCTCCCTTTCTTTTCTCTATTTTTTGACATACCCCTCTGGGATGATTAGTGAAATACGGCGGACGGAATAGAGGGTTTGATTTCCAGAATCGCGCTGTCCCATGGCCTCAGGAACGATTCCTCTTTTTCACCTTCCCCCCTTTCCGTCCCATCACACCCTTGATGTTCCCTCTTGAGAGTGGAATACCCCCGGCCCCCCGCGTTTAATGAACATAGACCCTGCGCCCGCATACTTGCTTTTCGAGTGAACTTCCTTCATCCCTTTTCTCCCCCCCCCCTTCCCCGTTTCCGCTAGCTGTTAGTCCGTCTTCAAGAGATGTCTTAGACCAAACAGCGATCAGACACGGCACGAGCTATTCTTTTTTCCCACTCGGCAACCGCGTCTTAACTTGATTGTCGACCTAAGGAATTGGCCGCCCGATTAATTTTGACGCAGGAGAATAGTGAGGTGTTCGATTTTCGTTGCCTCAATGTCGCATTTGATGTTACATTTCATGCCTGTCTTCTTGCGAACTCGGGAGCCTTGGGTTTTATCAAAGAGCTAAGCCGGACTGACTGATGCGGCAAGCCAACACCCGGGATATGATGTGATCATCCCCCTACTGTTGTGCGAGGAAATTTTGGGCGGTGGATGCCTGAGCCCCTTTCCAATGCGTACGAGTTTCCTCGTCAATACAGAACAATCTTCTTCTGTATTCGTGCTGGCCTTTTCTTCGCAGATGAGATCGTGCCTTTACCCCAGGCACCGTCGTCCCCTTCGCTTTGTCCCCCCCCTGCACCTGAGTGATGTTTTCTGCAGATCTTACCCTGCCGAGTAAATGATCAGCAGTGCGCTTTATCCTTTTGGGGTGGGGCGTGGGGGGGTTGTGCCAGGACAGAAAAGCACAGACCAACAAAACCAAACACCAGACCCCCCACCCAACGCGACCACAACCGACAAGTCAACCCCAGACGGGTAACTGAAGCTTCCCCCCACCCCCACAAACACAACAAAAACAAAAAAAAAAAAAAACCCCCCCCACAAACACCCCCTCGCTCCCCACCAACAACATACGCCCCCCCCCCCCCCCCCCCCCCCCCCCCCCCCCTCCCATATCCCCCCCCCCCCCCCACCACACCTCCCCCATCACCCCCCCACCCCCCCCCCCCCCCCCCCCCCCCCCCCCCCCCCCCCCCCCCTCCCCCCCCCCCCCCCCCCTTCGACAATCATACGCTACGGCAACCCGCGGCAGCCCTCTTTTTTTGCCCTAGCTCTACGTCCCCCCCTGCCCTCCCCTGCCGGCTACCTTTGCAAAAGTCCTGTTTAACAGTTATGTGGTTCAGAGATGAAACCAGCTCTGTCGAACACACCCCGCAGACATGTAGTTCATGTGTCACTTAGATCCCCTTTCCCAACCTTTTTTTTTGCTCCCCACCACTACCACCCGTCTGGCAGTACCCTTGCATGTCTCATTGGAGGTAGTATGGGGTTTGACCCCTGTTTGTCGCACCCGCCCTGCCCGTGCTCTGATGGAGACTATGTATAGATCTCCTGATTTTTCTTGTGGCTGTTTTCTGTAAGAACCGATTGGGAATCAAATGCCACGACGTTTTGTTGACTAGATCCCCGTCGACCTTTCGCAGTAACCAGGCGCTTCTCCCCCCCTTGCTGAATCGAACATGGTCTGCAGTTTCCTTTGATGCGCGATCAATTAGTGAAACAATAACTTTAGAGTCCATGGTCTAGGCTTACGTGGTGAGTGCAATCCCCCCCCCGCGACCCTCCAGCTTCTAATACTGCAAGTCCCCCCCTCAGTCACCTTCCCTATATACATACCTTGTAAAATTGACTGAAATATTTCTTTTTCTTGAGACTGTAGACGTCGGAGCCCCGAAGCATCCCCCCCCCCCCCCCTCTCCCCCCCCATACCCACCCATACTTTCCCCACGCTAAAATTTTCGTTTTGAGAACTCACCGCGACCCAACTTGAAACGTCAGTTCGTTTACTCGCCTTGTTCACCTGCACAGAAGAGTCCCTTTGAAACCCAGACAAACATCCCCCGGTCACGATTCCTTAAACGTAACCGACTTTTTTCCGCACTTTTCGACTCTATCCCCCCGCGACAATGATGAGGTAGTTCCGGTTCTGAAATTCCGCGAGCAAGGTGCCACAAGGCGCCCCTCTACGTTCAGGTTTTCATTGTTCATCAGTCCGCCACCGCTACTAACCGTCGTTACACAGACAGCCATATTTACTTACCCTGCACAACCCCCCCCCAGGCTGTAGACCTAACTTTCCCCGTCTATATCTTCAACCATGTTGAACGCTGAATACCCCAGTCTACCGCCTTCCCATTCATGCGTCTCTCTCTCGCCGTCCGCCTATTCCGAAGCGTTACAGCTACGGCGACCAGTGCCCGTTTGACGAGTTTCTTTCACTTCCCTTTTTTTGGCTGCAGCCCCCCCCCCCCCCTTCGGGTCCCTTCCCTCACTGTCCATGTAACCAACCGCACACCGACGACTGTTCCCCGCAGTTCCAAGACGCCGTTGTGGTTTTTTTTTTGTTTTTTTTTTTTGTTTTTTGGGTTTTTGTGGAAGGAGAAGATCATTAGGTGTTTTTTGTGTTTGTGTGTGTGTTTTTTTTTCTTGCCCTTGGCCAGATTATTTGAACCTTTTTTTTTTTTTTGTGCGTGTGGTGCTTTTACTATAAACATTGCAGTTTCTTCTTCTGTACGCCCCCGAGCCTGTCCAAGTTGACCGCCTTCCTACGGAGTCGATTTTTCAAACGGTCCCACGCTCACTTCAAGAACTATAAGACGAACCCGAACCGATGACATGTGAGTAAAGAATTATTATTCCCTCTGACGATCCCTGGGAACCTTTAACGCATACAGACTTTTTAGTGGGCTCTCCTGGCCCATCCGAACACACCGACTCGAAATTCACATGAGTTGCTTGGCGTGTACCCCTTTTCCATCTGACTAAAGAACCACAGTAATCCACCCCCCCCTTTACGACTGTGTCAAGCTCTTCGTGGATGATTGAACATTTAGGAAGGCTTTCGCTTTCGATACCTCCTACGACACTTTTTACCAGAACGCCTAACATGAGTGCCTTATGATCCGTCCGTACCACCTGCTTTTTTTTTGGGTTGATCTGTTTTGTTTTTTGTTTTTTTTTTGGGGGGGTCGCCCTGTCCCCATATTCCCTGACCTAGTGCCATCCCCCACCCTTATGCATCCTCTCACTGTTGCCCCCCCTCTTTCCGTATGAGTGACATTTCGCCCAATATCCCCTGTACAGCGTCTATTCCCCTCTTTTTCCCCCCAGCCCATACCCAATTTTATGCTCCGGCCTCATGCTCCACGTCCGACACATCCTCTCTCCCCCCACGAACTAGTATAAGTGAAGCCCTTCGCTGTTGCCAAGGTACATCACCGGCCGTTGTCTATGGATCCCCCCCCTCAACCCCATCAGCGAACCCCTTTTTTTCTCATATCCGGTAGAGATTTTCATGACCGCTGTTCCCCCACCCCCCCTCCCTACGACAGCTTCTGATGTGAAGCCGACAAGTCCACAATAACGATCCGCCCCGTCCGGTGCCCCTGCTATACCCCTCTTAGGTACAGTCCTGACATAATGTAGTGGGTTACCAACCCCCCCAGCGACCCCCCCTCCCCCCCCCCCCCTCCACACCCCACCCCACCCCCCCCCCCCCCATAGCTTTTTCTCGCCCTGCAACTACCACCCCGACCCCCCCCCCCTTTTTTTTTTTTTTTTTTTTTTTTTACCGCCTCCCCCCCCCCCCCCCCCCCCCCCCCCCCCCCCCCCCCCGTCACATACATACTTTTTTCTTTTTCTTTTTGTTCCCCCAGGAAAAATTTGAACCGCACCAACACCCTCTCAGCCTGCCACCCCCCCCCCCCCCCCCCCCCCCCCAACCCGAAGCCCCGATGTTCATGTGCACCCCCTTCTCCCCGCCCCCCCCCCCCCCCCCCCCCCCCCCCCCCCCCCCACCCCCCATAACCCTCAGATCAGGACTCACAGCACGTCTGGAAAGTTTTCCGACCTTACGTGCGCCATGCGACGAACGACCAGTGCTCCCCCGCTGTTTATTTTTTTTTTTCTATTCTTTTAGTCCACATTAGTCTCGACCTTGGAGACTTAGCTCAATATACGCACCATGTTTTTGAACGCCTAGCCTGGTCGGTACTCGACCGGCCCACCTTTGATCCAGGATCTGGCCTTCCCCCCCATAGACTGGCACCCTGATGGATGATGTACTGAGGAAATTGTCCCCATTTGATTATAGAGCAAACGAGCCCCCCCCCGCCTCGATCCATGACTTATTCCCCCCCTCCCCCCCCTTTTTTTTTTTTTTATCCGACACGCTTTTTGGCAACCAAAGCGTTGCCCCCCCACCATTACAGACATTGTTTTTTTTTTTTTTGTACTACCCCTTTTTTCCCTTTTTCTTCCCTTTTTTTTTTTTTTTTTTTTTTTTTTTTTTTTTTTTTTTTTTTTTTTTTACTTTGGTTTTTTTTTTTATTTCTTTTTTTTTTTCTACCTTATTTTTTTTTTTTTTTTTTTTTTTTTTTTTTTTTTTTTTTTTTTTTCCTTTTTTTTATTTTTTTTTTATGTTTTTTTTTTTTTTTTTTTTTTTTTTTTTTTCCTTTTTTTTTTTTTTTTCCCTTCTTCCCCCATGGGCCACGTACCCGAGTTGACCGCCCTGTCAGATCTCAGCGCCTTACGGCCCATGTCTTTTCTGGCCCCCCCCCCCCCCCCCCCCCCCCCCCCTATTACACACACCACCCCCCCCCCCCCCCCCCCCCCCCCCCCCCCATCCCCCCCATTAGCCGCCACCCGAAGTACGATCCACTGGAGCAAGAGCCATAAATGACAAACCGTACTGCCCGATTCTTCCAAATTGTAGCCCCCCCTTCCCCACTCTACCCGACTTGCTGATGTTTTGTTTTTTGACAGAGTCGACGCACCTATTAAGGTCAGGCTTTTTGTCCCCCCTGAACGGTCAAGTGACTGTTGTTGAATTTTTTTTTTTTTTTTTTGAGAAGACAGTAATCGCAAGGTGACTTTCGTTGTTATTCACTTTTTCTCCAGTTCTTCATAGTAAAGAATACCCCCGTATTTTTTTTTTTTTTTTACCGCGTTTCGAGGGGAGTGCTCAACCCAGGTCCCCCCCCCCCCCCCCCCCCCCCCCCCCCCCCCCCCCCACCCCCCCCAAGTTATCCCAGCCTAGGGGTTTGGCACTTTCCCTTGTTCACGATCCCCTCGCCCCTTCCCCCATGAACCTTAGCATCGTCTTGATATGTCATGCTTCCTTTCGCGCGCCACCCCGGGCCGTACGCTTTTTGACGTGCAGCTTTCTTGCCCCATGCTCGCCCTCCGAGATGCTTGTTTCTGCTGACAGGGGCTGAACACCCCCCTACATTCAGCCTGTCGCGCTTCCCCGGACCCCTCTTCTGTGGTTTTTTTTTTTTTTTTTTTTTCTTCTTTCTGTTTGTTTTTTTTTTTTTTTTTTTTGGGGTGGGGTGGGGTTTGCTACAAGCATCTTTTCCGATCTACCACTCCTGCACTCCACCCTGCTTGACCCTCCGGTCTCGTGACTTGATGATGGCTCATACAGTTGAACGTAGCGCCACTACTACGACGCGGCCTATACATCCCGTTCTTGTCTAACCTAGCCGATCCCGATTGCGAGTTTACAATTTGTTCTGCATAGACCACCTCCTAATTCAGTCTGCCTCTAGCATTGCCTGTATGTTAAGAAACTCGTATAAGCACCCCCCCAACCTTCGAAGCTCCCCCCTTCATCCAGTAGTTTTTTTGGGTTTATACGATCTCTGATCCTTCAGACGGGTATTTATTTCTCGTCAGCGTAAGGCCATGGTTTAGTTTCCCTTACTCGTAGCTCAGGCCACTGTCCCTCAGGACTCGGGAGCTGTCCCTCATTGAAATCGATAGAGCTTAAGTTAAGCTTTTTTTTTTTCACCATCCGTCCTGCGCCTTCTCTACTTCGAAGGAGCAACTACACCCCCATATAAAACCCTTGCACCTTTTTAGCGAGATATGCCACCCTTTACTTCGATACCGCGTACAGCCTGATCCGATAGGTGAATGGTTGAATGATTTTTTTTTTTTTTTTTTTTTGTCCAATCGCACGTAAGATTCCCTTAGCACTGAACCATTTATCGTTTCCCCCGTTTGCCACATTCGTCACTACTGCCCCCAAAAGAAACCCACCCCCCCCCCCCCCCCCCCCCCCCCCCCCCACTGAAAACCCCATTTTTTGTCCATACACTTTTTTCTTTTTTTTTTTTTTTCCCCCTGCGTACTACCGTACCTTTTTTGGGCCCCCAGAGCTTATCATCTGACGTCCTCCCGCACTTTGCAATCACACGGGACCCCCCCACTGCCAGCCGAAATTCCCCCCCCCCCCCCCCCCCCCCCCCCCCCCCAAGGTAAATGATCCCCTTTTTTTAAAGGTTGCGCCGTGTTGGAAGATCCCTGCAGAAGATCTCTCCGTTTACGTCACGCCCCATGTAATGCACCTTTCCACCTTTCCCCCTATGCCCTTATGTGGACTCCCTTCTCTGAGAGCTGTCAATTGGATGTTTGTCTTACCCTTCATGTTATAGCCTCCGTGAATTGATTTTTTTTTTTTATTTTTGGAGATCCCCCCCTTCCTATTCACTTTTTTATAACCTCCCCCCGTGCTTGATTAGATCCCTCATGGACCCCACCCCACTCAGCTTCTTACGTCCTCTTTGAAAGTTAGTCTAATATGGGCCTCGCACTGCTAATGGATAGTTTCTCCGCTGATTCCCCCCCTTTTTCCCCCCCCCCTGTCACTCGATTATACTCCTCCTACCCCCCCATGTACCCAAACTCCGAATGCTGCCCTGTGTGGCACCCGGTCTAGGGTTTTTTATGTTTTGTGGTGTGTCTTTTTTTTTTTTTTTTTTTGGTTTTTTTTTTTTTTTTTTCCCGCGCCCCAAGCCTGTAGAGTTTACATCACAACTGGAGGGCTGTATTCCACCCGAGATCTGGATGTTCTGTTAGGGTCCCTGATTCTGGCTTTTTTGGCGCACCTCCCCTCCCAAATTGAAGAGGGACCCATTGGTATCCCTTTAAACAGTGCTCCATTTTTTCTTTTTTTTCATCCTAGTCAAGAGAGGGTGGCTCTTTACTCATCCTCGTGTTGTCTTCAACTTTTGTACCGCCCGCCCTGACATCCCCCCGACCCACCCCCCCCCACCCCCCCATGAGACGCTCCTTTCCTCAGCGTCGCTCCCCTCCCTTCTTCCGTTTAGCGGTGCCTCCCTCAATCCTTGATTTAGTTTTGTATCGAGACTGTACTGAGTCCGCCCATAGGTCAAACAACCCCTCCCTGCCAAAGCTCGCCCCGTGCATCAGGAGGAAGAATATTAGGAAGATCCTCACTTGTAGAAGACCATGTCATCCTTTTGTTGCCCCACCTAGAGCTTTCAGGTCTTTTTTTTTTTTTTGTTGTATTTTTTTTTTGGTGTGGTTTTGTTTTGTGGTGTGTTTTTTTTTGTGTTTTGTGTTGGGGACTCGCTGAACTCTTTCCTGTCCTTCCTTTTCCTTTTTTTTTTTTTTCGTTCCCCCCCCCCCCCCTGCAGAACTCCCCCCCCAAAACGTTTCCCACAGCTACCCTCTTGTCTTTTAGCTGCTAGGCCATAACATCTTAGGTGCAAGCTTAGAGCAGAGACACCCTTCCGTCTCCCTTTTCAATCTCCATTTCAAAGCCTTGGTGTAAGACCTTGCGTCCCCACATATTTCTAATTGCGTCCATTTCCAGACCTCGTGACGCGCTAGACCCTCGCACGTCCCCCTTCCCTAACTTGAGCCCCCTTCCCCCCAGTTCCAGAGAAGACAAGATCAGCCCCCCCTTGAATTCGTCCGACAGTGCTACATCACCCCCCCCCCAGCCTTTTTTACCAACCCCGTGCCCCCCCCCCCCCCCCCCCCCCCCCCCCTCCCCTTTTTCTCCCCCCCCCCCCCCCCCCCCGTCCCCATCACCCCCCCTTTTTTCTGACAGATCCAGGCGGTTTGCCACCTTTTTTCCTATGTCAAGCTAACTGCTCCCTGCAGCATCCCCTCTGCCCCGTCCGCTCTCGCCCGACCAGGGATGAACCTTGGCCGGCCACTTGCCTGACCTCTCCGGCCTTCGGTAGATACCTTATTTTTGAACCCCTCAATGCTCAGCACCCCTTCCCCCCCACTTAGTTAGTGACCACGTTCATCGGGGGGGGGTCCCCCCGGCCTGAGTCCCCCCCCTTTTTTTAAGAGTAAGGAAATCTCCTAGTGTGCAAACTACATTTTCTCTTGCTCTTGCAGCCCTGCACCCCGTAATAAGTTCCCCTACCACCGCAGCTGCGTGTTTCAACTGAATTGCTATAATCTGGAGCATATGATCAACTTCCGATAGCAGAAACCTACGCTCGCCTCCCCCAGGTTCCAACTTCCTCGAAATGCACTGAGTATATGTTTTTTACTACTCACACCCCCCACCCACAAACCCCGCCCCCACCAACCAGTTTGGGTTCCCGCCTTGTCCTCCACCCCCCCCCCCCTTCCCTTTTGTCGATATATTTTGTTAATTTTAGATAGCCCCCCAATTGAGTCCAGCCGACGACTGAACCCCCAGGCAGTCTAGCCCGGGTCTCCCTCCCCCTTTTTTTCCACGTCTCTGACACCTCTCCTTTTACAGTGAGATGTCTGGTTGGCTTTCCGCCACACCCCTAAGAAGCGGTTGTGCCCGCCCCCTTGCAACAGGCACTGGTGAATGCTGAAGACACATGTTTTTTCCTTCTCCCCCTTACCACTCCCTAGTACATCCCGCTCCTTTTTAGCTCGCAGCTCTCCTCGACCTCCGCATTTCCATCGCTTTCTTTTTTTTTTTTGGATATACATCGGCACGGCCACTTCTTGCCTCCTCCTATGCTCTTCTCTTTTCCCTGACATACATAAGGCCCCCCCCAGAGACATCAGATTTGCCGGGAAGGCCTCATGCAAGTTTGACGACACCCCACAACCCCCCCCCAATTAGGTGCGCAAGTTCCAACCAATATTTCATTTCAGAGTTTGCTAGAGCCACCCAGACAGGCCCCCCCCCCCCCCCCCACCCCCCCCCCCCCCCCCCCCCCACCCCCCCCCCCCTTTGATATGTCTGCACTTATGCAATTGCGATGCTTTTTTCGTTTTCTTTCCTCCGTCTTGTTTCCTCCACGGCACGTCAGACCCCACCATCGTTCGCCTCTGCCCCGTTTTCAGCGCACTCGCTCCCTAGTTTGCGCGCTGTCCCCTCCTCTTGCCTGTCATTTCTCTCTTTTTTGCAGATGAGTACTTCTAGATACTCCGTCCCCGCTTGTTCCCCGCTGAGGGACCTAGACCGGAGTCCAGTACCTTCCCCTCTATTTTCACCCTACCACTTTGCTCAAAAGAGTACTACATGTAGCTTTCGCCCGGCTTCTTTTTCCCAGTGACTGGCCAGAGAATCCCGTTTTTTCTTTCTACTTTCTTGCGACTGGAATGACGTCAACGGAGGGGCAGCAGCCACAGACCACAAGAGAGAGATGATGTCCGTCGGTATCTGCCCTAGCCTCACCTCTAATTGACTGGTACGCCCCTGCCTCTTCATTGTCGCATACGCCCCCGTCCCCGTTTACGTGTTTCTGATATTAAAATTAACATACGAATTGTCGTGTTTTTTAATATGGAGGCACCTGATTTCCTTTAAACTAATTGTAAATAGTTTTTTTTTTTTTTTTTTTTTTTTTTTTCTTTTTTTTTTTTTTTTTTTTTTTGTTTTTTTTTTTTTTTTATTTTTTTTTTTTTTTTTTTTTTTTTTTTTTTTTTTTATTTTTTCTCCAGGCGCACTGGCTGACCCACTTCTGCTTTGCACACCTTTTTCTGGCCCCCCCCAGCTACCCCTCCTCTTTCGACCGCCTGACAGAAGTTTTGGACGTCCCCCCCCCCCCACTTTTTCCCCCTTTTTACCCTAACTGCTCGTTTCCGACCCGAAACTGCGCTCTTTTTTTTTTCGCATGTTTTTCAACATCAGTGTCTGCAGCTTTCTTCTGCCCTCTGCAACACCTTCCCTGACAGCGCCTGTCCCAGTTGCCCCTCCGCTTTTAGAATTTTTTTTTTTTTGTTTCCGCAGCCACCCCTAAATCTGCCGGCGCTCTGCTCTTCTTCCTCTCCCCCCCCCCCCCCTGAGTATCCCCACTGCGATGGATAGTGAACAGTTGTGTTTCATCGGTGAGCGTCTGTCAGGCACGTCTCTGTACCATTTTTTTTTAGAGAACTGCCGATATTTTTTTTTTTTTTACTCCCCCCCCCCCCCACGTTCAACAGCACTTTTGTTCCTGATGACCAGAGTTTTATTTCATCATTTAGCAGCCCCCCCCGCCAGATGGGTGGCGGGTGTTGGCGTTTTTTTTTTTTTTTTTTCAATTGAGCAACTACATCATCCCCTTTTTTTTTTACCATCCCTAGGTGCCTTTCTCTTTTTTTAATATGGCCTCTCGGAGTAATGTGACCCCCCCCCCCCCCCCCCCAACCCCCCCCCCCCTTTCCCCCCCCCTCCCCCCCCCCCCCCCCCCCCGCCACCCCCATTTAGCCTGAATTGAACCCAGTCCACCTTTGGGACGTACCCACCAGGTTCCGCTCCTGTCACAACGGCCTCCACACCGAGCTTCGCTCATCCCCCCCCATCCTGTTGTATTTTCCTGCCGTTTTCAGTCCCAGTTTTCGTGTAGATTTTTCCCCGAGAGTAGCGTCAGTGGTCTTTCAGCTAGTATGGCCCCCCCAGCCCCAGCGCCTTGCCACTTCACTTCCCCCTCTCCACCTCTGGTCCCGGGAAACTAATCGCCCCCCCCGCTTTCTCCTCTTTTTGCATGAGTTTTCATGCCATTCGTCCTCTGAAAGACAGATCGCTCTTTTTGATTTTACGTTTTTTTTTCGTGGTGGTTGTTGACGTCGCTCCCAGTGAGAAAGGACTGTGATGGCCTCGCCCCTTCTGTCGCAATGCGGCGAAGCAGTGTTTTTTTAACCCCCCATCTCATGGATTTCCCCCCCCCTCCTTTTGCTTGCTTTTAGAGTCCACGATACCGGCTTTTTCCAAAGCACCCCCGCCCCAACCCCCCCCCCCAATTCCCCCCTCTTTTTGATAACCCCTGACCTTTAGACCATAGATAGTTGACCTCCCCCTTTTTTTCGGAGCCCCCCCTGGGAAGACGTCAGACCTCCCCCTTTTTTCTATAGTAGGTGCCCGACCCGCACCCACCTCCCCCCATGTCATTTTCTCGAATAGTGCCCAATATTTTTAGTGGATGACGAGACGGCGATATCGTAATCGTCCACTACTTCCCGCCCTCTTCATTCCGCCCCGATATAGACTGCCCTGTAGCTCTCCCGTTGCCCACACGACTTTACCCCCGTTTCTTTGGCACCCTGCGGAAGGGTTGAAAAGGAGTTCTCCCCTTCTGACCCTTGTTTTTAGATGGGGAATATGATATAGTCTTTAATAACACGTATTACCCACCCCCCCCCCCCTCCTTTCGATGTTGTGAGCCCCCGGAAAACCACCCCCCCCCCCCCCCCCCCCCCCCCCCCCCCCCCCCCCCCCCCCCCCCCCCACCCCCCCCCCCCCCCCCCCCCTTTTTTTTTTTTTTGGGTACCAGTTTTTTGTGTTTTCTTGTATACTCCCAGACTCGATACGCACTTCCCCCCCCCCCCCCCCCCCCCCCCCCCCCCCAGTTTTGAAACACCTCCCCCCCCCCCCCCCCAACACCCCCCCCCCCCCCCCCCCCCCCCCCACACACAAAGGTAACCCCCCCCCCCCCCCCAACCCCCCCCCCCCCCCCCCCCCCCCCCCCCCCCCCCCCCCCCCCCCACCCCCCCCCCCCCCCCCCCCCCCCCCCCCCCCCCCCCCCCCCCCCCCCCCCCCCCCCCCCCCCCCCCCCCCCCCCCCCCCATACAAATCCTCAAAAGACGCCAATATTGTTTTTTCCCCCTCTGTGATCTACGGCCCCCCTCCCTCCCCCCATGTTTTTCCACAGATCTAAGACCTGTCTTTGCCATTTCCTTGCGTCATGATAGTGTGCATTAGTGTTTTTTTTTCCCCCCGATTTTTGGCGTACTAACTACAGTCAGGCAGCCCGTTTGCCTACACGGTTTGGCAGGCATGTTTTTTTTTTTTCCCCAGTGCATGCTAGAACTCTGCCCCCACGATACAGAGAGGACAACCGATCCCCACCTAGAACATTCATGTACGTCCTCCCCCCCAGTAGACAGAACCCCTCCCACGCCCCCCACAGAAAGTTTTCAGCCCCCACAATAAAACCACCCCTTTTTTTTTGTGTTGTCAAGAGCCCCCCCCCCCAAGGACCCCCCCCCCCCATCCCCCCCCCCCACTTGCCCCCCGCCCATGCTCTTCCTCACCCCCACACTCGAGTCAATCTTTAATTATTTTTGTGGGCCCCTGTTTGCCGAGCTCAGTTTGACGAACGATCTTCATCTCCCCTCTTTCCGTGACACCCCACCCTTTCAATACCCACTAGCGCCCCCCCGTAGCCAATGTCGTAAGACATTCCCCAGCAGCACACCCCCCCCGCACATCCCTTATTTCTTACATGTGCAAGCAATCTCATTTGAGCCCCGCGCAGAGCTATTTCTGCCTCCTATTTGCCCCCCTGCACCCTTCCCGTATCAGGAGTTCCCCGGTCCACGACGAAGGATGACGTCACAACTTGCTTCTCCTGAGCTCTCCTTCCTAAAACTCCGACAAGCCATCATCCCTGAGATTCGCTCTCGCCCAATTAAAGCACGCCCCGTTCTCCCCCCCCTTTCCAGTATGACCCCAACCAGAATTTAGCAGAATCACGAGGAGCCCCCCCCCCCCCCCCACTTTTAAGCCAGCCTCCTCAGACACGCCTCACTGACCCTCTCCCCGCCCTAGTTCCCCCATTTTCCACCCATTGACTCGCGTCACTTATTATTGAAACCTGATATTCAGAGTTTGCTTACCTTTTTTTTCCCGTCATGTCCCCCCTTTTCCATTTACTGAAGAACCCGCCTGTCAGCAACCCCCCCACCCCCCCCCTTTTTCCACGACCCACCCCCCCCCCCCCCCCCCCCCCCACCCCCCCCCCCCCCCCCCCCCCCCCCCCCCCCCCCCCCCCCCCCCCGCGCCACAGGTGTAACCTTCAGTCCTTTTTTTTTCTGATGCACCCACCCTCCCCCTCCCTCCCCCCCCCACTTATCCTTTTGGTCACTGTCCATAGCGCTTTTTTTTAAGGCCTTCTGACGTTCCATTCAACATGCTAGGTCACCCTTTCCTTCACACTCCCTGCCCTCCTTCAAGAGAAAAGAAATTGCCTTCTTTAGTACCAGTGTCGATCGTTCCTTTCCCTCTCCAAATAGACTACGACCCCTAGCCCCCCCAATTTTTTTTGTGTGTGCTTGGGAAGGCCTGTATCATTGGCTAATTACGATAGAACCCTCTTTCAATGCAAGCCCGAAGTGTGCACTACACCTCCTAGAGAATGAAGCAACCCCAGCAAGAACAGTACAGAACCACCCCCAAGATGCCCCTGTCTTTTACCCTAAAGTCACCCCCCACGAATCCCCCCTTTTCCAGAATTAGTCGTACCCCCCTCGAAAAGATTTAAGGGCTGTCCCCATCCAATACCCCTACAGGCCGCCCGTCCCTCCCCACTGCTTAGATCTCGGACACATCAAGATCGCGCCGTGCACTGGTCGACGCGCCCCCTTTTTTTCCCAATTTCCCCGACACCGTCTTTCCCACTCCTTCCCCCCCCCTTCCCCCGGTTCCCCCCCCTATCGCCTTGCACCCCCGCGCCCCATTTTTGATTCTGCTCAAGGCACTTCCTCTCGCGCAACTAACCCCCTCGTCCCCTCTTTTTCCCCCCCCTCTTCAGCATCTCTCCCTGCCCCCCCCCTTGCCTATCGCGGCTGTCAACGATCCCCGCCTTGGCGCAGTTCGCTCCCTTTCCAGAACAACCTTCCTCACTCGACCTTCCACGCTCTTGTTTTCCATTCCCCTGTCTAACAGCTTTAATCTTCTCCTTTCCCCCCACCACACCCCCATGCTACTACTGCGATGACTGATGGGCCCAGGTCTCGTCTGACCCTTTGCGCACCTCAGTGCGACTTTCCTTTTTTGTTTGTTTTGTTTTGATTTCGTCCGTTCTTTTTTTCCCCTTTTCCCTCCTCCACCGTGTTTCTCCTCTGTTTATTGCCCGCCGTTTCTTGGCAACAGGGGAGGCAGTGTTGACACGTTGTTTTTTTTTTGCGAAGTAACAGCACCCCCTTTACAACCTCCCCCCAACCCCGCCCCCCCGTCACTTCTCCTTCTCCCATGCTTTGCCCCCTTTCCCCCCCCTCTCCACCGTCGAATAGTTCTTGCACTAGCATCTTTACTTGCATACACGACTTTCCATTCCACTGGCAAGCCAGGTTTTGACGCCCGTGTTTTTTTCCCGGACCCTCGCCCTCGTCCGAGTCGCCGTTTCTTTTATGCTGAGCTACACAGCGTTTTGCATTCCAGTTCCACACGTCTTGTTCGCGCCCCTTCTGGAGCGGCCGGAAGACCTGCTCCCTGGCCCCCCTTTCCCTCGCCGTCTCCTGACGACTTTGGGCGGCTCAGCCCCCCGCCCGCATGGCCCCCACCCCCCCCCCCCCCCCCATGCCGTTTGTTGTTCACTTTGACGCCCCGTGTCCTGACGCCCAGAGTCGAACAGCTGCACGACTCGACGTTGCCTTCTTTTCTCCTCGCCGGCCTTCGCCCCCGCATTCCCGTTTTTAGCAAGGAGCATTCCCCCCATAGTCAGTTTTGATCGGTCAGGAGGCCTCTCTCTTCCTTTGGGCCCCCGGAGCTCGACGCCCGTATATCGGTCCCCCAGTTCCGGCATGCATGTCTTTTTTTGCCCTGTCCACTCCTCCAGGTCGGCTGCCCTCAGCAACTCCCCCCCGCTCGTATGGCAGCCGTTTCAAAAAAGTATCTCGCAATGTTACGATTTGGTTTGTGCCTTCTCCCCCCTTCTTTGACGATTTATCCCCCTCCCGACGTTCCCTTTCCCCTTATCGAGTTCAGTGAGGAATGACGACAGCCCTTCGTGGCGGTAGCTTTTTCTCGCATGAATTGATCTTGCCCCTCCCCCCTTCCTGTATACCCGCCTCCCTCTCTTTTTCTTTCCTGTGCACCTTTCCGAACCCCATTGCTTCTGTCTCCTTTGGCATTCAGTCTGACGTTTTTTTAGGGCCAGTGAGATCTCCTCTGTCGCGTTCGCTTTCACCTGGCTGAGATTATTCCAACACCCATTGTTTTTCGATTTTCTTGTTTTCTGGTTCCCATTTATTTGATTTCTTTTGCTTTGTCCTCTGTGCCATCTGTTACTTTTACGTTTCTTCCTTGCTTTTTTTTTTTTTTTTTTTTTTTTTTTTTTTTTTTTTTTGTTGTTTTCTCTTTTTTTTTTTTTTTTTTTTTTTTTTGTGTTCTTTTTTATGAAGTTTTTTTATTTTCAGTACACCGGCGTCTTTGACTCCCCTATTGCTCTCCGAAAGCCTCGCCGAACGGTGCATGAATTTTGCTCGAGAAGACTTTCCCTTGCCACCATTTTGCTTCCTTGAACGACCTGTTCAGTAGTTTAAAAGTAAACTAAATATAAGTCACAGAATTTGCCAGACGGAAGGGTGTAGAAGGAGATTCCCCCCCCCCCCCCCCCCCGCCCAAATAACCAACCCCACCCTGTTAAACCCCGCACTTTCCCCTACCCGGCCCCCCCGTCCCCCCCCCCCCCCCACCCCCCCACCCCCCCCCCCACCCCCCCCCCCCCCCCCCCCCAGAAACGACCGCATAGACACCCCCCACACCCCACCCACACCCCACTGCCCCCCCCGCGCCCCCCCCCCCAACCCCCCCCCCCCCCCCCCCCCCTATTCCACCCACACCCCCCCCCCCCAACCCCCCCCCCCCCCCCCCCCCCCCCCCCCCCGACACCCCCACCCCAACTGCCCCCCTGCACCCCCCCCCCCCCCCCCCCCCCCCATTAAGCCACATACACCCTCCCCCCCCCCTTTCTTGATCTTTTCCCTTCCTTTTTCTTCGACACCATCACGAGGTGTTTTTTTGCTTCTTTCGTCCCCAAACGGCTATGTATGTATGCACTATTCTCCCTCCTTATTTATAAGCCACCTTTCCCACATTTCTGAGTACGGCCCGCCTCCCTCCTTTCAGTTGCGGTGCCCAACGTCGTGCTTCTTTCATCAATTCGTAACTGCAGAATTAAGCCTTTTTTTCCTGTTTCCCTCTCTTTTAATGTGATCCTATCCCGCAGAACTGATCTTGGTCCCTCCCCGCCCACACCACCTCATAGTTCAAGTTTTCCAGATCTACGACCCCTTTCCCAAGCGTGCGCTTTTCCCCCTCTCCCGAAGTATTCGCTACCCTGATAGTGATCGCGATGACACCCCCCCGTTTTTCCCTCCCCCCCTCCGTTCCCCGGAGAGCACTTGCATGCGAAGTGTATTTTTTGCCAGACTCAGAGTTCCGGTTGTCGGTCCCCCCCGTTTTCTCTTCCTACGAGGTCTGGCATCCTCCCCGTCCTCGCACTCGCACCATGTCCCGCAGAGTTTTTCGGTTTTCTCCCCCACCCTGACATAGAGCCAAGAGAGAACCTTCACTTTCACATCCGACCCCCTCTCCCTGGGCATGACATGAACCCCATCCTACGTAATACTAGTGACAGGCCAGCTGACCCCCCCCTCCCCCTCCCCCCCCCAGGCACCCTCTTCGCCCGGACCCTCCCCCATACACTTGAAGCACATCTTCGTGCCGACGGGCAGCGTTTTTTTCGTGGTTCAGGTGTGATTTTCTTCCTTTTTTCTTTTTTTCTTTCTTCGACGTGGTGGTAGGTTTGGTTGGGGTCGTGTGTTGGCAGACCAACCTTTTTTTTTGTTTTTTTTTTTTTTTGAGGGGGTTACTTGGTGTTTTTGTTGGTTTTTTTTTTCAGTGTGTAGCTCGCATGGAGCAGGTTCCGAGAGAGGCCAAGTGTCCCGTTGTTTACGAGCCCGACTTGTTTACAAATGCATAGTTCGCCTTTTTTTTTCTAAGTGAGCCGACTAAGTCCGCCGCTCCCAACCCTTTTTGAGCCCGTTCCCCATACCCTCCCCCCTCCCCCGGCCCCTGAAGAAAGATTTTCCCGTCCTTCCATCCCTCTAATTTCATTGAGGTTGGTTTTTTACGCCCTGACTCCTACCGTTTTTTAGTCCCCACTGCCCCCCCAGCAGCCTGCATCATGCACTGCCCCCGTTCTCGCATGCCCTCCCCGCACTGCCAGCTGGTTCCTTTTTTTCAGTGCCCCCCCTTACCACTGCCTTTCACCCCCCCTGAGGTTTTAGCCCTCTGTTTTTTTTTTCCATCGTTTTTTCATTGCCATGGCAGATGACCACCCTCCACCCCCCCCCCCCCCCCTCGTATACTGTAGGTGTCCCCTGGCCAAGGCAAACGCGTGGCGCCTATTCCCCCACTCCCCCGGTCCCCTGCTCCGGTCTCGCCCCCCTGACTTTCCCTTCGCCCTTTTTTGACAGAGGCCGAGTCCACCATCCCCCCCCCCCCTGCACCCCACCTCCTTTCCGACCCTCATGCTGCCCCGTTTTTTTCATTCAACATATGACATCGTATGCCACTCAGTTTTCATCCCGACGAGTTCTCACCCACGCTAGACAGTTTGTCGCGCCCTCCCCCCCGGTCCCCCCCCTGCCCGTACTTATGGATAGGAACGCTTAGTTGCAAACCCCTTTGTTTCCCAACCTGCCCCCCCCCCCCCCCCGTTAATAAACAAGCTTAGATTCTGCCCCATGACCCCCATGTCTAGCGTGTCCCCCGAACTGCCTCCCCCGACGAGTACAAACAGACCCCCGGTTTGTTTTGTTTTGTGACAGACACGTTGTAGCGTTTTTTTTTTTTTTTTTCCCCCACCTCATTTATTTTTTTTTTTCTTGTTTTTTTTTTGGGGTTCCACGGGTGTGCCTTTTTTTCCTCCCCCCCCCCGCCCCCCCCCCCCCCATGTTTCTTTGTTGGGCCTATTCTTTTGTGTTTTTGTTTTTTCGCTTGCTAGTTTGTGGTTTCTTGTTTTTTTTTTTTTTTTTTTGGGGTGTCTGTCACTGGTTTCTTGTTTTCCCCCCTTTTTTTTCGTAACAAGACCCCCTTTTTTTTTGTACGAGGAAGGTCTTTGGTTAGTCCTCCCCCTTTTTTTTCTGACCACGTGGTGTTGTGGTGGAACCCGTTTTGTTTTTTTTTTTTTTTTTTTGTTTGTTTTTTTTGGGTTTTGCAGCTGAGTGAGAGGGATGGTTGTTTGTTTGCTAAGTCCTGGAGTTTTTTTTTTGTTTTTGTTGTCGGCGTGTTTTTGAGCACTGTAAGGACGCGAGTGGCCGCGAGCTCCCAGCCCCTTTTTTTGTTTTTTTGTTTCTGGGTGCTAAACCCGGTTGCGCATGTGTTTTGTTTTTTCTTTGTTTGCTATGTTTTGTTTTTTCTTTTTTTGTTTGTTTTTTTTGCCCTTGTTTGTTTTTTTTTCTTTACTTTGTTGTGTTTGTTTCCTTTTCCCTTGTCCCTCTCTTTTTTTAAGGTCATCCAGCGCCCCCCCCCCGCCCACCACCCCCTTTTAAAGCTTTCCCCTCTCCTTTACTCCGTACATGCCCCCCGTTCTCCGGACCAGGACCCCAGAATGACACGACCCCCCTTTTTCCTCCGAGCGTCTTGTGATAGTTGGGAAGGGTTCGATCCCCTTAGATAATCCCCCTTTTCCCGCCCCCTCCCTACCACTCGTTCCCTCTGACCTGCCCGCTGATTGTGCAACATGAAGCCTCCGTGATACCTCTGACCGCCCAAGCTAGACCTTTCACCACCACATTCCCTCCCCCCACAACTGTTTTTTCCATGACTCCCTTTTCCTCAATGCACTGCTCGACTGGAAAGAATAGAGTAACCAGATGTGTGTTTGTCCCTGCAAAGTGGGTGGGGGATGCTTTGTTTGTGTTTTTTTTTGTTTCGCACGGATGTGGTATCGACGGTGTGTTTTTTTTGTGAAGCTCCTATTGTAGCTTTTTCTGTTTGGGTTATCCAGAGTTTTGGTTGTTGAGACCTTTTTCCATTGCCCCGCGCAGTGTCTCCGCGCCTATCGTGAGCCCGACGGTTCCCTCCCCTGATGCCTTTTTTTGTTCCCGTTCCCGTGGGTTTTCCGCCACAGCGATTAGTGGTTTGTTTTTCTTTCCTGTTTTTTTTGCTGTGTGTTTTTTTTGGCGTTGGTGGTCCGTCTTTTATTAGTGCGCACATTGACGATAGTCAGCCCTTTTGTTTCCCTGAATGTCTCTTTAGCTTCCTCCGTCCTCTTTCTTTTCCGCTCGTCCTTCCACCTGCCGTGATTGCTGTCCGACACGCCCCCTTGCGGTCCACTTAGTACCTAGGAGAGAAAGGGACGTAACCGCCCTAGGTCCATTTGAATTTCCCTGCCGCTACTGTACCAGATCAACCCATTGATAATGAACTGCAGGACTGGTTCGAAACCTATAACCTTTCCTTTTCTTACTCCTTTCAAGGCCTCTCACCCTCTTTTTGGTGAAGACTATTCTCATCTGTTCTGTCCCATCTCCCTGCCAGATCTCCTATGTTTCTTTCCTTCGACCATCCCACCACAGCCCTCACCTAATTACGCCGCCCCCCCACTTCCCCTCTAACCCACTTCTCCCCCCGCTCACTCCCCTTTTCCCCCCCCCCCCCCCCACCCTTACCTTCCCCCCCCGCCCACCAACAAAAAACCACCCCCCCCCCCCCACCCCCCCCCCCCCCACCTCCCCCCCCACCAAAAAACATACCCACCCACACCCCCCCCCCCCCCTCCCCAGACAAATAGCCCCCAAAACACTTCACACCCCATTTCCCCCAACAAACACCACCCCCCCCAAACACCCAAACCCTGCCCCGACTTCCCCACCCACCCCCCCCACCCCTCCACACCCCCCCCCCTTCCCCCCCACCCCAGCCCCCCCCCCACACCCACCCCCCTCCCCCCCAACCCCCCCACCCCCCCCCCCCCCCCTCCAACCCCCCCCAACCCATCCTCCCCCCCCCCCAACACCACCCACCACCCAATCATGAATGCCTTTCCTTAGGCGATAAAAAACCACTCCCGCCCCCCCCCAGTATTTCACCCTATCGACCCCCCGAAGTAGTCTGACTCCCCTTTTTCGGTGTTTTTTTTTTTCAACCCCCCCCCCCCCCCGTAATCGGAAACGTGCGCCACACCAGTGAAGAGCACCCCCCCCCTCCCCCCCCAAATTTACAGCCCCTTCCTATTTCAACGGCGTGGTGGCAAACAAAAGTTCTTAGGCTTTTTTTTTTTTTTTTTTTTTTTCTTTGTTTTTTTTTTTTTGTCGGTTTTTTTTTTTTCTTGTTTTTTCTCCCAGAAAGACGCCTTCCCCCCGTGAGGGCATTACTCGGTGCATTAAGTTTACTGACCCCCCGCCACCTGTATGACCTTTCTGACCCTTGTTTACCCCCCCCTTTTTTTACCCTTCTCCACTGTCCCCTCTCTTGAAATGACCCCCTGAGTACAGGGACACTGAACTAGTTCCCATCATAAAGTGAGCTTTACCGCTGCTGCCCCAATCTTTCTCCGAGGTCTCGAGAATTCCCCTGGCCCGTTCACAAGTACCCCCCCATTTTGCCCCACAACTTCCTGCCCATGCTCGTCGTTTTTCACCTTACGCACCAGAAAGGGGAGGAAGGTATGTTTAAACTTAGTGTAAAACCCTCACACCCTCCCACCCCCAACACACAACACCTCCCCACCCCCCCCCCCCCCCTACACCCCCCCCCCCCCCCCCCCCCCCACCCCACCCGTTCCCCCCCCCCCCCCCCAAACAACAACCCCCCCAACACTTTTTTTTTTCACCCCCGGCATCGTCATGAATGTTAGTGTTGAATGCCTGCCGCCTTCACCTTTTTTTTTTTACCCAGGTGATTGATCCCCCCCCCCGGTCCCCTCGTCCAACCGTTAAGAGGGCCAAGAAGCCGTAAGATGAGACTAATTCTTTGTTATCATACTCCCCTAGTGATGGCGCGTTGTTTTTGTCACTTGTGCAATTCCTCCCTTTAACCCCCCCCATCTACCACCTGCGCGCGGCCATAGCACACTTCCCGACTACGTCCCTTACGGCCCCAGTTCGCCCGATAACTGCTTGGCCTACGTTGCTTCTGTCTCCCGCTCCTATTAGTGACTGCATTCGCCCTGGCATACCTGGCATGCAGGATGTTCCTGCAGTCCTCCCCCCCCCCGGATACTATCGTCCTACGAGCCCTGACACAAGGTCGTTCGGTGGCTGCTCTCCCCCCCCCTCATCCTTCCGACCTTTTGTGTTTTTGCCCGGTTTTCCGTAGCCTTTAAATCTCTGCCTCGCGCGTCCTGAATTTTTTTTTTCTACAGCACCCGTTCCCTTTTTTGGCCAGTGCCCGCACCGAATAGGGTACCTCTGGTTTTGTCCTCCCCCGTAGTGTTTTTTTTCCCCCTGTGCCTTACTTTTTTGCGGTCTTCCTCAGCCACCAATAGATAGCCTTCGTTTATGGAGTCCCTTTGCCGTTGTTTTTTTTCCTTACCACCGTTTTTCTCTTGCGTCATAATAGCCCTATCCTCGCCAAATGCGCCAGTTGATGATCCAACCCACCCGACACGTTGTGTTCCCCGCTTCACATCCCAGACACTCCTTCTCGTCGTTGAAGTCCCCCCCCATTGTTCCTCCCTCTTGCGTTTTTTTTTTTTTTTTTTTTTTTTTTTTTTTTTTTTTTTTTGTTTGTTTTTTTTCCCCTCACTTCTCTTTCAGTAGGCTGTTCCCCCCTTGTCTGTTTTTTCTCTTTGTTTCCGCCTGATTTGCCCCCCCCACCCCTGCATGCATACCCTATGACTCCTATTTCCAGTTTTCATTACCCCTATCTTTTTCCCCTACACATCCAACGTCCCCTTGATTTTGTGCGTCACTGTTTTGACATTATCTATGCCCCAAAGACATTTTTCCTCTGATAAAGCTTCCCCCCCACGAGCGAAGCCTTTTTACGTCTATTTTCCCCCCCGTCGCTTTCTGCACTCCCTATGTTAGTTCTCCGCTTGCCCCTCCTGCTCGTGCATGCCTGCCCTGAGCCCCTTTTCCACGTGACCTTCTGATCTTCCCTCCTTTTCCCGGATACTATGTCCTCACCCCGCATCACCGCTTCTCCAAGTCTTTTTTTCTTTCCTTCTGCAACTTACGTCCATTCTTAGTCTTTTTTCCGTCGACGAGCTTCCCCGGATCCAACTGTTTTTCTTTACTGTCTAGCTCGCGAGACACACGGACCCCCCCCCCCCCCCCCCCCCCCTTTGTGTTTGTTTTCCTCCTTAAGCTTACTCATTATACCCCCCAGCATTTACCGCGCGAGGAAATACCTATTGCACGCCCCTTGTCAGTTTCATCCAGCGCCCTTCGTTGTTCCCAGCAACTTCATTTTTTTTTTAGCGATGCCGGATTTGATCCTGTTTTCATGGTAAACATCGTGTTTCCTCCCCCCCCGAACTTTTTTTGTGGTTTTTTTTTTTTGACTGATGGTCATGGATTCATTAAACAGTGCGACTCCATCAAAGATTGTCACGACCTGCCCTCGCAAAAATAATGAGATGTCAGTATGGCCATCCCCACTTTCCCTGCGTCCACCCCCTTTTTTATGAACCCCCTGACCCCCCCCCCCCCCCCCCCCCCGCCAGCCCTTCCCCCCTTCCCCCTGAAGGTATATCCTGTCTTCCCAGAAACTGGCGCGAAGCGATTTTTCCCCACCCACAACCAAACCCCCATCATCTATGCTACTCAGGTAACACCCCCCCCCCGAGTTGTCTGCCCCCATCCCGGATCGCACAGGATCTCAAGACTTTTCAGTTAGCTAGCACCTCCCCAGTGCGAGTACTGAAATTCCCATGGGCCTGAGTGCTGGCTTACGGCCTTGAGCCCTCAGCGTGACAGATCGCAGACTACAGCTAAAAACCATAGAAGCTTTTATCTTTGCAGTTCCCCTTTCTCCACAGACAGCGCTTCTTCCCTTAAGAATAGTCCCAGTCACAGCACTGATAGGTCCTAGAGCTCCCCTTCGTCTGTCCCCCCCCCGATTCTTGACTAAATGTAACTCCATACCCCAGTCAGGATCGCGCCATACTCCCCCATTCCCTCCCCCGCGTTTTTTTTTTTTTTTTTTTTTTTTTTTTTTGTTCTTTTTTTTTTTTTTTAGGCCCGTTTGATTTTGTAGTTTTTTTTATTTTTTTTTTTTCGATTTATTAGTCGACACCTGTGTCTCTCAGATTCCTGCCCTTGAGAACTCGACGAGTCCCCCTAACACCTGCCGACCCCTGTGCGCGCCCCAGTCCATGAATCCTCATTCCTTGATCTCTTGCCTGCCTTGTTTACCTATCCCTTCCCATTTACACGCGTTGCCCTATGCTTGCACTCCACGCTTGCCTTTGCTATGTCCGCGTGACACCCCCTCTCTCCCTTCGACAGCCCACACGGTTGTCTTTGCTCGGTTTTTGTTTTTGTACTTTGCAGATCCGGACCCGTCTGGTCTTCCCTCCCGCCTATCCCCAAGTTTTCCGTCCCTTTCCCATCTTTACGATTGCGTCGTAATTTTTAAAATCTGTCGCGATGATCTTCTTTTTGATGGGATGCTCCTCCATGAGGCAGTTTGTAGCTTATCCTTCCACTGGTTCCCTAAATGATTCACAGTTGTTTTCTTAATATGTCCCCCCCCTTTTTTCTCAGTAGTCCATGTCTTTCCGGGTCACCACTACCCCCCCCCCCCCCCCCCCCCTCCGATTGTGTACACACGCACTTTTGGTCAGGACCCCTTTCTAGCACTTTGAGGAAAAGTTTTTGTCACCCCATCCCATAGCCAAACCCCCAAGCCCACTAAGACCCCCCCCCTTCCACAATATAGTACGGCTGGTAGTCCTGTTTTCTAACGGAAACTTCTATAAAGCCGATTTATTTCTATCGGGTAAAGTAGCTTAGGTAGGTCCTTTTATTGTCCATAGGTTTTGTTATTTTCTTTCTGTTGTGGTGTGTGTTGACCCCTGTCTTTGAATTTGTTTGTGTTTTGCTTTGTTGGGTTGGTTTTTTTTTGGTTGTTTTTTTTTTTATTCCTCTGTTTTTTTCTTGTGTTTTTAGCTGCCTGTTTTCCCTGCTTTGTTTTTTTTTCCCCTTTTTTTTTCTTTTTTTTGTTGTTTTTTTTTTTTTTGGTTTTGTTGTGTTGTGGGGTGTCAACCGGGGTGGGGTCTTTGGTTTTGGTAGGTTTTGTTCCTTGGTCACTTTGTTTGGTGTTGTGTGGGGGTGCTCCCTGGGGTTCCATGAACACCTTCTATTCCGCGATTTTGTGGCTTGCTTCGCTTCCAAGGTTAACTTGCGCGCTTACCCCTCCGCCTTTCCCCCCTTCTTTGCAGGTGCTGCATATCGTTCGAGTTATGATTCTGGCCATTGTTTAATTTTTATTCCCTTCCAATGTCGGACCCCCACCCCCTTATTCGCCCCCCTCGCGACGCTAATATCCCACCTTTTCAGCTCAACCCCCCCACCCCCTTTTTCCACCATCTGAAAATTTGATTCAGTCCCTCTTTCGACCCAGGGCCTCGTGCACCTTCTAACCCACCGGCAATGCGTTGCTCTGCGCCCAACCAGCTTCCAACACCCCCAACAACCCCCCCCCCCCCCCTCCCACAACACCCCCCCCCCTCCAAACCCAACACACCACTCCACCCCCTCCTCGTTCCAAATCCCCCCCCCCGCCCCTTCCCCCTCCTAACAAACACCCACCCACATTTTACCCCCCTGGCCACCCCCCCCCGCCCCCCTCCCCCCCCCCCCCACCCACCCGGCTGCCCCAATCTGCAACCCCCCAGACCCCACCGTTCCCAACCACCCCCCCCCAGAAAAACCTTGCGCCACCTCACGAGCATCCGTGCAGCTTGCATTTTTCTCCGCACTCCGCATGCTACCGACCCATATTTCCCTTATTTTTCCCCCCCCCCCCCCCCCCCCCCCCACCCTGCCAGCCCCTATGCACATTCGGGCATTGGATTTTTTTTTCTAGGAAACCTCTTTTCAGCACTCTTTTTTTCCCTTCGAGTTGACATAAGATCCGTCACTCATGACTGCTTCGACTCTGTTCCTCCTTTTTCTTACCTTCCTATTTTTTTTTTTCCGGTCCCCCAGAATCTCTGCTTTTTTTTAGAGAAGTTAAGACGAGTGAGCAGGCTTCTGTTGAAAGAGCGGTTCTCAGACGATCATCGTCCTTCTTAATGGTTTTTCCCCCCTCTCTTTGTGTTTTGTTGATTCTTTCTGGAGTCATCTCCCCCCTTCGCTAAAGACAGCTTTGCCATTAGATTGCCTCCCAGGTAAGCGATTTACTCTGCTCCTCCTCCAACACCCCACCCCACACCCCCCCCTTGACTGCCCCCCCCCCCCCCCCACGCTGAAAAAGACGTCAGAATTGTCTCCATGTCAGATGATATTCGTTGGAGATGAATTGGCTCTTTTTTTCCTTCTCCCCTCCACCGCTTCTCCATCGCCCTTCCTCACTCCTGCCGAGTTTCCCCTATGCCCCCCCCCTTTGCCCCTAGCTGCTTCATCTTCTGTGAGCATCCCCCTCTCATCCCGGCCTGGACTGTCCTTATTGCATTTCCCCCTCACAGAAACCCATCGCTCGCGTTCCCTGCGACCCCCCGCCCCACCCCACCCCCCCCCTTTACGCTTAGCCTCCCCTTTAAAGAAGTTTCCCTCCCTTCAGAGCCTTTCCCCCGACTGAATAGGGCCATTCCGCCGCTTGCATCCGTCTTCCCTGCCTGTCGCTCCGTGTAGTGCTTCTGCAGTTTTACATCATCTCCCGCTCCCCCTTAAATACATCCCCCTTTTTCCCCCTTGTAGCACCACCAGTTTTTGCTGCCCCTAGCGTCTCCTCCACGATCTCCGCCTCGTCCCCTCTCCCTCCCCGGCCCGTCCCCCTCCTGCTTTCCTGTACTCCGTTCCTTTCGTCTTGCCCCTTTTCTCATTGAGAATCTCCCCCCTCCCCCAATTTTTATGGCCTGTCCCATCCCGGGGTGCTGAGCACGTGTGTTCAGGCCCTGCTTCCGCTGGCTCCTCTCCTACTTGTTAGACAATACCCGGACTCCCCAGCTCCATGCACACTCCCTTCGCCTCATTGTTCGAAGCGCCAGCCGACCCTTTTTTTCAACGTCCGTCCTCCTCTTTCCGTCCGCTTGTCCTTGACCAGCGCACAGTCTTTCCCTCTCTTATACCTCGATTCCCTGCCCCCGACCCTGAGTTTGTGCACGCTCTACTACACCCGACAGGACCTTTGTCGCGCGAGTCTCCATATGTTTGTTTTTTTTTCGTACCTGCACCGTCCTTGCAGCCCGTTTGCTTTTTTCTGTGTTTACCGCAAGCTCCCCCGTATTTTCCCTCCGTTTTTCCGCTCCCTTATTTCCGGTCTCTTTCTCGATTTTGTGTTTAGTCTTTTCTTCGGACATGCGATCCTCTGTTTTCAACCTTCTCACAACACATCTCCTTTTTTTCTCGCGGGCCCCATTTTTCTGCCCGTTCTCTCGTCTCCCTCCTGAAGCCCTTGTAGTCTTAATCGAATTTCTAGTAAAGACCCTTTGCATATCCCCACGCATGCACTCCTCCTGCATGGATAATTTGAATCGACCCATTATAGTAGGCTTCAGTTTGTCCCCCCACTTACACAAGATTGATTTTGTAGATGACCACCCATCAGCTGACGTGATTTCCTGTAGAACCCTCCGTCCTTTTCTTTTTCCCCTCGAGCTCACCAGATATCTCAGATACTCCTTGCGAGTTCTGAGCCCCCCTACCGAACCAGCGTAGCTTTGATCACATGCTATTTGTTTACATGCAACGGTGTATTTGCCGGTCCTTTTACACAACCTGCGCTTCCTGAGCCCAGCCACCTTACTAGTCGCGCTTCTCTAGTTCGGCCACCATTTGTCCTACGTATCTTGCCGTTTTACCCTATTGTCAGGCTGCGCCTCTGACC
>Ga0179593_1332105_pt1 | contig 29476 bp, 31 predicted proteins | sample CZODoug2_1_08_16_FD_185931 | JGI IMG/M metagenome (GOLD analysis project Ga0179593, IMG submission 185931) | Vadose zone soil fungal communities from Angelo Coast Range Reserve, California, USA - CZODoug2_1_08_16fungal (PacBio error correction) | ecosystem: Environmental > Terrestrial > Soil >... | reverse complement strand
ATTCCCAGGACATGGAGGGGTGCTGCCTTTTCACAAAAACTTTCCTAGTAAGCTTTTTAAGAAAATTTAGTCTTCCCCCCCTTTTTCCCGTTGCTGAACAGATTCTCCATTTGTTCAGTGTTTTTGAGGGATAACTACCCATTTATGAATTAGGTTTCACTATCCTCATAGGCCTCATGACAGAGCGCGGGGGTCTGTATGCTCCCTCCCGACTCTCCCCCCCCATACAAGTGGCTGTCGTCTCTTTTCTCCAACTTCCCTACGCAAATCTCCGTCTTCCCCCCCCACGCGTTACTATATGGCCCCTTCCTCTTCTCCTGATTGGCCGCGGCGCGTTCGTCCCTTCCCCCCTGCACAACTTTTCCCATGCCATGGGCAGGCGGAAATACTGCGACAGATGACCCACCCCCTTTCCTTGCCCCGTCCGATTTTCCCTAGTTTTTGAATTTTCTCCACGCCATTCGGATGTGGTACCATTCCCCAGCAAGCCCCGCCGCCACCCTTAAAATCTTTAGAAAAAGCATGTCTCCATCATAATTCTTTCGAGTTCTACTGGCATAGATCTTGGTCACGAAAATCTGAAGGCTGCTGCGTACGATGTGTCAATTGTCGTATTTCCCTCGCGAGTAAGGGACCCTTAACGCCGTTTCCTTTCCAGCCCTTTCCCGGCTTTCGCAATTTACACCTTCAATCACGTCCTTCTCTCCTTTGGAGGACGGGAGTTTTATTCCCTCTGTTTCCTGATGGCCACTTCTTCGACCATGCAAACAAGTTTTGTCAGCCCTCTACAGTCCCCCTTCCTTTGACTGGAAGTTCTTTCCTTTTTCGCCCTTCATACACGATGCAGAGAAATAACTGTGTCTTACCCTCTGAACATCCATATTCCGCCTCGGTTGAACCTGAAGGTGGCTTGGCCACGACTTTCGAACGCCCCTGCAAAGTGTCCCTAAGTCCACCAACCTCCCCGGAGTACTCCTGGGTTGTCTTCGTTTTTTTAATTCAAGACCAGGTCAGCCGTTCCGATTCCCCCTTGGTGGTCCTCTGTGACTCGCTTTTCTCCTACCGCACCCTTCTTCTCCTTTCCTCCAACTCGCTCTCTTTCTGATGCGGACCTTAAACGTGCCGCGATACGCCGGACCCTCTCCCCCCCCCGGACAGCCAAGCATTAAGGTTGTTGATTGTTTTCAAACTGCCCCCTTTTTATTCCATGGCTTAATGGGCTACTGAGTCCTACTGCACACCTTTCAAAGTGCCGCCCACCGTTTGAAGCTTTTTGTTTCAATATTTACTGAATTTTCAAAATCATGGCGGCCTCGTCTTTGTTCAGTGCCGACTCCTGCCCTCGTGATTCTTGGCGCCAACCGCCTACAGTTCCCCCCCTTCCTTTCACGTGGTCAGCCCCCATGCGCTCTTTTTTTTTAAGAAGACGGATACCCCCCGTTAAGGATTAAAATTTGCAGGCTTGGACGATAACCCCCGTTACTCCTTTTAACGTCACCTCTCGGCAAATCAACCTGCAGACCCATTTTTCATCCTTCGCCCCCCCAAATTGCCTCACACCCAGTGCTCCCTATAGAGCCGATGTTATGCTTTACCGTGAGGTTTCTCCCCCCTTGACGGGCGCGTATTTAATCTCCCTCCTTTGTGATACTCTTTTGTTCTCAAGCACACACCCTCCCCGTCACCCCCCCCCACGACCCCCTTCTCGCGAAAGCTCTCTAAGACTGGCCCCCCCAGTCTAATCACATCATCTATTTTTCCCTTCCTCCTTTTGAGGATTTGTGATGTTGTAAGGGGCGCCTTGATCCCTTCTCATCTTCCTTGCTTGAGAGTCTTCGCCTTGGCATGTGCCTCGAATCTGTCTTTTTTTTGGCGGGTCGAAATATACGGGCCCCCTGCTGTATCATGGGAACCTCCTGGATTTTTTCTACCCTGCATTCCCCCACCCACCTTGTACTGAACTGATTTATCAGCCTCCTCAGTACATTCGGATCGCTCTCCACCTTTTTAATTCTCCGTCTTTTCTGTGATGTATTTGCGGACTCTTCCCAGGTTCTCCTTTCCCCCTACTTAGAGTCCTATCCCCGTTGGAAGACGCCTAGCCGTCTTCTTCCAACCTACCCCTTGGGCCCCCCTTTTACGCCCCCCTTCCCTTTCGGGGACTTTATCTTTGGCGACAAGACCTTATTTCCCTCCTCTGATAATACCCTGCTTGACGGCAGGCTTGCCCTTCGTCATAGTCCACAGCCTCCCTTTTTCTTCTTTTCACTTTTATTTGTTCCCCTTGACCTGTGACCAGTTGGGAAGTTTCCCCCTTCTACCTTTTTTCTTGACCTTTTTTTCATCCCCATACCGTTGATTAGTGTGTGTCCCCTTGTTTCGGATGGTCCGGCCTGTGAGGTCAGGTCGTAGTTGTCAGTACTTTCTCCAGTGAGCATGGCGCTGTTGTGATTCAGGAACGTTTCCTTTCTAAAACTCTTTCTTTCTTTCATCCGTTGAAAAAGGGCCGCCGGGCTGCTTCCATGTTGACGCTTTCCTTTTGGATCTGCTTCTGACCAGAGAAGTTTATTTCTTCCTCGTTGTTATTAAGAAATCCCCCCATTATGTACGCCCGCCTTGACCCCCTTCCCCTTCTTTTCCCACATCTTCTTAAGATGTGAGGAATAGGTTAAGACCTTTTATTTTCTCGTAAGGACTAGGTTTTTCTCCGGTGTCCCTGCCGCTTCCCTTCAACGATTTTTCCTGTGAGTGTTCTTTCTGACCAGCGGGTGCTCGGCTTCCCCCTACATTTTCCAATAATAGTTTTCCCTCGGCCGGGTTCGACGAAAACAAAAATTTCCCCCTCCCCCCGTCCCGGAATGTCCACTGATTCGGCTTATCTTGCCTGGTGAATTTTCCTAGGGACCTTTTCTGGCGCTAAGGCCCCCCCGCTGTGACCTTTTAATTTTTAAGGGAAGAGCAAGTAGGCAAGAGCGTAGGGTGGAGTCTATGCGGAAAGCGGGCACTCGAACGTTATCGAGTAGTAGACTCTTTCTCCGAAGGTGGGGATTTATTGCGGCCCTGATTATTCCCACCCCAGCCCCGAAGAATGGCCCGGACCCCTTCCCTAACCCCAGTTTTTTTCCTCGGTCATGGTCAGTCTAAGTGCTTTTCTTGTATGGTGCCGCATGCATGCGTCTCCAGCCTGGGTCGGTTTGGAAACGAGCCTTTTCCCAATTCATGCCCAGAGTTCAAACGTTTATCTTTCAACAGGTGTTTCTCAGAGATCTCATGCTTGTCGGTTTTTGGTTTTCAATTCTCGTACCTGTTGCTCTTAGGGGTCCCTTCTGGGGATAGAGCCCGTGCAGCGCCCCGCGCTCTGTCATGGGGGCTCTTCGTCCTTGACTTCCTTTTCCTTCCCTGATGGTTGCTGGGTTCCCCCCCCTTCAACTTTGTCGAGGATTTTCTTTCCCTTTTTCCCTGGTCCCCTCCCTTTTTTTTCTCGACCGATTTGACCCTTTAGTTCCATTTTGAGTAGTCATCCCTTCCCCCGTAACTATCTTCCCCTCCAGCGTTCAGGTGTTAGGATTTATTCTTCCCTCTTTGCTGGATGGTCTACCTCCACCCATTAAAGAATTGAGTTATCTAGCCTTTATACTCGTCAAATCGTTTCTCAAATCCCTTGAATCGACCCCCTCTCTTCTCGATCGGTCAATACACTCGATTAGTCCCCCCCTCCTGCCGCCCAAGTTGTTTCCTTGAGGACGAGACCGGCATTCCCTGCGGTTCACGCCCTCCCCGCCTCAAGGTTCCCCATTCTCGATCTTGGCCAATTCCTTTTCCTTTGCTCCTTTTTTATATGCCATTTTGGAGTAGTCCATCCCTCCCTTAGGGCCCGTTGTTTTTCTATTCTTTTCCAACAATTCGGTGGAAGCACCCTCCCATCCTCTGCAGCATGTCTCTAGGGTTCGTTTAACGGGCGTCTTTCCCTTAGTACCCTCCCCTTGGTTAGTTAGCGTTACATTCCCCCCTTCTCTCCCAAAGTTTCTCATCTCGCGGTCTCTTTTTGCGTCCCGCCACCGCTCCCCCTTTGACTCTTTCTAGGTGGCTCTCTCACGATTTTTTACCTGTATAAGTATCAAGGGTAAGTCTCTACGTCTAGATTATATACCTCCCCAACTTCCCTTGTTTCCCCTTCCCACTGAGACCCCCTTTCAAAAAGTTCGAGATGGGTCCCTGGCACCCCCCCCCCCCGTCTTTGTCCGTTCTTCTTTTACATCCCTCCCGAACTATATGATGATTTGCAGCTCTGCCCCTTTTGTTTCGCCCGAACCTTCGACCGACGTTTCCTTTTTTCATCTGGACCACCCCTTCTTTTCGTGTTCGAGATCAGGTTCTCTCCTCCAGCACTCCTTAATTTCTTCCATATTTCATCAAAATCTTCTGTTCTGCGCCCCATGCCACTCTTCCGTCCAACCGTCTTCCTGAAGTATGGCCTCTTGAAGATTCCTTCCGGGACGACCCCCAAAGATCCCCCCTATTTCTCGACCGTGGACACTGCGACCACGATTATCTTTTCCCACCACGGGGACACTTGCTCGTGTGTGATCCTTACTCCCTGTAGTCCGGGGTTATCTGAGACTGGCTCTTGCCCTCCAACATAGACGAGTTACCCAGCTGCCTACCCCCGAATGGAAGTCGCGGACTTTCCTTAAAGACCTCCCCTCCTTCCTCTTTGCGTAATTTCCTTTTTCGACTCTTGATAATCATTTTTTGAGTTTCAGGTTTTCACCCACCCTTTTCCTTCGGTTGAGCCCTGACCCTCTCCCCTGCTCAGAATTAGAATGCTCCTGTGATGGTAGTCTCACCTGGCTGTACTCAGCCCCTAGCATCCCTCGTATTTCTTCCTCCCTATCTTTTCCTGAATAGTTGTTGTTTGATCGTCTCCATCATGAAGCTATTTCGTTTATTGATACCCCCGAGCCGGTTTTCTACTAAATTGCCCCCCTGGTATATGAGGATCCGCCAATTTTTCCGTTCGTGGAAACCTCGACACCCTTTTGCAATTTCACTTCCCCCCGCTTCCCTGACTGAATCCTCTCTTTTCGTATGAGAACTGCCGCGATTACTCCCAATTTTTCACGCTCCTTGCTCTTCCCCCTACCCGGTACCCCCTCCTTGCATTAAGGAATGATGGTAGCCCTCGCTTGTAAATCTCTTCGATTTTGGATTTTTCCTAACGCTCCCTAATTGCTCCATAATGTCCTTACTCTTTCCTCAGCTATGGATCCCCCCCCCCCACGTCGCCAGGCTGAATGTTTCTCGTCCCCACAGGTTATTTTTTCCCAGTGTCCCCCGTCAGCTACCTTTTTTAGTCCTCCGTCCTCTCACACCCACGTCCATGTTGTACTTTTCATAAAGTGGCATTGTTTCGTCCCCTTTCTTAGTTCAATTTCCAATGGACTTCGTAGAAGTATGCTTTAAGTCACTCCTATTGTCTCACCTCCTCCCAGACGTTTTCATCCGCACACGACCATTAATCCACTCTGTAGATTTTTTTCGGGCGAAACCGCCTTTCTCCCCCCTCCCCGACTCTTAAATTCGAGATAATCATTGTAAATCCCTTCCGTCTGGTGGCCGGGCCCCCCCTATATGACCACCTGTCTCTTTGGGTGCACTTTTCCTCTCTAGAAGTTTTCATTGCTAGCCTCTCCTCCCTCGTCCCCGTTTGACACGTATCCCGCTTCAAATCGTCGTCCGATCTCTTCAGCTAACCCTGGAAGGGATCTTTTTTTTCTTACCTTTCGCCCTTCCCCCCAAAAAATCTGGAAAGCGTATTATGACTCTTCTTATCGTGGTTCTAGCTCAATTTGCAACACCAACCTCCCGAACGCCCTTTCCCCGTGTCTCTTGACAGTTTTCTACGCCCTTTTTTCCCGCACATAGCTGCCCCTTAGCGACCACTCGGCTTATTTTGCTCCCAGAAAGTCAGTGTTTTTAAAATTGACCTCAGAAAACCGTCTTACTGTCGAACCCTAGTGACTGCTTCCCAAATTTTTCACCCGTTTTTGCCCCCTAATAAATGCCGTGTTTTTCCCCCAATCCCCTAGTGAACGTCTCTGTTGGTTTTCTTTTCCCTCCTTTAAGGAAGATGGTAACCTGCCCACGTCGGTGTTCGGCATTACTCCCGATTTTAACCTTTGGCCTGATCCCCCACAGAGCTTCTTGGATTGACCTTCAGACTAACTTTTCTCACCAGATTGACTGGAAGTTCTCCCTCTCCCTTTCCCCAGTGCTCCCTGACCATGCCGTCCCTGCAGCAGCTTTCCTCCATTCCCCAGGATCTTAGGCCTACGACCTTTTTGGGCTTCCCCTTCCCCTCCATCCCCTTCACCCCACAGTCCCTTCTGGCCGTCCCAAACTAGCTGAGTCAAACGTTTTCCCTCCCCCTCCCTCCTTTTAATTTTTTGACCTGCCCGCAACCTTCCTTAATAAAGCCCCCCGATCCGTTTTGTCCTCCTTCGACATAGATCGGGTAGTATGAGTAGATTTTAGTCCACCCTACCTGGGCTCCTACCTTCTGAGTCTGAATAACATCCGCATCAGCATGCTCTCCTCACCACGCGGTGACGATAGATCTGGACCTTCCTTTTTGTCCAGCGGTTTTTTTTTTCCGCCCCCCGCAGAAATACTCTGTCCATCCTTTTTTTTTTCATCCTTTCAGACGGCTTTACACCACGTTCTCCTACCCTTATGGCCCTCTCCCAGGAGCTTGTCTTTTTAACTCCGAAAGCCAAGTTTGCCTATGGGCCCTCCCATTTTGTCCCCCGATTAAGACCCCCCCAACAGGTCACATTTTCGCCAAGCAGATCGCTCATCATCACCTCTATCCGTTCGAGTGTTTTTCCGGGCCTTCTCTTCCAACAAACAATCTCCTCTTCTTTTTTTTTTCACTTTTTATTCCCCCCTTCACATTGGTTCATTTTTTTTATTCTGCCGGACCGTCCTGCTGCCCTGGACGTCACCTTCAAGATCTGGCCCCGACCCATTCCCCGTCCTGCTTTTCCCCGGTTGAAGGAGTAGGACTTTTTTTCCCTGCAATCTTCGTACTGCGGCAAGAATATGCCCCCCCCTGTCTCACAAATGTACTTTCACTCCCCACCCAGTATACCTCGTGAGGGCCCCTCCCGCCCTACATGCTTACTCAGGATCCTTTTTTGACTCGCCCACTTCCCCCACTGGTGCTCCTGCTGACCTCCCATCGTCGCGGTGGGGAACCCGACTGTTCACTCGAAAATGTCATTTGATTCAATGCTATTCAATCCCACTTTGCTCCTCTTCTCGTTCAGTGAAATTTCCAACGAAAGCGCAGCACTGAAGACCAATTTCCCTTCCTTTTTTTTTTTTCTCGCAGCTGCGTGTGTCGCTGAGGTATCCTTATCAACAATGCTCCTGACGCCTGACCCGCAAGGACTACCTAGTCCTTTCTAAAACCCGGAATAACACCTTGACATAAAAGTGTAGTCAATGGCCCGCCCACCAACCACCTTTTCCTTAACCTTGTTCCGATCCTTTCCTAAAATTGTTTTTTCCGCGTCCAGACTGGTTCCTTTCCCGTTCTTTCACCAGATTTTTTCCTGAACGTTCTTGTTCAAGAAGAGCTTTTTTTTCCCCCCTGTCCACGAGCGATTTCAGATAGACTTACGTCCTAAAGCTGGATTTAGTTCCGGCCAAGTCGTCTCTGGTAACTTCACGTCACCTGCGACGCAAGGTTGCCCCTTAATCCCCCCGTTATCCATGGGCGAACATTTCCTCCAATTATCCCAGTGGCAGGCGGATCGTTTCGAGGTCGATGAGCTTCCTGGCTCCCTTTCACTGAAGCCATACTACTCCTTCTCTACCCTCTCCCATGGTGGCCTAGATTTCGTCCAGCACCACGAACTGACCGGCTTCCTTGAACGACGACACTCGACGCGAAGTCCTAGCCCGATAGCTTTCCCCAAAAGTGGTTCCCAAGAAAATTTTTTAATAAACTTTCCCTCTTTTCCCTCCTTTTTTTGAGTCTAGTATGCACCCACTTTTTGCGCGGATATAGGATTACCCTCCTTTACGGATTTTTCTTGTGCCCCAGTCCGATGTCTGAGTTGGTTTCTGTTCTGTCTAGATATTTCCGGTCCCAACGATCCCCCTTGCGATTATTTTTCGGCGGCCCCCCCGTTTTAGTCCTTATAAAACGAATTCAGCTCATCCTGACCCCTGTCCTCTGTGACATGGGTATTTTTTCGCATGATGTCTCTTCCCTGTGCCTCTTTTTTTCAACGTTTTGATCGCCACCTTCCGCCCTCCTTGTAGCCCTTGTCCCCCCTGCCTCTTGGCTTCGCATTCCGTTTTCTTTCCTTTTTCTTTCCTTCGAGGCCTACAAAGAAGAATCGATTGGCCAACTCCCGGATTACCCTTTTGTAGCTTGACCCTAAGCCCCTTTTAAATGAAACTTTCCACCCGAAATCTTCATCTGTCCGCACTTTCACTGTTGGCAGGATCGTAGCCAAGGTTCAGGCCCCCTTAGAAGTGTTGTCTGCTTGACAATAACCCTTCCCCCTTGTTGTTTTTATTTGTCCTATGTCTTTAGGGTAGCTGTTAGTGCGTCCGCCTTCAAACTCCCTTCCTGATCCGGAATTCTGAGACACTGAGCCTTAGTTTTGCAACACCCTTTTCTGGACTCCGTTTCGATGATCATTGCTTCCTCTTTTTTTGTCATTAACGAGACCCAAGCCCCCCGCGCTTTTTTCTCCGATGTTTCCCGAAAGCCCCCCCACGTCTTCCGTTAGTCTCCTTTTAGAAAAACCGCCCCCCCCTTCTTTTTCCAACCGGATGATCGGATTTCCTCCTGTTTCTAACAGGGAGTTAGCAGCGTTTTCCTGGCTTCCCGTTTCTCCCCCTTTGACCTTCACGGGGTTTGACGTGGTTTCTACCCCCCATCCGAGCTTTGTTAGCATGAGAAGGCCGACCGTCTTGGGTTTTTCCATCAGGACCTCACCGTGCCTTTGCAACCCTACGTCCTCCGCCACGTTTTTGAAGAGATTTCTTGCTTTTCTGGCTTATCGTTTTTAAGTTTTCGGTCCCTCGGCGTAAGGACTCTAAGCTGCCCGCCCCCTGCGTTCAGCGTCCCTTTCCGCATGTCTCTCCCGCCCCGTATAGTAGATGTTAGTGCCTCGATGAAGTTTCTATTAAATCCCCGCACTTTCTGTATGATTTTCTTTCTGCTATATTGGCTTGACGGCGGTGTGTACTTTTGTCTCCTGCTTCGGCCCTGTTAAGCAGTCCTGATTGTTTCCCAGCGTTCCTGAATGCCACAGTCTCATGAAATCTCGGTTCTCTCCTTTCCATTTGTTTCCTTCTGAGACACTTATGAAGGACTGCAGTCCCCCTCCTCCTGGCGGACGGGTCAGTCCCGTCGCCCCGTTTCACTTCAGGCATCTCCTTGTCCCCACTTCTACTTAACCTCCTAGATCATTTTCTTTTTGAGTGGACTGCCTTCAGATCGAAGATACTTGGCGAGTCCAGCCTGTTCGTGTGCGCGGTCCGACGCCTCTACCCCCGCGATTGTCGTTTTGTTGGGTGCTTTCTCGTATGTTAATCTCTGTTTCCCTTTTTCTGGTTGCGGGGGCCCACCCCTTTCCCCCCCTTCGTTTAGCCCTTCCTTGGTTACGAAGAGTGTTCTATTCGTTTCCCGGTTCCTTAGTAAGAACACCTGTAGTCAAGATGGCTCTATCTCTCACTGACTCGTCCGTGGTCCCCCGAGGCACTGCTGGCTGTCCGGGCTTATTTCGTCGCCCCCCCCGTGGTCAATTTTCAAGATACTCCGTCATATTCCCCCATCCTTTTCTCACCGTCAGGAGAATGCCAAGCGCTTTATAGTGAACTTCCCCCCGCATGCTAGGATTACCTCGTGTTCATGATGTTACGATCATGCTTTTCCCGCGGGGCCACCCGACAAGATCTCTGAGCCTTGTGAGTAGAGAGCTTGGCCGGTCTTGCCTACTTCCTGACCCCATTTTTTGCGAACTCCTCCCTATTTTGACACAGTCCGGTTGGGTGTTTTATAATTTTTACCACCTTCAGTTCCAGCAATCCCCTTTTCCTCTTCCGCATGAACGTCTCGGTTTTCTGTGTGAAATTATTCTTTCTCTCCCTTCTACCTCCCTCCCGTACAGCTGTTGCGTTCGTGTTCCAGTCTCGCTGCTCACCACAGATACCTCCCGGTCTTTTTGCTGGCGATTACCCTCCGATCCCCCTTTGTTCCAGTCCTAGCGATCGACTCACACAGGTGAATCGCGTTCTCCGTATAAATTCCTATCGACTGCTTGGCTCCCGAGACCCCGCCCCTCCTATGGTCTGTCCCCTTCCACCTTTCAGGTGTTTTCCCATGCGTCGGTACTTGGCCCCCCCCGGCCTTGCGTGAAGCATGAGGCCCCTCCGCGAAGTTTCTTTTTCGTGCGGTATGGGATTTCCCCTGGGTTTTTGCCGAAAAATTTGTGCCTACTGTTGATTATTGTTCTCGCCGGAGAAAACGTGAGCGGAGTTCGAGCGTATTTTGTTTGGGATCGCCTTTCAACTTCCCTAAGCCCGCTCTTTTCAGTTTGCATTCTCCTTCTTTCGAGAACACTCCCTTTTCCCCGTCCAAAATCCGGTTTGACGTCGACGCTTTTCCTTTTGTGCGTCCTGCTTGTCCAAAATATTTTCCCTATTTCTCTCCGTGGCCACTGGACACCTTCAGATTTCCATCCTTTTCCCACCTTGACCATCGTGTGATACGCCCTGATTTCCTTCAAAAGTAAATGCTTGATAGCGAATTTTATTGCATCTTCACAGACCACTTTTCCAGACTTATGGAACCCCTCCCCCCCTCCGTCTCAAATGCATTCCGGCCTGAGATTCAGTCTCGGAATAGACCCTCTACTATTTAGTGACAGACCCTTGAGTTCCTAGTCTCCCGATCCTTTCCCTTAAGTTGAGCATAGGAAGTGAACCTTTTTTTCGCGGTGCCCCCGCAAGCGAAGAGCCTCTTTTCTTTTATTCCGCCTCCGATAATTGGTGATTTTTCGTTCCCTCACACGGATATCTCCATGCCCGCCTCTTCCCCTCTGGTCTCTTTGATATTTCCTTTCCCTCGGTTTTTTTTTGACTCTCTGATCATAATCCCCTGTTTAGCGCTAGTTGGCCTCTCAGCCGGTTGACCCTACCCCCCCTCCCCAGGAATATTTTGAGGCCATCCGCTTTCTCCCGGTTCAACTTTTGACCACCTTTTTTTCCCCTTCCTGCTGATATGCCCTCCCCTTCTCGGATGACGTGGACGCCGCGCTTCCTACCTCGTCCCCTCAGGCCTTCTTCCCAAAGGCCCGCCTCCTCATTCTTCCATGCTTGCCTATCTACCGGTTCTTTTTTCGATGGCGTATGCCAGCAGGCCCTCCTAACTTGTTCTTATCTGAATGGACCTCCCTCTTTTCTCTTACTGCTTGATCAAACCAAGAGCTTTTCATTGCTTTAACCAGAGCCTTTTGTTCCCTTTACTTGTCCACCTTTCTTCTCTCTTTGGCATCGTTTCGCTCAGGAATGAGCAATCTATTACATTTCTTTCGATATTCTGCCCTTTCTTTCCCCTATTGTTGTTATAGTAATATCCCGTCTTTTCCCACATTTTCAAACGTGCAGATTTTCTCGGGTGCTAGGCTATCACCTCGCTCGATTACCAGGCTTAACTTTTTTATCGCGGCCCCCCCTCCAAAATTCGATTTTTTTTTTCACAAGCCGGTAAGTTCCCCACTCCTCCTCGATCCTTGCCGAGTGCCTCATTCCCACTGCCGTTTTGTGCACGACCCTTTCCCATTGTTCCCAATGGCAACGTTCGTCAATCATATGCCTTTTTGGGGTTCTAGAACGTCGCCGTAGATCGTAAAAGTTACTTATACCTATAATACGTCTATTCAGGGGAGTGCATTTCAAGACTTCTTTGAATCTGGATTCTTACCTTCCCGGCACAACGAGGACCCCAGCCCTGATGGATATGTGGGGAGAAGCCTCCTTGCCACTAACAAAGACTCTTCTTCTTTTCTTTAGCCGAGAACGCCCCACTTTCACCCTCCCCACGATGCTCGCTCTCAGGCCTTTCTGATTACCCCTTGCTGCAGTGTTGGCTTCCAACCCTTTTTTGACCACCATAAGACACCCCCGAGGTACCCCGTTTCCCCTTCAGTCGTGATTCTGATAACAGTTGACCGGAGCTCCCCCCATTCCCGTGCCAAGATCGAGAGCACCGCCAACTCCAGCGGTTTTTTTTTGCCTTGGCCTCCTCGGCCGATGATCGTTCTCCCGGTCTTGTTTCCTTCGATTGCCCCGTCCCCTCCTTTTTGATCCGGCCCTCCCTATCTTTTTGTCTCCTTTAGAGGATCCAACGATTGACGCGTCCCTCCCTCCTATTCTGAACGGTGTCGAAGACAGCTTTTTCAGCTCAGCCCCATTTTGACCCTGAGTTCCTACGTAACTTTTTTTTTCGTTCCGTAGATCTATAAGTTTACTACCTTTCTTTTCTGCATATCCCCGGCACGAAAAATATTTTCCCGTTCTTTTCCCCAATTAGTTTTCTTAAAATGGTCAAAGACGGATGAAAGCGTACCCCTTTTCCTTGTTTGGGGGCCTTTAATTATGTACCTTGCTTACACTATCCGCCGAGAATTTCGACAGGCTCCAGTTTTTTTCCTTCCCTGATACGACACAACATAAAAGTTTGGGATAGTGCGTTTATCCTTACGCCCTCCCCTTACCCCCCGCCCTTCAAGAGCCACCACCTCGACTCTAGCCTTTTTCCCTTCACGGAATGTGCAGAGGTACTCTCCAGAAGTTCCCCTCCTCATTATACTCCTGATGAGGAAACCTGCAGCCCTCCCTTTCCACCCCCCAAATGGAGTTCGGAATCTCTGCCCCAAGGTTTAAGGGGCCCCGGCCAGAATCTTCTTATGGTTTCTGTGCAGTCTCCCCCCACACGTTTTCCCCCGCCCCCCTGAATATTCGAAAAGAATAGACCTGACCCAGAACCCCTCGACCCTTTCCTAGTGGTCCCGAGGTTTTTTTTTTTTTTTGGTTTTCCTTCCATAGTAGCGAACTCCCATCTTTTCTCCCCTGGTGTCGCCGGGAGGAGGACTTGAAACCTGCCTTTCCGGTACTTCGCCGAGCTGGACCGTCAAGCCCTGTCTTCCCCTTAACTTAGTTTTCCGTAAACCCCCTCAAATCCAGTACCCTTGAGCCTTCGTTGATTTTTCGTTCTTTTTCGTTTCCCAGTTGTTTCTTCCGTATGGAAAGACCCCTTCTTCCAATCCGTGTGTCCCTCCTTCCCACGTTTCCGGGATAGTCTTGACCTCCCTTCTCCCGAATTGCTCGAGGACTTTCTCTCCCTTGGTGCTGCTCCCCTTCTGATTTCTCCTCTTTGGTTTGGAAAACTCCTTTCTTTGTCGGTAATGAGGACGACGGCCTCCCTGGGCACTTTAGGGCTGTTTCCCTGCCCCCAACCACCTAGGCGTCATTCCGGCGATTCATTGCTGTGTGGCACGGCCCCCCACGAAGCTCTTTCATCCCTGGAATCCCTCCCTCTCAGTTCTGTGGATCCCCTCCGTGGTAAGATCTTTTTTTCTTCTCAAATTTGAAGGCTTCCGGCCTCAACCTGCCCCTTGATCCTGGTTAGGGCTTTCACCGCACGACCTCCTCCTCTACAAGCCGGACCCGCCCCCCAACCCACTTCCCCGGACACTCAAATTTGTCTTTCCCTTTGCCTTTCGCCCACCCCCCCCATGTTTCCCCTTTTTTTCGACTCTCCGCTGGCCAAACGTAAAAGTGCGTCACCTCGATGAGCTGTGACTCTTCCGGTCAGCCACACCAGCCTTCACTTTCTGAGCCTGTCCAAGCCTTTGAGATAATTTTCGTTGGCGCCACCTAATACGATCACCCCCCCCCCCCCCCCCCATGATTTACAACTTCCCTCTTGGCCCTGTAACCGTACGTATCTGTCCGATGGACCTCCACTTTTTTTGCAATTGCGAAACTTTCTCAGTTGCATCCCTCCCATTTTACAATCCATCAAGGTGTCAAGAAGACGTATGGAGTGAAGGCGGTTTGATCCTCTCAGAGCTGTGGTGGGCCGGTCCTAGATCCTTGCTTATCCTGGGGACGGACGGCACCTCCCCCCCACGAGCCAGCTTCTGCACAACCCCCTCCGACCCCTCCGCAGTTCCCAGTTCCAGACCGTACTCCCCTTTGCGCAAACCATTTTTTTTTCTCCCCTTAAAAAGAATCCTCATACTCCCCTGTTTTTTTTATATAGCCTGGTTCTTTTTGGTTTGCCCCCTTCCAAACCTTGTTCTAAGGCTTACGGTTGCTTTAGGCGGGAGTTTTCCTTCTTTTTGCACGAACTTGTCGGCGTGTGTGCGGGTAATAGTCCGTTAAAGGAGATTCATTGCGTTTTTTCTGTACCTCGTCCCTGTCAGGCTGATCAATTCCATCTTCCCTGATAGACACCCTTCTGAGTTCTGAAATGTCTCTGAACGGATTGCGAGCTTCGGCCCCTTTCTCCCACTTTGTGTATCCCGTTCATCCCTTCTCAGGCTCGCCCTCCCCTCTCCTTTAATTCCCCCACCTTCCTCTTTTCATGGGGAAGTATTCTCTGTCGCCCACCCCTCCCCGAGTTTTTTTTTTTTTCCCTTCTGCTGAACCCCACTCCCCTCCCTGGCGGCCATGGTAAGCCTTCCCTTCCCCCGCATTCAGCTTGGAGCACTTTTCCAGTTGAAGATTCTCGTAGCAATGTCAGTTCTGGTTCTCTTTGTGAATTCCCTCATCCCAATTGAGTTTGCATGGCCCTCGTTTAATGGTTCTTCTTTTCGCGCGATTACGTCTTAGGAGTACCTCGTATACCAGGTATCATCTATGTTGAACCCGGCTCCGCGCACACGTGGTTACCCTTCCCCCCGTCAGCTTCTGCTCGATTCTCGGGACGTCTTGTCGTTTTTTGCCTTCCACTAACAAGAGTCGGCGGACGACCTCTGTTTTGCACCCAGCCATTGCCCATGTCCCCTTTCTTACTCCTTACCGCACTTCCCAAAGGCCCTCCCGAGATTTTCTCATCTTTTCGCACCTGTCTGGCTCCCTGACCCTTCAATAACTGGTCCGAGGTTCCGCGCCTTCCCCCCCTTCCCCCTATCGTAATTGAATGCTTTCGACCCAGAGTTTATTTAGTTTCCTTTTTCCCTGGCCCCGACTTCTTGTCCCTCATTTTAAGAAACCCGTGAGTGGTTAAAAATAAAGTAATCCTCCCGTCCCATTGTCCTCCGGATTTGCTTTTTCTTTCCTTCCTGAAGGGGATGGTCTGCCGTCCCTTTCTTCCCCTTGACTTCGGCGCCCACTCCGACCCCCTCCTTGTTCCTGTCTTTGCCCTTCTTATTGCCGCTTAGTCTCTGTAATGTTCCCCATCAGATGCCCGTGAAGCTAGTTAGATCCCCGCCCTTACGTCTTTCTCTTATGTCCTTGGCGTAGAGACGGCTTTGTTGGTGTTTGAGAGATGTCTTCCCCCGGTTTACCGCGGCCCCTGCATCCCCACAGGTTTCGTTCATGGTCTCTCTTTGTTCACGTGCTGGATGCAGTATGTTGCCCCATTTTCTCTGCGCGCCATTTCCGGGATTCGAAAGAGACCGTTCCCCTCCTTCGACTGGGACCCGTCATCGTCACCTTCTTGTGCCGTGTGAGGGCCTCCTTTTATTTGATGCGTCCGACGCGTTTTCCTGTTCGCCCACGAGGGGTCTTTTGCTCGCCTGGAAGATCCTCCCCCTCGCTCTGTGCTTGGATCTAGTCTCCTTTCCCTCTTTTACGTATGATGTTTGCGGGGTTTTTTTTTTTTTTTAAAAGTCAATTGCTTTTTTTTCCACGTAGTTCTGGTTTTCAAACCGCTAGTTGGCTCACTCAATCTTGCCTATTTCGTGCCGTTTTCGTAAGACACCCGCCATGTTCTCCCCGATGTCTATATCTATCCAGTTCCTTTTTTGAGGACGAGTCAATGCGGCTATCTTATTGATTCAATTCCGTCTTTAGTCTCTATAGACCGACTCGTCCATCTTTCTTTTTTGAGTAAGTAATTTTCCGCCAATCAATCCATAGACGCTTCCCCCTGACCACGACCGTGTGATCTTTCGACTTAGTGTTTGGTCAACGCCCCCCCCCCCACTTTCCCCACCTGCTTACGATTTCCGTGCTCCGCAGGCCATTTCAGCTTTCTTCGACCTCCATCCCTTCTTCCTTTATCCAAGAGGTTGTTTTGCTGATTCCCCTTTTTTACAATTCCGTTCTTGAACCGCTTTCTTTTAGTAGCGCTGCCTAATGGGTGAACCATGGTCCCCCGTACTCTCGCCTCGAGCCGAACGTAAAGTCTCTGTCTTCCTGCCCTTTCTCCTGCCCGTAACCACCCCGCTTCCCCTCCTTCTTTTTCCATTTTGTGAATTAGACTTACGAAATCGACTATTCCTTTCCCAGCTTTTCATCTATGACTCTCCTCTCTTTCTTGAGTAAAGCTCCACCGGGTACCTCAGCTTGCTAGCGCTTGTGACCTCAAGCTGTTTCGTCTGAAACTTCCCCCCCCCCATCTGCCCTGACCCAAATGGCATTGTTTCCCCTTTCCCCCCATGTTGCAGTCTCAATTTTTTACTCTCAAGTTTCTCCGCTTCCTTTTTTCTCTTCAACGGCTTTTTCGAAGAATCCTCCTAATCTATGACTCTTCTTTCCCAGTCGGAGCGTGTCTTCTGAGGATTTATCTTCAAAGCATCCCTTCTCCCCCTTCCAAGCTCCCCTTGCTCTTATGGTCTGCAACAAATTCCCCCCCTTTTCTTTTTGAAGTAAAAGTCCTTGCTGCTCTTGTGTGACAATTTTTTGCGGTTCCCTGTTCCCCGTCCAACTCTCACATTTATAGTTCCCTTTGCCCCTGTCCCAAGACGGCTCTCTCTTTCCAATCCGTAGCCTCTTGTTTTCCCTAAGTATCTTTGCAGTCCAAGCCGTATCTCGTGTTTTCTCCCCTTGGGCCTTCTTGTTCCCTCTCTTACGAGCTGGAACTCTTTCCGCCCGCATTCGGACTGCTTTCCTTCCGTCCGGTCCTTTAGCACCGAGACGCTTCTCGCTCTGATCCTCTCTAGACTTCATTCCTCGAAGAGGAAGGGCAAAACGGTGTCTCCTTGTCGCCCCCTACGCGCCAAGAAGCTCTCGCTCCGCACCGGTGCCTCCTTAGTGCTCAACCCCTTCCTTCCCAGACGCATAGCGATCGGTCGTAGTATGATCTCCCCTTTTACCCCTTTTTGTTGAGTTTGTTTGACGCTGATAGGATGGCGGTCTGGCCTTTTCTCTTTTTTCCCCCTTTTTCTGCCCAAAATCCCCTAGCGGTTCCCTGAGGACTAGCTTTCGGCTCCACGAGAAAGTTTACATTTCTTTCTCTGGCCTGAAGGTAATATATGGCGAGAGCCCCTCCATTACCTCCCCCCACTCTTCGTGGTTTCCTCTTCCGGTCCCAAGTTCCTCGACTTCCGGACTTTTGTTCATAGAGGTTTCCTCTTTGTCCTCTGGATATTCCGTGGGGAACCCAAGTTCGCTCTTCCCCTTCCTTGGACTACTTCTTTGGCAGCTACGAGGGAACAATTTCCATTTGGTTTCCTGATTTTCACCCTTTCACTTGTTCATTGCCAGTGACATCTGCATAGCACCGGTCCCCCCCAGTCTTCATATGCCGACAGTCATTTACTGATTTTCCCTCTCTTTGGAATTGCATTTCTCTAGTTCAATGCACCTCAGATGTCTTCTCTTCTTGCTTAAGTTATATATAGACTCACCGAAGCCTTTTATTTCTCTTCCACTAATCAAAATCAAAGTTGAATTTTTGTCACGCGTTTCTCTACCAATTACCTCCAGCTCTCGAACTTTCTCCCCCTATTTCTCCTCATTCGGAATTTGGGTATTCCCCATCTCTGCTACCACCTTCTCTTGTGAAAGTTTAAGCCCCTTCCTTTTGGAGTTATCCCCTCCTCCCTTCTCGCTTCGATTCTGTACCCCCCCCTTTTGATAACGTTCTCCTCCAAATCGATTCTAGAACTTCGATGTCCGCTTTCACAGAGGATTTTTCCGTCCTTTCCCTCCCTAAATGTACGCGCTCCATCTTTTTCTCTTTCCCTTGAATAAACCTCCCAGCCCCCCCTAAGGTTCGTTGCTCTTCCCCCCCCCTAATTGCCGCCCTTAAGTCCCCTTTTTTCCCCCCCTGACACCTATCTCAAGAAATATGCCGGCGTGAGGCTCAGAACCGGCCTTTTTCACCTTGTCCCCCCCTAAGCAACAGACTTTTAATGTTTTTCCACCTTAAGAGTGATTCACCATGGAGATTGACCCCAGATTTCCCCTCCTTTCAAGAGAACTCCCTTCGTGAAACGGCCCTGCCCTGTGGTGTGGTCGTGGCCCTACTGCCCCTTTCCGAATCCACCTTTGCCACTGTCGTGTGAGGCAGTCTTTAGAACTAGTTACCTTCCCTTCGTTGACCCGAATTCGACTGACTTCCACCCTCTTTCCTTGGACCTCTATGATCAAGTGCCCTGAAGGTTCCTCCCTACCCCTGCAGGCCTCCTCTTTTTTTTCCACATCTTCCCTCTTCAAGGAGGTGCCTTATTTTGAGCCGGTGGGGGTGATTCCTCCTCCCCCCCACTTGCCGCCCAAAAGTCCGCTTCAGGTCTTTCCCCCCCTCCTTTGCCCAGGAAGAAGTGCTGACTTCTCTTCCATTTGTAATTGGTTGCGGGCCCCCCCCCCCATCATGATTCCCCCCTCCCCCCCCCTGATTTTTTCACTCCACAAGAGACTGCGTTCCATATAGCGGGGTCGTCTTGTAGGATACCGCCATCTCCCCAAAACCTTCTGTCTGCCTTTTCTCTGAGACCAATATCCCTCCTGACTTTTGTGATTTTTCCTTCTTCGTCTCCCCACGAGGTTCTCTCTCGTTTTCCCTGATTGCAGGGGTCGTGATTTTAGCGTGCCCCCGTTTCTCACGCGCGAAATATTCCTCGGCTCCTATGAATGCCAGTCCCTCCTGCGACCCACCTTTCTATGAAACGACCTAGCCTCACCTTTCTTTTTGGAAGGGTTTTTACCTTTCAATCGGCGGATTGGTCAGTCCTGCTCCCTCCTCAACTCCCAAGGACAACGGTCTCGCCCCCCCTCCTGATTTCCTCATAACCCCGAACGGGCTCGTGTTTTTGAGCTTCATAGAGATTTTCGAACATATACGATTTTTTGTGCGAATATTTTGGCGTTTTTCGGACCTCAACAAAGTTGTTCCTTCTTTGGTTCCTCTTCTTGTCCAAGTAACGTAACTTCAAGACTCAATCAGACCGACCCTCCCTAATTCCGTAGTCGAGCGGTGAAGGAGGATCCTTGGGAGTTTTTTTTTCTTTTTTAGTCAGTTTTCCAACTTCGTCGGCCTTCCCTATAACCCTTCGGTCTTTTTTTTTTAAAGACACCGTAAGGGTCCCTCTCGCACCTCCTTCCCCTCCAATTTTTATCAAGAGGACTTCGACTCCATACCCTTTTCCCTATGGCCCCCCCCTCTTGACACTTGTGGTCCCCAGAGGTGGATTTTTCCTCCCTCTGACTTTTCCTTAGACATGGGAAATGGAGTTTTGACTACCAACTTCCGCGTCCTCCTGCTCGTGGTGTTTTGTTTTTCCTTCCAACGAGAGTCAGTGCCCTTTCCCCTTGCATGTTTGGCGCTGTCAGCAGTGTGTTTCTTTTCCCTCCCCTTTTCCGGTTCTCCCCCCTCTCCTGCTCCTTGATACCTCTCATAACCCGCGACCAGCGTACCCCCATCTTTCAAAAATGTCCACAACATTTCCCCCCCACCAGTGTTCAAAGGCTTGCACAAACACACCTTCTACCTTTTCCCTGAACCCCCTTTTTCTACGCTCCAGGGAAAATTGACGTGATGTCCTCTGCTGTTGTACTATTTTTTTTTTTTTTTTCCCTTGTTGAATGTCCAAACGTGGCCGCCGCGTCTTGCCCTCCCAGAGCCTTCCCCCTATTCTTTTCTTTGGGAATAGTAATACGTCCCCCGAATGCGTTTAAGTTCCCCCTTATCATTTTTAGAAGCAGGCCAACCCCTGACTTCTTGAAGAGACTTTTTACCAGGCCGAATTCCTTCTCAATCCTTCTCTGGTGCCCATTGGCCTGACCAGTTGTCTCCTAGCCGGATTGGAACCCCAGGTGATCATCCCTTTTTTTCCCCCGAGAGATAGGCTCAGATCGCACCTCTATCATTTCCTTTCTATGACCAGCAAACATTTTCTTGATTAGTTGAAACCGACGACCCCTCCCTAGCTCCCCGACTCTCAGCCTATAGAATGGCTCACCAATTGTTCATCCCGTACACCTTTTTCTTTTTTCCCTCCCTTTAAGTTGTGTGTAGGAGAGAGGTGATGTCGGGTTTCTCTCCACCCCCCTTGTTGTTTTTATTGATTGCTTTCTCGGCGCGCGGAGTTTTTAGTTTTTTCCCCTCCTCTGCTGCGATGTTGTTTTTTTCCCCTCCCCAATAGAAGTTACCCAGGGTAGCTGTTCCCCCCCTATCTGACTTTTTGGTCTTCTCCTGTCTGTGCTGATAATCCCCCCCTCGGCTCGATCGACACATCATGCTAACCTTTTTCTCGCCAGGATGAGATTTCGGAAAAGGTTTTCAAATTTGGTTTCTTTTCCATATCAACTAGTTTGGTAGACTGGCTCCCCCTTCCCGTCCCCCGAGTTTCCTTTTCCCTTTCAGATTGATTCTCTCTTTGCGGCCAAATACCTGATTTTCTTCCTATCTGATGAACCCCTCAGGTCTTTCCTTCTGCATTAATAAACAGTCCCATTTTCATCTCCTTTTCGCCCCCCTTTTGACTTTTGCCATCGATAGTGAACACATTTAAGCCAATTGGTTTTTGTGATTGAAAGACCTTATTAAGTTTTTTCTGGGCCCAAGGGGTTGATTTTTCCTTTTTTCTGAAGTGAGTTTGATTTTTCGTCCCAGCCATCAGGAGCATTCGATGTGAGGAAGGTCCCCAGTCACTTGAGGACTTCCAAGTCCGATGCTTTCTCCCCCAGGCGCCTCTTATGGATTACCAGGTGATTCTTTCCCGTTTTCCCCGAGACCGAACGCTCAGGTCTGCTTTCTTTTTTTTTTTTTCTTTCCCTCCCTAAACCATTCTACTTTTGTCTCGTTAGCCCCTTTCTTTCAACCACGAGAAGACTTTCTTTTCAATTCTTTTCAGCACCAGTGAGTTTCCGAGACGTCCTTTGATCATGGCTTTCCTCTAGCAGAATTAACTTCCCCTCGGTCTTTAAGGGCTTTCTGACCCCCAGCCGTTTATAAGGAAGGAAGGCTGTCTCTTTCCTAAACGTGCCCTGAAAACTCACCCTTCCCTTTCGGTTTGGCTTGATTCTTTGATCTTGTCGGTCCTTTTTCTTTTTCTTTTCTTCCAGCCGCTTCCTGGTTCCGGACCATCGAGATTCCCCCCTTTTCCCCCCTTTGTTACGCCGTGCTAGCCCTCCCAGATAGATGTGTTCTTCAAAATATGACTGTCCATCTCTTACATTACGTCTTTTCTTCGGTCGTGATATTCTGGCGAAAGGATTTTCTGATTGGGGCGGGCATGCTGCAATGCTTTTTAAACCATCCTCCGATGAGTGGAAGACGGCGAAAGCACGGTGCTTTTCCCCCGGTCATGGTCATCTCCCTTTGAGTTCCCTGGGACCTCCTTTATGGGTCGCGTCATTTGGCCTTCCCCCGGCTGCGCCCTCTCCTCTTTCCAACATTCAAAGAGAATTGAACCCTTCTATCGTCACGGTTTCCCGCCCTCCTCTCCTGCCTTCTAGTAGATCCTTTATGGCTTGCACTCTTTGAAGTCCTTTCCGATCCCTCCTTTTCTTTTTGGTAGGTATAGAAGTGACCCCCCCTCCTCTTCCGGGGTCCATCTCTTATCGTGCCTACGTTGGTTTCCTTATGTGAGTAACACTCACCATTGCTCTCTTTTCATCACTTGTTCTGGTTAGCCCCCCCTCTCTTTTTCTCCAACGAAAGCGCTCGTCGTTTCTCTTCATAACCATGTACCGATGCTCATCATATACCCTTGGAACGAGTCTTTCCCGTTGGAAGCGGTCCCCATGACTGTCTCCCCCCGGTTACTTTTTTAGTCTCCCAACCCTCACTTTGGAAATTGAGTTAGATCTGACTTTCGACTAGTCAATATTTAAGAAAGTAAGAGTCCCCTCCCCCCTGCCTCTTTATCTTTTTCCCATCACCATAGATCGATTTTACCCCAATTTCTTCCCCAAAATGAGTGAAGCTTAAGCTCCCTCCTGCCCAACTCCACCACCCGAGTGCCCCTTTTCCCAGACCCGTCTTGGAATGTCCTGAAGCTTTTTCCGCCCCTTTCTCTGAAGCCCAGTTTCATACGTCTTGTGTTTCCTGATTTCCCTTTTCCAACACCAGGAATGCCCTCCCTCCACTGTCTAGCGCTGCCTCTCGGTTTCACGTTTGACTTGGTTTATCTTCCTCTCATACGAACGTAAAGGTTTTTCCCCTTTCTCGTTCTTTTTCACTTCCTCGAGCCCCCCTCTTTATAGCTGTACGTGTGACGGAGCGTTACCCCGGCACCTCCCCCTTGGACTAATATCGTCCCGATTCGACAATACTTTTATCGTATCCTTTTCTTCCAAAGGGTAAGACTCCTGCTATAGCGAACCTCCCCCTCCTATGAGTCGGACCCTTTGCCACCGAGGCATGGTCACCCCCCCCTGCAGGATTCTCCCGGCCTTTCCGTCAGAACTTCAAACTCTCCTGAATCTCTCTTCTGAGAGTCCTTGGTAGCTGTAACGTTTTTCCTAAGAAAAATCGGTCTATTGTCTTCTTCTCTTGACCTTTGAGAGGATCCCCGAGGCCTGTGAAATTCACTGTAATCCTTCTCCTCCCCTTAACCTTTTTTCCTTTAACTTAGAGAACCAAATTGCCAGGGCAGACCCATCAGGCTGAGTAGGAAGTGGTTTGCCTTTTTTGCTCTTTCTGAAAAAGATCCCCCCCCATTCTCCCAAAGTTTGAATTTCCCCCCAGACCTTTTTCTCTCTATTCCCTTTTCTTTACAAACTTGCTCTGTAAAAGCGCTTTCCACCTCCAGAGAACTTTTTTGATGAGAAATAGGGCATTGCCCCCCTTGACTAGATGGAAACTCTTTCCTGACCCATTTCATTAAGGACAGGCGCTTCCTTTCCCCCGAGTCCTAGCCCTCTCCTCTTTTTCTAAGCTCTTGTAGATAGGTATCCTACTTCAGGCAGCGAGGGTTTGTGCCCCCCATTTTTTTTTTTGTGGGTGTAGCCTCACTCAGAATCGCCCTCCTCCACGCTTCGGCTTGTTAGTGCTCCGTCTCGTTCCATTTTCCCCCCCTTTCATCAGGTCTGCTCTTTTCTCTCCGTTGTGTTTTTATCTCTCTCCCTCCTCCCTGCCGATCATCTCTTTCTTCTCTCTCTAAGAATACACATCCCTTGGAGCGGTTCGTAGATTCTGAGCCCTTTTTCCCCCCTGAACCTTTTTTTTGATTACAGACTGCGTAGGACCCAAGTTTCCCCTTTTGCGCGATCCCAACTCTTCGCGGTTCTAGTCCCCGGCCGTAAATTCTCCGCCTTTTTTCCTTCTTTGTGTAATCTAGTCTATGGGGCGGGACGAAGTCACCCTTCCCCTACCATTAATGTCATAAGGACTTGGTTTTGCCTCCGTCGCGGTTTCACAAGAAGGATTTTTCCAAGCTTCGCACGTTTTCTTTTTTTCCCATTGGACCTTTCTCTCCTATGGAATTTAGACACCCCCCCCTCCCCCCCCCCCCCGGCTTAATTCCCTCCCCTTTCAACTGAGTTCCTACGTAATGATCCTCCGTCCCGCAGGCCAGGTCTTGACCCAGGAAGCTTCGTCACATTGGCAAATGTTCTCTTTTTTAGTTGACTTTATCACATCCTGATCACTCTCTTTTACACTTCGCCCTCCCCCCATATCAGTCTTTCCCCTTTTTTACGGCGCAACATCCGTTTTCTCCCCCCCCTCCTCCTATGATAATCACCTTTCTCTTCTTTGAAGGACCTCCCCTTCCCTTTGGGATCTATGCATTTTTACCAATGTATCGGTCTGACCTTCCTAACGTTTGGCCCGTTGCGAGCCGCTCTCGTTCTTCCGTCACCAGTATAAGTATAAGCTATCCACCTCGACCCGGAGATTTAATCTTTCCCCCCTCCTTGAGTCGGTTAGTATAGAAGTCCACCCATTTTTTTTTCAGAATGTCTGTGGTTCACTCCTCCTTTCCCTACCTCTAACGCTTTAAGTAGGGCCTATTCTGACCTCGCGATCCTTAAACTTAAACCTTCTCTCGCCCGTATCGACGGAGTATGTGACCCTTTTTAAGGTTGGACTCCTCCCCCCCCTCCTGAATTCCCCTTTCCTCTTTATGCTGCTACAAATTCATATTTAAAACGCTGCCCTGGCCCCCCTCCCCCTCCGAGCATCCAATACGTGAAGCTCCCCCCTTTTCGTGGTGTGGGGTGACTTCGTCGCGTCCTTTCCCTTCCCCACTGTTTGTCGGCAGAGACTCGGTGGGTTGCCCCGGGTCTTGGAATTTCGCTGCTAACTGATTTTTATTCTTTCCGTACCCTCTCCTTAAGGTCCCCTTTTCAGTTTCTCTCCCCTGGTCTCTCACAAAGAAAGTTGGACCCCTCTTTTCCTCTGTAACGGCTCTAGCTATTGGAATAGTCCCTGATGTGGTTTCCCAAGCAACTTAACCCTAGTCAGCTAGAAACCCATTCTGCTACCCCGTCCAGCCGGCTGTCCCTCCTTCCTTTGCCGTTTTTGCTTGAATACCCCTCCTTAACCAGTTACCTCCCTCTCTCCCACTTTAGAGACGGTTTTCTTCTGTTCCCCCCTCTAAAGAGACCACAAGCCCTTCTGTCTCCATTTTCTCTTCGCCCGTCTCCTACACCGCGATTAGTTCCTCTTACCCCCTCCCGGTCGATATGACTTTGGCCCTGATCTGATGTCCTTCTTTTTTCGCACCGATTCGGTTTACTTTCCATGCGTTGCATCCCCTTCCTCCCTAGTGACCCCTTTGCTCTTACCCTGAACAGGAGCTGGTTGCTTTCTTGCCCAAATTCTTGTTTTCCTCCTGTCCCGCCAGCCCGCGACCACAGGACAGCGCCCCTGCAGATCCTTCATAAACCCTCCTTGCTTTGATAAGCCCTTCTTCATCTCTATTTGCACGAACACTCCGCCTTCCTTCTTGCAGATAAGGGGCGACTTCCCATTTCGTTTGGGCGTCTTTTTCCTCCGTAAGTTCCCGTATTGCCTTTGCCCAAGACCTTCCCTTTCCCATACGCCCCTCCCCTCCCCCCTTCCCCTTCGCTCCGGTTGGGATGGAGTTTTCCTTTTTTTTTTCCCCTTTCATGTTTATTGAAAAGACGTCAGTTACTCCCCCCCAGCTGTGCAACCCAACGGACCTTTCTTTACTTCCTCTTCTAAAAGCTTACAGCCCTGCTCACCGAATCTCACTCTGGTTAACTTTCCCCCCCCCCTCGCCTTTAAATCAGGTGGTTTTTTCGCCTACGAAGAAAGGTCCATTGGTCCCGGTCTGAACAAGAGCCTACGGTTTCTTAGGTTCCTTGGAAGTTCCCTCTAGATTTTACCCGTCCCTTCCGTCCTTTTTGTGCCCCTCATCTGCAAGGGTTCTCTTCGCCCAGTTAATTCTGCATGCCTAATTTCTCCTTCCTGGAAATGAAGTCCTGACTTTCCTCCCGAGACCTCCCTCCGGCATAACACCCCTGGTCCCACAAACTTCCCCCCTCACAATTGGAGGTTTCAACCGCCCCCAACACAATGGCCTTAACCTTTTGTCCTCGCTTCCCCCGTCCAAAACGCCGAGATTTTTCTTTTTCCCCTTCTTGACCGGTAATGGCACCCAAGTTCTTCGGGCCTTTGTTAAGCTAGCTCATGAAAAGATTCGGATGGTGTAAATAATCCCCTAAATCCCAGTGGACGATCCTTCCCCCCCCGTTGCAGCTTATCCCTCCGGTCTCAAAGGACGGCTTCACGTATTGAAGACTCCCACCAGTTTCCCAGTTCTCCCGTTGACTCCGTTGCAGCATAACATTTCCGATGGCAAACCGGTCGACGTCGCCGGAGGGGCTTCCGGATTTAGTACCGCCGGAGTTCCTCTCAGACTTACCTATGGGTTGGTTGCCCTTTGACCAACGCGTCCCTCCTCCTTGCCCCCGTCCTCCCACTCAAGACCGCAGAGCACGAATCTTTTTTGAAAAAGGTTCCTTTCCCCCCCCCTGACATCACTCGCGTTTCCCCCCGGTTTTGTTATCTCGCTGGTTTTATTGGAATGACATGTTTCTCCCCCCTGGCTTCTCGTTTGATCTTAGTTCTGTCGGTTTCGTTTTAGCAAGCTGTCGGTCTTTTGTTTGGCGGTTAGAAATATTGCGGGCCCCCCCTTGTTCTAATGGAGTATGATGTCTGCCCCCCTCTCTCTTACAATTTCCCCCGCTAGTTATCCCCTTGCTAGATAGAAAAATCTTCTGGCAGTCCCTTATGATTCCACTTCTTGAGCTTTTTCGTAACCGAAACGGGAGCTGACCCTCCCCCCAGTTTGCAAGAATAATTGTTCTGATTCTCAACGCTCTCCTTCCCCCTTCGAACTTTCCCTCTTACTTTTCAGTATTAATCCCCCAACCAGAGAGTGTCCGTTGATCTTGTCAACCAGCTACTTCCAAAGGACTCTTTTACCATCCGTCCAGTAACCCTTCCCTAACTCCAGTCGTTTCCCTTTAGTTACATCTTTGCTCGTAGCCCAGTTTTTGCACATTCCCATTAGAATGTTGTGGCTTCCCCCCCCTACATAATGAGCCTGTTGGGAACTTTTTCCCCTCTGGTCCGGGCGGTGTTTTCGTTGTCGTATGAGGAGTTCAATCCTCTCGGAGTTCGCTTTTTCTGGCAGTTCCCCCTTTTTCCAGACCACAGCTTTTAAGATTGATTCTGCCCCCCCCCCCTCGGAAATACATTGTTGATTTTCCCAGGCTGACTCTTTCAGTTGGCCGTGAGACTTCCATGAAAGAGCAGTCTTCCTTCCATTAGTTGGTCTTAAGACATTCCCCCCCTTTCTTTCGTTAGTTCGGTCAACCCCCTGCCACTGCTTTTCCCCACCGAGTGCGCCGTATGGATTTTTTTTTCTCAGGTTATCAAAGGGAGGAGACCTCCAGTAATCTTTTATCATGTAGTCCTTTTCCGCCCGCTTGCCTCACGAGTATTCTTGATTTGAACTTCTCTTTGTGAGAGTCATCCCCTCCCTCTCAATTTCATTTGACGAACCCTCATGCAGGTCACCCTTTTCCCCTACTAAGACTTCCCCTTTCCAAGGCTGACTCTTTTAGGGCGGTCTTTTTTTAAGTTTTCCTTTTTTTGGAAGACCAACGGTAACCGATCTCTTCGCTCCTCCCATGCTTGTTCAGTACGCCCTTCTTCCGAAGTTGCATGAAGATCTAGAGGTCTTGCACTCGATGAAGTAGTTATCATCCTTATCGGGATTTTTGATGATGTCGTCGATCTGGCTTGGCAGGACGGCCCTGTGCTTGGCTTTTCTGCTTCGTTTCCATGCCGAAAAGAAGAAGACCGAGGGCCCCTCCGGAAACTGCCCTAAAAAGGCCTGTTCATCTCTGTTAATGGTCTCCTTTTTTTTCCCGGCTGTCCCAGTCTGACCTGCAGCATGCCGTTGAGCGACTTTCTTTTTGTGCGCCACGCTTCTCTTCAATCCATCTGACTCCTTCTCGTATGTGGGTTCTCCCGGACCTCCCATGCTGTATGTTCTTATCGTTTTATTCTTCCTGCAGGAAAGGGCTCCCCGGGTTTCTTGTTTTCTCGTGGGGTCCCCGGCCTTCCCTCCTTCCCCAGAGATACCAGGTGTCTCTTGTATCGTGTACTCTCTGTGCACAAGTCATTATTTTTGAGGGGACGCAAACCCTTTTCAATTGCCTTTTTTCCTTTCCCGTTTCCTTGGTTCTCAAGCGCCTTTTGCCCCCTCCTTCATTTCGTGCGTTTTCTAGCCCCCTCCATTGAATATTCTCTTTTATCCCCCCACTGGCACTTGTCCCCTAGGCTAAAATTGTCTTTGATGTATGAAACACCAGTGTTTCAACGATTTTTCGTAACCTTTAGAACTCCTTCTCATTCTCCAAAGACTGTCTTTCTCTTAAATAGATGCAATTTAGCCCCGGGAGGACCTCTTACTTGGCCTTCCCTGATTTTCCCCCAAATCGAAAGCCCAAAGAGAAGTCCGCTTAGTTAGACTTCTTTTTACGTTATTGACCCTTCCGTTTCAAATAGAAATTTGCCTGAGTCTTCGACTCTAAGTGTGCGATTTGTTGTGTTTGACTTCAATTTTTTCCCCACCCTGACGGCGGGAGCACCTTCACTCCCTTTCATTGGTATTTTGAACCTTTTTGCAGCCCGCGCCCCTGCACCCGTAAAGTCGTCGGTAGTTTGTCCCGCTCCAAAAGTAGGTACTCCTTTTGAGTTCTTTTACTCCCTCCTCTACCGTAGACAGCTTATCTCCCTTCGCGATGTTAGACTTTTCTGAGCGTATACGTTACAGTCCCTTCTCCTTCTCCTGAGACGACCCAGTAATATGAGTTTTGACACGTTGCCCCAGAGAAATTTGCAATTTACAGAGCTGTTTCAGTGCCCACCTTTCGGTTGCCTAATCGGCCACAGAGAAGTTTATCTTTGATTTTACTCTTCCATTTGGAGGTTTCCCTCAAGTAACAGTAAGCCTATTTATCTTTTCTTATGAGCGTATAAAACTTCTGAGTAGGAGTTCTGTTGGTGTTGCCCTCCCTTCCTCCATCCTCTCGTCATTTGCCTTTTCCCTCCCCTTTCTCTCGTCGTCAACACATGGGACCTCGAAACACAGGCACGTCCTTTCTTTTTTTCCCTTATGGAGCGAGGTACTCCCTCGCAGATTTAGTTTCCCCCTTTCCCCCCCTTGCCTTCTTCTTTCCACTTCCCGTGAAACCCGGGTGTTTATCCAGCGTAGCTCCAAGCAGTTCCGTTCGTGATCTCGACCCCCCACAACAACGTTCTACCACCCAAGTCCTCTCGGAAACTCTTGACCCGACAATCATCCTTACCTGAATCCTTTCTTCTGTCCTTTCTCAAACAGATGTGTCTTGTAAGCGGTGAGTATCTTAATGATAGGACTTGATTCTTAGCCTTACCTTTTCTGGACCCAACCCTTTTGTAGAGTGCGCCGACACCCTCGCTCTCGATCTCAGAGAAGGGATGTGTTCTTTTTTTTTCAAAGGCTCAGCGCCAGACATCTAATATAGTTCG
>Ga0179593_1320126_pt1 | contig 29477 bp, 27 predicted proteins | sample CZODoug2_1_08_16_FD_185931 | JGI IMG/M metagenome (GOLD analysis project Ga0179593, IMG submission 185931) | Vadose zone soil fungal communities from Angelo Coast Range Reserve, California, USA - CZODoug2_1_08_16fungal (PacBio error correction) | ecosystem: Environmental > Terrestrial > Soil >... | reverse complement strand
GGGGGCCGACACAGCAGTCTTGCAGACGCTCCTCTTTCGACCGCGACGGCATTGAAACCCAGGCAGACCCTTTGGCAAACAGAAGTTCCCAGAGTTGCTTAACCATCGGATTCACTTCCGGCTAGTCTATGTCTCCCTCTCAGGAACGGGACAGAGAGAAGCGACAAGCAGCACAGTCTGCATTGAATCAGCTGCGTTCTGCTCCGGGTTCTAATGTTGGCTTTTCTTTCTCCAAGTACCTTCCTCTGTCTCCCTCTTAATCCTAGGCGTTTGACCCCCTTAGTTTCTCACTCTCCCACCTTTCTGGAATGCCTTCCAGCCTAGCCGTCTTTCTGATCCGCGTTTAGTCTCCCCCCCCCCCCGGTTTTAGATCTTCCTGCCCCCCCTCTTCAGATCTTTGTCATGAGGTTATGGTTGACTATTTCCTTCAACTGGCTCGTCAGGGCGCAACCGCGGCAGCGACTCCCCTAAGTAAGGTGTGTGTTGCGACAACAACTTTCACTACGTCAACTCCTCAGAGGAGCCTCCCCCCAGCAGCAGCCAGCGTAGTGATACCACCCTCACGCCTTTTGTTTGCTCAAGGGTTGGGTGATTATCTTTCTTTTTTTTGCAGCACAGCATGGAGGCATCTTTGTGACGCGCCTGTTTACCGGGAGCACGGACGCAGTCCTCCCTCTCCCCTCGCACCCCCGGTCCCTGGCTCCTAACCTGAAGCCACTCTGTGTGAGAGTCAGGGGCCCGGCCTCCGGCAGTCAGAGCAGGTCTTTTCATCCCCGTACATTTTCTTGTTGTTAAGCAATTTGGCTACTCCGGAGATTGAACATCTTTTCTTGGCCTCCCTTACCTGAAGAACTCGCCGAGGGTACCACTTATCAGGCCAGCCTTTCTTTTTTCCCCACGAGGGACACGCCGACCATGTGGTGGATCAGCGACAGCGTTTTGGACCCCGTCCTCTTCAAGTTATCTAACGCCTAGTACCGTTCTGAAGCCCTTGGAAAGGGTACCCCCCGAAAGGTTGCCAGGTATATCGATGAAACGATTACTAAACCCCACATTTCATCATCGACTGTTTTAGTAACATGACGTGTCACGGGTTGGCTCAGCACTGGCTTCCTGCGAGAGTGTGTCCTCCTGAGATCTCGTGAAGACTTCGGTTTTCCTCCTGGACCTTCTGCCGTGAACCCCGTGTTGGTGTTAGGTTTCGATACGTTTTTCCTTTGTCCAAGATGGCACAGTCCCTGTTGAGTCAAACTCCACGTTTTTTTGTCCCCCCCCTAGGTTGAAATTGTGTCCCCCCCCTTTTTCATGCAGCGAGTGAACGCGATAGTGAGCACATATGGCGAGATTCGATGCCCCGGTAACCGTGCCGTAATTGTTTAATGCTTTGAATTTCATGGTTCAGAGGTTGTTTTGACGTCGTTTTTTGGTGTAGGCGTGACTGAAGATTTTGCCGATCACCGCCCCCGAGATGGTTCCCCTTCACCGGTGTTGCTTTGACTACAATCTTGACCTTTTCTTTGCCTGTTATGAGAGGCCAGGATGATAATGCGAGTTTATTTGTGATTATAACGGCGTCAAGTCGTTCTGACTACGATCGCCACACTGGCGTAGTCTTGGCGTTCCTCTTTAAGCATTTACTCTTTTGTGTACTAGTCGGCCCCACGCGTGCCCTTTTTCTCGTCTGTTCCCGGTTTTTTCTTTGCCGAAGACGCCGTAGATCAGCTGGGTCGCAGGCGTAAAATTTGACCTCCTCGCTGTACCTTGGTCATTTTTGCTTTCGCTTTGTGGGGCACTCGAGTCCCTTCCTCGAGTAGAGCGAGCCCTTCTGCCAGTCTCTCTTCCCCCCCCCATAACGATTGGATGATTTTGACTGACGATGCTGACCCCTTTTTTCTGAACAAGTGGCGTCCGGCCGCCTGGCCTTTTCTTCTTCTAGAGGTAGACCCCCCCCGAGTGGTGGACCGTTGTTGCCGCCTCTTGCTTTTGGAAGTTATGGCCGGCCTGTTCTGTCTTAGAGTGACCCTGCTTGGTGTCAGATAGCGACCGAGTCTGGGCGAAGGTCTGATTTCCCAGGATTGTTTTCTCTCAGTGATTAGGCGCTGTTCCTAAATTTTTTTTTCTCTGATGGGAGGGGCTACCCCTTGCGTTCGGTGCTGCTCTTTGACATTCTTTTCCCATCTTACTGATGCCTCGCTTCTTTTTATTTGTGTATGTATTCTTCTGTTATCTTTATCCCCCCCAGGTACTACTCTCTGTTCCCTTCCCCCCTGACTGATCATCGGTAATTTTGAACTATTATTTTGCAAGAGGTGAACTGGTTTTTTTCGGCCTTCGGTTTTTGCGATGCCGAGCTTTGTGTAGTAATCGCATTTTAATATAGTTTCTTCTCCGTTGTTTTTTTAGAGAGGCCCCCCTTCGAACTCCCTGTCTCGCCAAATCCCTTCCCCCCCCGTCAAATGTATTCCAAACAATTGCTGCGGCCGATCGTCGATCGCGATGAGCTCCCGGCGCCATCATTGATGTAATCTCATTTTTTGAACCTCCCCGCCGTTGTGTTTACCCATGAGAAGCCTCTACCCCGACCCCCTCTGTTGCTGATGAGAAGGACAGGCCATGATAGTCCAAGAAATCCCTTCCTTGGCTTTCTTTTTCAAGAGCTCTGTTCCTTCTCGGCCCCAGCCTTCCCCAAAGCATGATTTCCGACCGCCCGGTTTTTGTCTTCGCCTTACCCGACTTCCCGTCGAGCTGTTACCAACCCGCCGTGGACTCGTTCACCGACTGAACTGAAGCCATTGACTTTCCAAAGCGTACCCGCCACCCCCCCATCTTCCACCTCCCCCTCCGTTTTCCAACCCGGCCCTTCTCGGCCCCCCAAGGAACTGTCGACGTACACGGTCTTAATCGTCGGCAACACCCCCCATCATGAGTGCTCCCCCGGTGCGATTCCTCTCCTTTGAAGAAGTAGGACATCATACGATTCTCTTATTCTAGTGCAACCCCCCCACGACTTAGGAGACATAAAGTTGCTCGGACGGGGCGGTCCTACTCGGACGCCCCGCCCCTCTAAAGGCGTTCGACCGGCAACCCCCTTTCTGGCCATCGCTGCGGGCCCTCGCTGCTGGCCAGACGAACACCCCCCCTCTTGTCCCTATTGAAAGAGTTTCTTTTCACGACGCCATGATCGTGGCGCTAACTTCGTGAGTTAACGGTCCCTAACGGCGCCCCCTGTCCCTCCAATTAACCCCTCCCTCGCTGGGCATCTGCAGAAGATCTGCTTTTTTCTTTACCGGGTCAAGTTGCTCAGCCCCCCCCATCTGGGCCTTCCTTTCCTCCAAGTGGCCGGCAAGATGTTTCAGTACCCGACACTGACCCCCCCTATACCCACCCGAGAACAATTTTTCTCTTTCAGATACCTAAGGTTCGGGCGGTCATCTCAGCCGCTGGGCTTCCCCGGGAGATGATCTCTGCGTCCCCTCTTACAGTGCGAACCTCCACCGGGCTTTTTCTCAACGGTCGGTCAGGCGCGTGACGGCTCCCAACACCTACGCTGTCAGATTTTTCAAGCGCGACTTACCGCTTTACACTCCCAACACCTTACGACTACACCGTCCCCCCCCTGCTAAGCAAGCGCCAATTCGCCTTGACCCGCTCGGCGGCGTGACGCAGATCGCGCAGTTCCCAGCATTGCCGTTGGGAGATTCCCAGCGTGCTGTGACCTTTTTAGTTCGCTGTCCCTGTTGACTTTTGACGTTAATCGAGGATTCCTGGCCGGTGGGTGTACGCACCTTTTAGGTTTTTTTTTTTTCCTGTTTCTACCCCTTCGTGATACCCGGATGGGCTGCGGGCGGCGGGTTTCGCTTATGCGTCGTCCCACTTAGGGCCGCCCGGATGGGTCGTCTTGTGTCTGTTCTCCCCGGGGCGTGTCCTCGTGGCTTTTCCCCTTCCCGGTTTTAAGCCGCGAGCGTTTAGCCACCTTTGCGATGCTCATCGTCTTGCTTCTTCCCCTGCTTACGTGCATGGCCTCTCTCTTTTCCCCACGACCCTTCATTCCTTCAGTGCCAAGATCAGCTGGGTGATAGCGCTGGCAGGCGGGTTTCCTCACCTAGCCCCCCCCTGTAGAGTCATGTCTTCACAGTGTCAATGTTTGAGATGGCCCACGGCGTGAATCAATCACCATGTTGTAAGGAGGGTGGGACTCCTCTGGTAGGATGACTAGTCTGGATGTGCGGACTTTTGAAATTTCTGCTGCGACACAAATTCTTGGATTTTTTCTTGACCTGATCGGATCCAGTAGAGCGGTCATTAGTTCGCTTCTCTCCTACGGTGCACGACTGAAAGATTTCTCTTGATTACCAGCCCGCCTTGGCTGCCGTTATTGTCGTGCTCCCTGGCCCCCAATGACCAAGTCCGAAGGGCATTTGTAGATCTCTCCTGGCGGGGTCTATGATGGAGAGATGGTACGCTTCCCCTCGAGGAGAGCCTGCGGGCGAGTGTCAGGGACAGAAGCCCTAAGCTGATAGGCTAACGACCCCCCGGTGCTGCTTTGGTTTGCCCCCTTTTCGCTTCTGCCATGAGCCCTGAGCCTGTAAATAGACACGTCGACCCAGGTCGCGCTCTGGGATGCGATTGGCCGTTCGTCGACTGGCCATCCCCGCTCTCTTAGCAGTTGCTCTCCACTGACGGGGATCTTGCTCGAGGGGGATGACTTTTGTCTGCAGTCCTGGTCCCGGGTGCGGCCTAGCTGCGGAGGATGTTTTGGGCATGATCCCCGACTGTCCCTGGCCCTGTGTTCCCCTGGTCTCCGACCCGGCGGCATGTCCCCCTTTTTGCAGAATGCTGCACCCCCCTTATCCCCTGCTTAAGCATCGATCCCGCGACCTCTATCCCTTTTCGGTGACATTCTCTCTTGTTTTTTTTCGGCTTTTCCTTTTCATATACCAGGGGCCGGGCTTGACATGAACGGCAGAGCGATTTTTTCAGTCTTCGTTATCAAATTTTTCCCCCTATTAGGGTTAGCCCGGACTCCATGCCTGCGTTTGATTGCAGGATCGATTCACGCAATGTACTCTCTGTTACACAAGGCCTCCCGGGTTTCTTTTTGACGATGATTTTTGCTGCCGATGTGTCGCCGGTCCCCCCACTTCCCTTTCATGCCGGCCACTCAACACATGTTTTTGTTCAGCACTGTTGTCTCATATTTAGTCTTCGGCGTACTCCAGGTGAGCGGGTTGCAGGGCGGGTGGCCGATTCCCCTTTGACCGCCTGGGAAGGTTAGCAAGAAAGCTTCTCACCCCGGGGAGAACCCCCCCTGATTTCCCCAGCGGTGTTTCCAGTTCGTAGGGGTCACTGACCAAGTTCCTTCACTTTCCCTTGGGGATCCACACGGGCGCACACCAACGGGGATGCGTCGGCCAGCCTCCTTTTTTGGTGGTCAGGTTTTTACTGGATAGAACGCGGCTCACTCTCCAGTGGACTGCCGAGACCGAGTTTCCTTTTCTCTCCCTCCCCTCTAGTAATTTGACGATAGACGTCTTGGCATGTCTTTTATGGAACGTGCGGCATTTCCCAGCGGAGCGGGAAGTGATCCCATCGTTCTCTCGCAAGAAACCCCGACCCCGCGTGGCCAGAATTTTCGTTAAGAACGTGTTGCCCGTTCGCCCCGGAATTGAACCAAAAGCCCCGCCCTGCTCGTACTTAGTAATGTTCCCCTCTCTGGTGATCAGTTTCAGCCCTCAGGCGACTTCCTAATCTGGTGACAGGGTGGTCTTGGCCGGCTTGCTTTGCGGTCCGCCCCAGGTGGTCAGATTTGTGCCCGGTTGGAGGCCGCCCTCTCACCTTTCTTACGAGAGACCTCGATCAGTGGCCGACCTACAGGTTCCTTTAGGCAACTGTCTAGAGCCCCGTCGTTCCTTTCCCGGATGCAGACTGCCGCCCTCTTTACGTTCGCTTGATCGAGTACTGAGGGGGTCGTCGGCGGGACCGCGTCCCCTCACCCTCCCCCCTGCCACTCCGGTTCAAAAGGGAGGGACGCACCGCTTGTAGCAACATTTACGTTGAACGCCCTGCATTTTTCCTTTTTTCTCTGAATGCTCAAAGGCCCCGGCCCGGCTTTGTCTTTTTGAAGGACCCTGCATTCCGGATAGAGATGGATCAGAGAGAGGTCTTTAGGCATGGGTCGTGGCCACTCGATGCTGGGCCCGGGATGGCGGTGTGAAGTGATGTCCGTGTTCTTCCCCCTTGGACGCGTTCTGTTAAACGTGGCCCACGGTTTCATGCGAATAGCGTGATCAGCAGTGAAGTTAGAAGGACCTGCCCCGTGTCACGCACACTCCAGTAGAGACCCATGATTTTCTTTCCTATCCATAGACATGTGGGGTCTAACATTAGTGGACCAGGCGCCGTCCCCCCCAGCGTCCTGCCCGGCCAGGCCGAACCTTTGCAAAAAAGCCCGCTGGTACACGAATAGAGCACTTGCTTTTCATCGTGTCCGATTACAGTAAGTAAATCTGGAGCGCTAAGCGACCAGCGCAGCACGTGTGATGCTTTCTCAGATGTCTTGCTCTTTATCGATCTCGGGCGGCGCGTCCTCCCTTCCCTCCGTTCTCTCTAATTTCCTTTTTTTTTCCCGCCCTCGCTCGCTCACTTTCGGCCTCCGTTTCGGACTGAAGGGCAGCCCGAGCTCGCGGCGACTCTCCTTTTTTTCCATGTCCCTAGCATCGGTAAGGACGAGGTTGTCTTTTTTCGTGGCAGTGTACGATCTACGAACGTGACGTGATCGCGCCTCTTTCCGATTTCAGCAGCGCCAGCGACTCTCACAAGGACGAGTGGTTTCTTCTGATTCCACATTTCCCCCTGCCAGCCCGCCCGGCTCCCTTTACCAGGTCCCCTAGATAGCCCTTGCCTGGCTTCACTCCGACTTCCGCCCCCCCCCTGTCGGTTATATAAGTCGCCAATCGCCGGCAGACTCCGTTTTTCCTTTTCCGGAACCGTGTGGCCTGAGTCCGACGACGGCTCCCGCTTCCTTCTTTCCGGTCCCTTATGGGCCACCGTGCAGCGGCATTCTTGTAAGACTGGGCTGGCCGCCGCTGGCGCCCCAGAGCGATAACCCGTTACAGCTCAGCGAGCCCCCATGGGGGGCCAAATTGATCGCTCCGCTTGCAGGGCCGGGCCGCACAAGCAGTAGCGATCACGACCGCCAAGGCTTACCCACAGCCCGACCCAGCTTCCGCCAGACATGGTTGCCTTCCCAAGGCTTCCCCCTCGCGCCCCGCAACTGACTAGCCGGACTGGAGGTAGTCTCCGCGGCGCAAGAAGGACCCCGGCGAAAACCGGCCCCTTCCCGATCTCATCTTCCCCCCTGAAGTCCCCAGGGTTCCATAGCACGCTAGGTAATTCAGTTTACGGGTAGACGTTGAAGCCTTTTTGGCGCTCCACCGCTGCTGTTCCTCGGATAGAGGCAGCCCTGGACGGTTCATCTTGTGTATGTACGGGTAGGTTGGGTTTCGGATGGGCATGCGTTTTTAGTCGCCCTCTGCCCAGTGGCACAGTGCCGTGGTTAAGTCCTTCTTACGCGCGTTGACGCTATGCTTCTTCTTGTAAGGTTTTACCTTCTTTCTTTAGCCAAGCGATTCGACTCCAACGAACATCTCTGAAGCTGGAATGCCTCCCTTTCATGCTTCCGCATTGTCCCCCCTGGTTCCGCGGGGGTGGTGAAAGGGTTTGTAAGTTCGCTCGCACGTTGCAGTTCCACGTGCGCAAAGTTTTCTTGATTCCGTGTGGCTTCGGCCCAGATTGGACCCGGTTTTCGCAGATCTTTGCGCCGCCTGCCTGGATCCACAGGCCTTCCTGATGATTCGTCCTTTACCTTTCGGCCGCTAGTGACCCCTGTTCTCAAAAGTGGAGTTCCGTTTTTTTCCCTTCCCCTTCGGTTCAGATGGACGATCTGGTTCCGAAGAGAGGACGTCATACTCCGATGTCACAACGTTTTTCTTTTCTTTGGCTGTCGAAGATTTACCTAGCGTGTTTGTGTTAGATCTTTGACCCCCGCCCTCAGAACTGTTGCTTGCAATTCTCTCGTTGGTATAGCAACGGAATCGCTGCCCTAGATGATGCGACGACTTCGGCCCTAGCTGTCCCCCCCCCCTCTCCTCACGATCTCAGGTGTTGCCAGCCCTTTTGGGTCCAGTGCTTGTGCCGGTACGCGATGTGTTGGTCTTCCGGTTTTTCTTGATAGCTTGCTTGTGGTGGTTTGCGTTGTCCCGATAGGCCTTTCATTCTTTTGGTGAACTGATTTGACCGGCTGGTTTTTTCTATCGAGCGAGTCCTGGTGGCTGCTTTCTGAGCGCCGGGTGCTGCGGCACGTGCCCTTTTCCTTTCTTCGCGGCCGAGATTACGATTGATGGACGGGTCGACCCCGTGTCCTGCTGGCTTTTTTCTCTCCCTCTTGACAGGAGCGATGCGTGCGGCGATTTTCTCGGTTAGCTTTTTCATCTGTTCCCCCTGCCGGTGTTTTAACAACACTTTTCCCCCTCATTTTGCGTCATTATACGCGACGACGCTGCCGCGGTTCAGGGAAATTTCTACTGGACTATTGCGTCGTGGACCCAGTCCGAGGCTCCTCCGCATTAAGGTAACACCTCCGGTTTTTTTGTAATGATTCCCTACCTGACGTACAGGCCCAACTGCGCATCGCCCTAAATCCCCTTCGCTGGTTTTCGACTCTTTCCGAAGGCGTTTTCGAGCTCGCTCATTCCGGGCTCAAGATTCGCCTTTTGACCCAACGCACCTGGACCCGAGCTAAGACATACTCTACCCGTAAGAAATCCTGTCGAAGCAGCTTCCAGGCCTTCGGCCGGTCAGTTCAAAGACGTTATCTCTCACCTGGCCGGGTAATTCCCCAGGGAATGTGCGTCCCTAGCGCCCCCCAGCGCCGGATCCAGCCGTTCTTTCTTGCAGAAAAACGGTGTGCGGCAGGGCCCCTATCAACGCTCGGTCGCTACTCCCCCCACAACCAGCCGGGAAGTAACCCCTTTGACCCATGGCAATCCCCCCCTCGTCACTGCGCTCCAACGGTTCATCCCATGCCCCCCTCCTCTTAAAGCTTCCCTCCTAGACCCACACCCCGGCCCAGTCCCCCCGTTTGATTCCAAGCAATGGTGCCAGACGGACAGGTGGTTCGGCTCGCTTCAAAACATCATCGTTGATGGTCCCAGGCTTGCGCCCTTCCTATCGCCCACATCAGACGGGCCGCTAGGATTGATATTCCCCCCGGAACCCCCTCCCTCCCCCGCGGACAAATTGTCCCCCGGTCTTTTCGGGCGTCCAGTACGTCCTCTGCCAGCATTCTACCTTTCGCTCGACCAGCACCCCCTTTGGTTAACGGTCCCTCGGCCCGGGACCCCAGACCCCTTTCCATGATGACCGTCCCGAAAACCCCGATCAATCCAGCTCCTGGGCGACTCCCTTCTGTCCACGCAATCGGTGCCCTCAAGGCTCATTGAACAAGCTCCCATACACATGGCGATTTCTCGGCGAGTTCGGCCTGGAGAGGTTTCCAATTATGGCTGCTCGACAGCATCGAACCACGACTTTTTTTTCCCCCTTTTGACTCAAGTGGAAAGCCCCAGTCACCCTCACAGCAGACGGAACCCCTTTTAGAAAATGTTCCCCTTCGATCCTGAGGTACGCAAAATTTTGTTCTTGAGGACGATTAAAGACATCTGGGCTTGTCGGATAGCAGGAACTCCAGTATCATCCCGGTACCCCCACCCCTTTCCCCCCTAGCCGGTATCACGGGGAGGACTTTCACAGGATGTGCCCTACGGCCCTGCAAATCCTACCCAGCGACTTACAGTCCCTGTCGAAAACCCTTCCTCTCCCCCTGCGCAGGTGACGCCCGATCGGCGGCCCGGAGCAAGTCCGGACGCAGTACCCCGTTCGATTCGTGGACCGTCCTTTTTGTGACTGATGACAGCAGCTGTTTTGCCACCCATTTTGGACAGTTCCATTCGTGAGGCGGCAGGAAGACTTCAGGGTTTTTGATGTTTCCTTTCAGGCGACCGCTTGGTGGGACTCGGCTTTTTTTAAGCGGGTTTTTTTGATCAGCTGAACCCGGCCGAGTATGGGTCGGATTTTCTTCCCCAGGTGGCGGGGGGGACTTCCTTTGGATGATGTCTCAGGCCTTTCCAATCTTCTCTGATCACCGTCCTGTCCCCCCCCTTCTTGGCTGGTCCATAAGGTATGGACCCCTGCTTCCTTTCCCTCCCGCTCGGCAATGCCCTTGCTCACTTTCCTTCCCAGGCGCAAGTTTTGCCCCTCTCGGTGCTGGACGAAGTTTTCCCCCCCGACTCTGGCTTCCCCCTTCGGAGTGCAGCGGGGCTGAGTCAGCACTCTATTTTGGCCAGGGGCGATGTCCAAAGGACCATTATCCACCAACCCTGGCGTGCCGTCAGGATGGTGTCCTCCCTCCCCGGTCTTTCTCCATGCGTCGTGGGAGGAACTCCGGGCTGTTTGTTGCGGTTTCGGCTCGACGCCGCTACCTTCCTTGTGATCTCGTCGTGGAAAGGATCGCCCTTGCCTCCGCCCTCTCACGGTCCTTTCGTGGCTGGCGATCGTCACGGCTGCTGCCGACCAGTAGCCTTGGAGATTTTCCAGACCCACACCCCTTTCGTTTTTCTCCCTGCTCGTGAGTACGGCACCAGGTCTGTCCCCATCCCGTTTTTTTTTTTTTCTCTTCTGATCCCCCTCGCCGAAGTCTGGGCGTCGCGTCTTCTTTGGCTCGCGAGGGACGGACGCCTCACAGCTTGTACGGAGGGGAGCGAGGTTTCAGAAAGGCAGTGATTTTTTTAAACAAGCCATGTTCTGTTCGTTTTCGGTCGAAAGAGCATGAGTACTGTTCACTTTCCCCTCGCCCCCTTTTCGACGTGCCTCTTTTCGACCTGGCCTGGAAGGAGGTCGGGTCGGCATGGTGGGCCAGCGGTGTGGCCATCTGATGTTTCTTCCCCGGCTGTTTTCTCAACCCTTCTTCCCCCCCCGCTTTCCCCTTTTCCCCCCTCTTCGGCACAGGCCGGTCATTCGGGACCGGTCCGGGTACTTATATTACCCCCCCCTTGCTTCTTTCAATTTCATGCTGGGGCGGATCACCTTGGTGCTTCCACGCGAACTCGTCCAACGGGTTGCTACAACTCAGCATTCCCCCTTCCCGCTCCGCCGGTTCGCGGCCCGCGACCCGGTTCCTACTACCGGCTTTTCGTGATTTTCATCGCCGATTTTGTTCTTGCTTGGTCTCTGACCCCTTTTTTCAGACCGCGGGCCGGGCCCTGGGCGTTTTAGGGAGGCGATGCGCGGGCGTCGGGGATCAACGTCTTTTTTAAATTCTTCTCACTGGTTTTCCTTTTCTGGCTGGCGGCGTGTGCGGCTGTCCAAGATAAATTCTCTCCTTCTTCCCCACCAGGACTCGTATTCTCTAGTGCTGGCTTCCTCTGTGGGGAGCTGTTACCTATCTTTGAATTCCACTGACACATGGGGCCGTCTTCTTGCCGACATGGTTCATCTGGTCCCCCCTGCTTCCTCCCCGGTGCCTCCGGCGCCTTTTTGCCCCCGACAGGTCCTCTGACGCTGCCGGCCGGTTCTCGCACAATTCCCGCTTCCCCACCTTTGTTGTTGCCCCCGTGAGGTCAGCGTTGTAAATACGTGGCGGGTTGTCCCCTCGCTGTCCGCCTTTTTTCCCGCCTTCTTTGATCTCATCGGGCCGAACGGGCGCGACCCTCTTCAAATTGCTTGACGGTTTCTCGGCCAGCCCGCTTGGCGTGAGTACGTTCTTTGTAGACGCGCGATGTTCATCCCCCCAGTTTTTCCCCCCCCTTTCTTTTCACTGCTGCGTCCCTCTTTCCAGGATCTGTCTTAGGAGCTTTCCTCTCTTTCGTAATAATACCGTTTTGTTGTTGATTTTCCTGGTGAGAGATCGGAATCTCGATTGCTTTTTTTCCTCGGCGAGTCCCACCGGGGCGATGTGGTGCAGTGTCTGACTTTCTTCGGTCTACCCGCCTCCCTCCCCTCCCCCGCCTGGCCGGAAGACCGCTACAACGTGGCTTGCCCCGCCCCCTTTTGAACGTAGAGCCCGCAAGGTCCCCTGTTACTTATCGAATCAGTTATCATGTTCTCCCCGCGGGTCCCGTGAAGCGGATTTTAAGGCCTCTGACCCCTCTTCCGGTCCCCCCCCCGTTGGGTGAGAGGCCGGAGGCGCAGGTTCCTTGCACTTTTTCGGCCATTTCCCCTTGCCTTTGGCCTTCTCTAGCAGGCTTATTCTTGACGGATTATCAGCCGTAGACCTAGCCCACATGTGGTATCTTTTTCCGGGACTGAGAAACCGCGACCCCGCGCATGTTCAGAAGCCGCCTTCATGCGCGGTCGTCCCCTGCGTTAGTCCTGGGTGGGGCCCAGCCGCTTCCATTTTTCTTGAACGCGAAGGCAAACACGCCGTTTGGCCCCTCGTCTCCTGACTCAGGCGAACGCCCATTAACATCCCTTTGTCAACCGCCCAGACGCGTCGGTTTCTCTTACTGATCTACTGCCCCTGTTCGGCTTGGGTCTGACGTCCGGACAGCAGCAACCCCCTCCCCTCCTCTTTCGTCTGTGGATGGCCGTGCGCGTCTTTTTTCGGGATGTTTCAGAGTGATGCTTGGACGAGGTCCGGCCGCGTAAGTTTCACCTTTTTGCCAGCCCATTTAGCCTGCCTGCCAGCATTCGTTGACGCGCAAGGTACAGGCCGCGCAGCGGCGCGGCAGCCCGTTCTGGACCGTCCCCCTTCCCGACTCTTTAGGACCGCCGTTTTCAAGATCAGTTACTTGGGGTGGTGTGACCCCAGCCGGGCTCCGACCAAGGTGCCGGTCAGCACCCGACCTGGCCCCTTGGAAACCTTCTCCTCCAACCCTGCAGGGGGCCGGAGTTTTACCCGACTTCCTCCTGGTTTCGGTTTTTCGATGCATTACGTAAACTCTGGCAGCGCGACAAAATCCTCACAGTAGCAGGGATGGCGCCTGAATCTCGGGCTACTCTTCTCGTCGCCTCCGGGGTGCCCCGGCTGCTTTCGCCTTTTTCGTCCTTTTTTTCCCGCCTTCAGTAGGCTACGCCCCGTGGCCCGGGAGGTTTCTCCACCCCCCCCACAAGGATCCTCGGTTCCTGGTCAGGACTGGCGTTCCAGGCAGGCGACTTCGCTCCCCGACCGTTCATTTTCGGTCTTCGTCGTCCCGTCGTCATAAGGAGTGATCGTCATCGCCGCCACGAACGTGATTATTAGAGCGGGTCCTCAACTGGCCACGGCTCCCCCTAGGCCTTTTTTGTCCGAGCGCCACCATTCGCCAGCAACATCCTTGCGTGCCGGCTGACGCCGCAGCTATCAGAGTTCTCACCTCCTGACCTGCCCTCACCATTTTTATGACCAGGCGTTGCCATCGCCTCTTTTTTTGAGATTCTTCACCGCCCAGGAAAGCGTCGTGGCCGCGTGAGCGGACGGCCCGCCAGCTCCCCCAACGCCAGGTCCAATTGAGGTTTCCCCTTTTGAAGCCGTGTCGGTGGGCACTTCTCCGAGGCTTTCCCGTCCCCCCTTTACTTCCCCTAGAGTTCCTCGTAAGGATCTCCCCCCTAATTTTGGCTAAAGAAGTCAACTTTTTTCGTTGCAGGGCTTGAGACTATCCCCCCTCCTAGCGGTTTCCCCCTCACGTCCCGGAGAAGCAGGCCGCCAGCCAAAATCGGGCGCGCCGCCCTTTGTCCTTAAAAGCGGCTTTTAAAAGCGACGCCCTCGCCGGTCCATCTCCTTCCTTTCGCCCCCCCCTGTCCAGTACCAGCCCATCCCTTTGACCCGCAGGGCACAGGCCGATAAGATGCCCCCAGACACCGAGTCCCCCGTGACCTAGCACCTTCCTCAGGGTCACCGGCACCCCTTTTTTTTCCGGTTGGCGTCTTCGGTTCTTCTCGATCTTTCGTCTCCTAGATCGCGGAGAACGTGAAGTGGTCATCCTTTTGTCGCCGTCCGGTCTGTGTTTTGTGCCTTCATCGTAGGTCAACCGTCCTGGACCATTCACCCCCCTTTTCCCTGTGTTTTGACTTCCTTCACCGCTTACAGAGTTGTTCCATTTGGGGCCGTAGCGAAGCCGTCGTTGCAACGATCTCGTACGGTGAGCCCATTCTGGCTCCTATGAGCTGCCTCCATTTTCCTATTGCCTAAGGCTCGCTAGCGGGGGGTTTTGTGTTTCTTTTCGTAGCGTCGTTTCCTTTTTTACCCAAGTGACTTTCCACTGAGTCACTGATTTTTTCTTACGCGTTTTTGCCTGTCTTTCTAGCAGCCCCAATGTCTCCAGTTCCGAGCTTCTGCGGCTTAATGATGGCCTGCGTCCGGAGTTCAAGTTTGAACTTTCCCTTTCGGCCCTCTCGGACTCTTGATCCCCAGTATTGGCGTTCGTCTGGCACTCCGTTGTCAGTTGTGCGCTCCTTTGTTCCGCTGTGCCAGCGCGGCCGGCCGTAGGACCTCCGTGCCTTGTGCCTGTCCCCTACTTTCTCCGGCGGTCGAGCTTATGGACGACGCCCTTCCCGGACATGCAGAGGAGTGTTCTTTTTCATACATCCGGGCGTATAACTGAAAGGCGAAGCCGAGGACCAGTATGCTGTAACCCGCTCTATGATTTTTGGTACCTTGCGACACCTTTGTCTGCCAAAGTTGTGGTCCCCTCCTCCGTTTGCCGCTGGTTCTGTGGCTAATGTTAGAGATTGATGTGGTTTCAGTTTGCCTCCTTTTGCTTTGCCTTCCCGTCTCAGTCTGTCTTCATGTCGGTGAACGGGTCGTTGTTTTTGGATAGCGGCGAGAGTCCTCTGGCAGACGGTCTTTTCCCAACTCTGACGTCTAAGACGTTTTTCTTTGCTGACGGTTTGTCGTCTCTGTCCTCTCCGCTCATGATGGGCAGTGTTCACCCGGCTGGCGTGATGCTATATGGGCTGCAGAAGGAAAGGAGGCCCTCGAGCGGCTGCTTCTTATTTTTTCTTCTTGTTTATTATATGTTCCCCTCAGGGTTTGATCCTTTAAAGTCAATCCCCTCATTTGATTCCCTTCTTGAATTCTAATGAATTCTGAGCGCCTCGCCGCGCGGCACCCCCCCGGTCATTAGAATCAATGGGCTGATTTTTCCGCGCGGTTTTTTGTTGCCCCGCGGTCTGCGGCCGCATCTCTTTCTTTTCCATCATCCTTTGGAGAGTCATGCGATCTCCGTTTTTACCGCCGGTCCCCATCGCCTTTCCCACATTCCGTCGACCTTCCCCGGCCCCGATTCGAATCGATTAGCTGCCGCCTCCGCCATCCGTCTTTGAACCCTTTTTTGACCTTCATTAACCCTTCCCCACGCCGAGGGAAACCTTCCCTCCAAGACATCTCCCCGAAACTGTTTTGTTCCGCCGCCGCTCCGGTCCTTTTTCCTCGCGCACTGAGGCATTCATTTCTCCGCCCCCAATACGAAAGGGGTTCGACCCGGCCCCTGACCCTTCTGTTCCGGTCTTCCCTCTCCCCGCTAAAGTCAGCACGTCTAGCTGAGGAGCAAGCCCGGGTTCTGGCGACGTGCCGCCCCGATCCCCTTCGGCGCGATCGCACCAACCAGCGTGGCACTTCTTCCTACATCCCACTTTCCCCCTTGACCCGACTGCGTCATCAAAGCGTCATCGGACCCCCCCAACCCCTTCCAAGATTCTATCCGACCGAGTTTTTGTTTCCCCCCCCCCGACAAGATTGCCCTCCACCTGGTTTCCCTCCCTGACCTGGTCGGTCATTAGTAAACATCCATAATCGCTTCGGTGACTGACCACAAGTACATTCATTTCCCGGGAAGCTACCCGGATGCTCTTTCCACCCATCCCATCTCCGCCGGTCCCTCGTGTATGTCGGACGGTCCGGTCCAGACGCGATAGAACGCTTTTATAAACTTGACCTACCAACCCGTTTTTCCGGGTACATCCTCCTGCATGGCGCTCTTTTGACAGGCCGACGAACACCCCTCTGCCCCTCTGACCTTTTTTGAATGCCGATCACCCTTGCCCTCGGTTCGCTGATCGATTCAAGACTAGGTTTGCTTGTAGATCTCACCTCCCGCGAGGCGCGTCATCCTCTTTTTCCCTCTCGGCGGGAACGTGTCAAGCTGGCTCTGTCTAGTCCTCTTCAACCCTCCTCCTGCCCCTTCGCGGGTCCAAGGCCCGACCGCTTCTGGGAACCGCCCTCCTGCCCCCAAACACGCGATTGTTCTGTACAACGATCTGAATCCCGGCCTTTTTCCCAGGGCGGATTTCTTTCCCGCGCGGCTCACCTCGTTATCGCGGTGAATGAGCCCCCTTTCCAACCTTGCAGGTCCCACAACGCCTGTCCGGTGAGTACTTAAACGTTCTTTTTTGCCTGTGTGCCTCTGGGTACCAGGCGACCCCTTCACCTACCGAAACACCGACTACCACACCCGGTCTCAACCCGTCAAGTGACCAGATGGCTGACATCTCGGCCTACCCGCCCTATTCAGTACCTCTGCTCCTCCGTTTTTCAGCGGAAACCCTCTCGGCCCCTTCTGACCCGGGTAGCTGAGTGCAACCATGTGTGTCGTAGCGTTCATGACTTACTGCCCCTTTAGTTTTTCACGTCACCCTTTCGGGCGTACTGCGTTCAAGGCGTGTGCATGGCCCCGGCGGCTGCGAGAGCTGGGCTGAAGTCTTTCAAGGGCGCAGCCTCTCTCTTTCCTTTGTTGCTGCCGGGTGTTCCCTTTTGCCGGGGTGACCCTCTTTTATGGTCTCTTGGCCGGACCCCTGGCCAAGCGGGGCTCCCGTCTGACAATGCGGGGCCAATTTTTTGCCGATCATTTTACGGAGATTATGGTAATTCCTTTCCTTGGTTCCCGGCCTCCTTTCGCTGCCCCGACAAAGGCGGCTTCCCTTGTTCTTTTTCGGAGGCCCTCGTTATGTCCATTGTTTGCTGCCTTTTCGTGCTACGTTCACAGGGCGGTTAATGCCCGGTCCCTCAAGACCTGAACGGCCATGCTATGGCCAACGACCGTGATCCCTTGCCCTTGGGTCCCTACCTTGGATTGTTGGTAAGCAGCGCCTTTGTTTTTTCTGGTCTTCTGGGCGGCAATCGATCTGTTCTTTTTTTCCAACCTGGTGTGCGACTGCAACCACGCTTAAATTCTGGGGCTGTCTCCTTGGGCCGCTGTTTTTTGATAAGCCGGCTCTTCTCGATCCACCCCCCCGTCGTTCGTGGCTTTGTCCGGCTGCTCCACTCCTTTGCCCGATCTTCTCCGACTCACCGGCTACAACTTTGATCGCGCGCTGCCTGCTCGTGGACCAGGTCCATGACCATTTACTCTGTAGTCTTAGTGAGCTCAGCCGACTTTCTTGGTCTCCTGGACTATTTTTTTAGCGAGACGCGGACGATTTTTACCGCCCGCAAGATGAGAGAGATTTTAGACACCCGCAGATGATAGGCGCCATTCCCGGTTCTCTTCGCCTTCTTTTTTTTTCCGGAGAGCCTTTATCCATGACACATTACCAAGTTCGTTGTCCCATATCTCTCTCTTCATGTTTGGACGGGCTGGTTTACCTGGCGGTTGATGGCCATTCGTCCTGCGCCGTCTGCTTTTTCCACCACCCAGCCGTAACGATCTCTTTCTCTTCGGGCCGCTAAGAGTCATGGTTCTTGCCGAGCTGCCGGATGCGAGGTTTTCCCGATCCCCCCTGCTTTTTTCAATGGCTTCTCCCCGGTTAGGGACGATTCCCGCGGAGGCAAGTTTTCCTCACAACGGCCTTATTGAACATCCCTCCTTCCCTCAGCTCTCTTCCAGAGACCCTGCCTTTATAGGTGAATCGCGATAATGATGTTAGTGATGGTGAGCAAATCTCCAAAAAGCGGCCGTCTGGGCGGAGATCAGGCTGGCGCATCCGCTGGCGCGTTTCTTCTGTTTCCCGGCTGTGGTGCTTTTTCTCCCCTTTGCGCCCCTTTATCGTGGCCGGCGTTCGTGCTTTCTTCAACTTGAGGGATTCCAACCCCATATTTTCTATGAACGGGCGTAGCCTTGGGGCTCGGTGGTCTTGTTTTCTCCCTTCCCCGACCTCTTCCCCCCTTGTTATCGGAAGTCCCCTTAGGGCTCGTGCTTCCCTGACGATTTTGCCGGTTGACGACCAGGTACAAGGAAACGTTCGCCGCAAGGCTGCCATCCCCACCCGGTTTACCTTCCCAGGTTAGCTTCGTTCCAGCGGGGAAACTCGTCCCTCCTTGAGCAATGACGTAGTTCCCCTGGGCTCATTCGAAATGGCTTTTTTAACACGTTCTTCCCGTGCTGAGCTTTTCTTTCTTCGTGGTCGTTTCTTCTTCTTTTCCCTTCCCTTGAGTCACTTGAAGCTTTTTTTTTTTTTTACAGACTCTGCCCATTGGAGATGCTCTCCTCTTTCTTGGTGTTGGATTCGATGGACCCTCTTTCCTCCCCCCATGCCCTTTTTCCTTTAGGCGCAGTCCAGCGGGCCCTCCCGGCTTCCTTGACCCCGACAGCAGGTCTACTCGTACTTCCCCGACCCCGCGGGCTGTAGTCCGGCAGCTCAGTTTGAAGACGTTAGTGACCGCCAGTTTGACGATGCGTGGGTACCCTGTTTTTGACCCTTCCTATTTTCAGCGAGTTGTGACCCGCCCCTCCCTCTACGGTCTGGCCTTACCTCGTTCTTTTCCCCTGTTGCGGGCTGCTTGCCTTGCTCAGAACGCCCCCTGCGGTTCATCCTTTCCTGGTGCCAGCCCGCACGTTCCTTGCACCTCCTAGTAGCCTATCCTCCCCCTCTTGATAGCCCCCCCCAGTCGGCCGATTCCTCCCAGTTGTTGTGGGACCGGTCCCCTTAACTCTGAGGACCCTCGCCCCTCCCGGCTGTCCAGGCCCCATCACTCGTCTCGCTGTGTTTTTTTTCTCCCCCGCTTCCTGGTGTTGGATCTAGTAATCGTTCCGCGTCCACCGCCGACGGCCAGCGGTTCATAGACTTGTCATACTCACCTCTGTAGAACTGATTCAATTGAACTTTTGGGGTTTAACACCCAAAAAATATACGTCAGGGGGAACAGTAGTTGGGTTGGACCCCAACCAATGACGGTTCTAAAACCAAAAACACAACCACCCCACCCCCACACTCCCTCATCGCTAGGGCTGCCCTCTGCTGCCCCCAAGCTTTTTGCCCGGCACCCTTGAGGCTTTTCTGCCTCAGTTCATGCTACATCAACTGCTCACCGAACTGGCTCGTCCGTTTCTTTCTGGCCGCATATTCCTGGGCGGCCGTCTCTGATTTGCAGCCTTGACGTTGGAGAAGATGCCCCCCCTGCGTTCTGGAATTCACGTCCCACAAGGTGATTCTCCCCGGCCCCCCTCCCGAGAGTTATCCGCGCCAGTTCCAAGGCTCCTCCGCCCACACTGGTTTTGGCGAAGTGTAAGCGGATCCCCCCCCCCTTCCGTCGTTGGACCCTCGTGAAGCCCTCCTCGAGCCTTCATCTTTAACCTTGGGTTTTTGTCTCCCCGCAACGTGCCAGTTTCCTTTGGAAAGGCCCAGCAGACCGGCCAGTTTTTTGAAACCAGGTCCGGCCCCGGCACCGCACCGAGGGCCATTCTCCCCCCATCAGTCCACTTTCTCCCCTTTTCATCTTTTTCGGTAGTAAGGCTGTCATTTTAGCTTTTTTTGAAAACCATGAGCCAGACATTACGTGTATAGCCTATGTCTCTCGACTCGCCTTCTTTTGTAGTCCCCTCCTCTCTTCTTTTTCCTTCCCTTGCTCCCCCTCAGTGGCCCCTTCTGCTCTCTACGGACTACCCGAGTTGATTTTGGCATACTTTTGCCAGGTCAGAATCCGCTTCCTTCGCGGCATACCCGAACGGGCATGTCCGTGCTTTCCTTCCTTAGCCCGACTGTCAAGCCCCCCCCCCTGCAGCAGGAGTTATACATAGAACCGCCACGAAAGTCTTTCTCTTAGGAGGTGTAAGCACGAGGGGACGAGCCCAGTAGGTAGAGTTTTGGTGTGTTAGATATCCCCAGGTCAGAACCGCCAGTTGATGCCGCCTTTCCTGACGCAGAATCGCCCGGAATTAAAAAATACATGACTGTGCCAGGAAACCTTTTGCTGTGATATTTAACTTTGTGGCCATCTCCGCACTTGAAATAGCTGATGAAAGGGAAAAGAGCGGGTGGCTAGTCAGAAGTACGTCTCTTAAATTCTCTAAATTAAACTATCTGTGCCAACTTGATCCTCCAGTTTAGGTGGTGTGTGACGATCTTCCTGGCAGTTATTGTTTGTTTTGGGGGTGGGGCTGTGATGGCTCCTTCAAGAGCGGTCCATAGCATAACGGATGATCGTGCCCGATGGTTTCACCTCCTTTTCTCCGGCTTGCTTCCTTTCTTTCCTGGACTACCCTTAACGTACGAGTAGACCGGCCACGGCGACGCAACCCCAGTAGCCGGGCGGCCCCTCCCGTTGTACTTCGACTTGCGATCATTCCTTTCGCCCATCTCGCCGACCGCGACATTTATAGGCACCCTTTTTGAAGTAAAGGAAGTCCCTCCGAACCCGGAAAGGGGTTCCCAGCCCAGCCATCACGATGAACCCTTCTCTCCTTCCCCAGGGTTGGCTGCTGACCGGCTCCGTTTCATCAGGGGCCGGTAGCGTTCCGCTTTTAACCTTTTTGGGTACGAGCTATGAGTAGGCCGCGATTATCGAGGGCAGCCCTGCCAGAGTGTTCCTTTTCCCCGTGTTCGCCTTTACTTTGTTGCGTTGTCTGGCTTTTAAAGGTAGGCGCAAGTCTGTCCTTCTGGCACAGCATTCCGTGCTTTCCCGCCTCTTTGCGTGACTGTAAATGTAGGCCCCCTTTTCCTACTTCCTTGCGTGCACAGCCCCTCTTGGGGACGGAGATGGCTGAAGCTGAGCTGACCGTGGACCGAGGGGGAGCTCCGTCCGCATTGTAATTTCCCTGGGTTTTGTTTGTGAAGTATTTTTTTAGGTGTGACTCACATCTTCATTGGCCCCCTAGACTTTTCAGAGTACAGGTGTGCAGTCGTAGTTGATCCCCGTTTTTCCTCCCTGAGATTCTGAATTCTTCTTCCCTCGACTGCGCGGATTATTTTCTTATCCTTCCTGCCGTTTCGTCCTTTGCTCCCCTCCCTCGATTTCGTCTTTTTTTGGCATAGGTCTGACTGGAAGAGATGGGTTTTCTGGGCCCCCTCCTCCTTGCAGGCCAAGCTATTACCCTTCCGGGCTTTGGCCGGTAAGCGAGCCTTTCTAGACGTGTGGTTTGCACTTCCAGTTCGTACAGGGCGGGCCCAATGTGACCACCGGGCGCTGTTCGGGGTGGAATGTCCCCCTTTCGACTCCGCTTCTTTCCCGATTTCGTGATTCCGACCCGATTTTCCCCTGTTTCTCTTTCCTTTTCAACTGCCATGGGGGTCCGAAGGATTGCGACACCCTTTTCTGTCTTCACCAGTGGGCTTGGAGCTTGTTAGCCGTCGGCCTTGAGTGCGCAACACACAAACCAAATTTTTGTCTTCCCCGGTCCCTCTCTGTTCTAGTTTGATGGGGTTTGCCTTTTGATGATTTTCGTGTTTGACCAGAATATCCTTTGGCTTGGCCATGTTCGGGAGTCGGTAGAGTTTTACCGGCTGGTTGGTTCCGCCCGCGAGGGGATAGGGTGCGCCCGTTCTCCTCTACCCCGGGCTTATTCCCTTTTTTTTTTTTCTGTTTTCCCGTGTACTTTTTTCTTTTAAGGAGGACGAGGTGCAGGGGTTAAAATTTTCCGCTGGAGGTTTTTTTTGTTCCTTGGCTGCTGCAGCGTGTCCCCCGTATGCGATGCCTCTATTAGCGCCGGAGTCTCCCGGTTTTTGCGGGTGAGATTCTTCTATCTGTCCATAAGGTGGTTCCATCCTTTCCCCCCCCGGTCACTCCTCTCTTGATGGCGTCCGTTATTTGGCCTTTTCATTCAGCGAACCTCGTCGCGGGCCATCGGTGACCGTTTTTCGTCAGACATGTTTCTCTGTCCGCTACGGTTTTTTCCGCTTATCATCTGTTCCGTGTTGTGTCCAGAGAGATGCGGCGATACTTGCTCGTTCGCGACAACACTCGAAATCTTCTCACCCCCTTCTGGACGCGCGGCGATCCTCGATGAGCAGGCTTTTTCAAGCCTTAAAGATTTTAGTTTTTTGAGATTCCCTCCACACTGTAAGGGGAATGAGAAATCTCTCCCGAAGACCATTCTTTTTTGCCGCTTCGCTCTCTTCTTCCTCCATTTTTTTTTTCACATTAGTAGTGCCCCGACAGCGGTCACGGTTTAAACCTGTCCAGAGTCTTTACGGCTTCCGGTCATGCCTACTTCTACCTTCCAGCCTTAGCGATCTTCGCAGAACGAGGGTTAGCCCAGCAGGCGCCCGATCCATCTAGGCGATGCCCCCCAACCAATCGGGCACCTCTTTCACCGACATCTAATGCCCCGGCATAATTCTCCGATAACGCAAACAGGGCCATCAACCCACAAAACGTTTTACCCCTTTCTTACGAGCAGACCCTTACCCATACTCCACCCCTGCCCAAAGAAGACAATCCATTTTTTCTTCCAGGAAACGTGGGTCGGGCATCGAAAACCTTCATCATCTATTTCTCAGTTGGACATCCAGAAGGGGTTCAAGATATGATTACATCCCCACCTCCCAAGTTGCTTAATACCTCGCGCTCACCCGAACGCCCCCGAAAAAATGGGCACCCCCGGTCCCAGCTCGGATATTGTGCTTACGTACCTCTTTGCCTGCACTCGATAAGTAGTCTTTAGTCCCTCCCACCAAAGAGTAGGTCGGCGGGAGCGGATGCTACGTCCGCTACCCCCCCCGATCGTCCCGCCGGGGCGGACCGTTGCCGATCCTTTTTCCAAATTTGGGCCCCCTTCTGCAACGAATGGAAAGTCTCCCTACTACACTTCCCTCCTCGCCGGCGCTGGTTCCTCTGCAGTCGGCCGCAGACTTGAATGGAGACCCCTTTTCCGCTATTGGGGTGTCACGACCTGCACCCCCCCCAGAATTCCTGGCCCAATTTTGTCGATGGGCTAAAGTCTTTTTACACGGCAAGTGTTCGTAAAGCTAACTGTACCCTCCCTCCTTCCACAAACCACCCCGCCTACCGGACAGGATCCTGACCTAATTCCTTCCACCTCCGGGAGGTGAATCCGTCCTTCAGCCAAGGGCACCGAGCCTCTTTGGGTAAGCCGCTTGCGTCTCTTCCGGTCCCTAAACTTGCCTCTCTAACTTTTTCCGGTTGAAGATTCCCCCCCGTGACTGTGTGCTATGTGGAAAGAAGTTCATACCCGGAACATCCAGAAAAAAGCTGACTACACCGTCACGTCCGAAAATAGATGGAAAAGTCGAGGGATGACCGCTCAAATCTCGGCGGCGCCCCCGCAGATTCTCAGTCCGCATCGCCCCGCAGTTCAAGCGGGAACCAAGACTCGTGAAATGATTGACCGATTGACGGGGATTTGGTGTGATGAGCAGTTCATCTGCTCGGTGCAATGGGATTGTGTAAGCCCTTCCCGGGGTCGGTTCTTTTTTCCTGTACCAATTCTGAGCCTTGTTCCCATGTCATTAGGCTTTTTTAGCAGGACTTTAGCTGGTAGTTTTTTTTCACACTTGTCTGGTTCCGACTAACTTTGGGTCGTGTTTGGCTGCTTTCGCTTTGCTTTTCTTTTTTCCATTTACTTTCGCATTTAGCCCCGTTTGGCAAGCGGGACAGACTTTCTCCCGGCCTTTTTCTCACCCATCTTGGGCTTGTTTGGACGCCATCCCGTACTTGAGTGATGCCCGCTTCTGGTCTGGAAGAGGATTTCCATTCCTTGATCACGATGCACGACAAAGTGAGCACGGCAGCCAGGTGCCCTGGCTGCTTTCCGCTTTGGCGGCTTCGTCGTGCTCACGCGGCCCCCCGGCGTGGTCCTTGCGTTCCAGCTCGGAAAGGCCATGGCTTGGCCTCTGCCAAAAGTAGTGACCTGGCGTGACGTAATGGGAGGTGTCATGCCGCGGCTGGCTCGGCCTTCTTGCGTCTTTTCCTTTCTTGGCTGTTTTCTTCTTTGGCCAGCAAGAAAAACCACTGTACCTTTGGATCTAGTCGTCCTCCCGGTTTGCGAATTTGTGATACACCCGGTCAAGTTCGTTTGCTGTGATCGTCATCGGCACTTCTTGCACGACATGCTGACCCTATTCGTCTTCTCATCCCTCGACCTGCCCCCCTTTAGTTGCTTCGCGCTGATCGTGCTGTCCTAACCAGGTCGTCAGGATTAGTGACTTGAGTGTCTGCGAGCCGAAGGGTAGAGTTCTGGCCTGGACTGATGATCGAGGGACGATTCTGGGAAGTCGACGCTCCCCCTTTTAGCGAGAGGCGCGGACAGAGACCGCAGCTGAAAATTGTAATCAGGTTGCTCTGCTGTTTTTTCGCCTCTTCTTCCAGTTTCCTCGCTGTATCCTTCTTCCCCCCATGTTGACCACCGGTCGCAGTGTACTCCCGCTGCTCGGCCAGAGGCCTGCTGGGGCCTTCGGTGGTTTCCTGGGAAATTCCAGCTGTCTTGGCAATTTCGGTCCTGCCTGGTCGGCCTCCCTTCTTTCCTAGCCACCCCCCTCTTAACTTTCTTCCTGATAGATTGGGACTTCTACACGATGTCGAGGGTCAGATTTGGCTGCGGGAGCTGAGATTCCCTGTAATGGTCGGCTGATCACCGCCCTCTGGCCGGATTAGTCATTTTTCTTGGCACGGTGTCATCCAACGACCTTACTTCCCTGGTTCTCCGGTACAAAAGGCATTGCTTACATTCCCCCGTCATAGGAAGATATTAGGAATCTACGGCCTTAATAACCGGCTTCTCTGGATCTAGCGCTTCTCTTTCTTTTTCTTTCCTGTTCGACATAAAGACCCAGATGGGAAGGGAATGGGCGGAATCAGGAGACTTTAGAGTTCGGAGGTGATTTCCCCCCACGTCTGGTTTCACGCTGTTGTCGTTCGCCCTTTATTTATCAAGTTTCTTTCCCTTCCTGTATGTGGAAGGGCTTTCACCATACGTCCTAGACCCTTATTCCACACCAATTCCCTTCTCACGCTGCTTCGACCTTGTCCTTTTTTGTCTTCCAGAATGTGGGTGTCTTGGCAGTGGTTTCTCAGTTCCGCCGGACCTGACCGGGGGTTCTTCGTCCGTGACCTTTTGCTGATCATCTTGTTAGGGTTCTTCGTACCCCCCTTGATTCCGACTCTCCTTCAGGGTGGCCGAAAGGTCGATTGAACTTCAAGACACCTGGAAGGTTTCTGCAATTTTGTGCAGTTAACACACAAGTTTGGTTTCCCCGAGATGTCAGCGCCTTCCCCTTCTCTTCGGCGTGTTTTTCACCTTTTTCCTTTTTTATCTCCTTTAGCTGCTTTTCCCTTCTTGCATGGTGTGCAGAACTGGGTTGGGCAGTCCTTTCTTTTCCCGTGTTGACGCAGACGGGTTTGTGAGTTTTGTAGCTTGCTGTCTCTTTCTCAATTCCGGCCGCTCCCTCTTTTTATTCGCGCACGTTCAGACCTTCTCTTCCACTCGGAGCTGTTCTTTTTTCCTTTTCTTTAATCCTCCCTAAGTGTGGTTGTTTATAGGATTCCTTTATCGTGGCTAGGCTGGAACGTGCGTAAGGACCAGAGGGCGCGGGGAGTGTTTGCTCGGACAGCAGAGTCTACCCGGAACCCACCAAAACGTTTTTTTAACACTCCGTTTTTTTTCCTTCCGGCTTCCTCCCTTTCCGAGCCTGTTTGTATTGAAAGAACCTTCAGTCCGAAGTGCCCTGCTCGACGTCAGGTCATGTCTCCTTTAGAGGTGACCGTAAGAGTGGACCCTTTTAGGCCGTTTCCCTGATCTTTTTCACTGGTTTTGTGATTTTTTCCCTTGGCCTCACCCGGTCCTGGGGTAGGTCCGTGAACTTTTCCCTGCACCAATGCGCCCTTCTAATATTTATCCAGCCAGAACCATCTCTTCAGCCCGCGGCCGCTACTCCAGTTGTTTTTTTTTTTTATTTTTTCCCTGCCTGAACCTGATAGCTGCCCTGGAGACCAAGCAGCCCCATTTGAAGTTTAATCTCCCCACTCCTTGTCGTATCGTGTGGGGGTGTTGGTGGTGGGTGGCGGTGTCTCTTTTGTTCTTTTGGGGGTGTGGTGTGTGGGGGTTTTTTGGGGGGTGTACTCCTATCGAGTACAGGTATTGTCCGCTGCGGCCGCCATTTCCGACGGGCCCCCTCCGCGTTATAAAGGAAGAACCGGGTCCTCCACGCACAAAGCTGTACCCAGTCATTTTCCCAACGAAAGAGAGTCTTGGCGCTCTGCCTTCTCGCCAGCCCCGTTTTGACGGCCCTTGTTCTTTAGTTTGCCCATGTCCCATCCTCCAAGGAATCGATGATAACCTTGACCTCCCTTCTTGGTGGAGTAGTGGCCGCGCGGTGGGAAGGGGCTCGGGCTTTGCAGCAGGTCTTTCCTTTGTAGACGAGTAACCCCTGTCCGCCGTCTTCCGTTCCCTCTTTCCCCCTCAACAAGGTTATGAGCATTCAAGGGCTTGTAGTTCCTGAAGCTTACGCTTTTCAGCGCCTTCAGCCTTCCCCAGGCCGGCGACCATTCTCTCTTAGGCCCGCCTCGCTTTTCCAGAAGATTCATCGGGTAATTATGGTGGTGTGCGAAAATCCTCCGGGCGGCCAGTAGTGCTTTGCACTCAAAGAGGGGCACAGGTCCAACAGGCCGTCCCTTCCCCCCCTTATTACTTTCCCCCGCTTACAACATCGCAGTAACACGGCGACCTGTTTCATTGTCTAGCCAGGAGTGACATCTGGTCATCTCTCAACAAGGCGCCCCGCGCAGTTGCACCCCCTTAGTGAGGGCTTCAGATTTTCTCTGTTCTCCCCCTATCTATAGAATACGGGGCGTTTGATTAGTCGCTCGGCCATACTTCCTCAGTCCAGGCGACGCCCTTCCACGTAGGCTAGATCAATTCCATTCCATCTCGCGGGTTCTGGGTACTGACCTGGTGCTTGCCCTCAAGAGCAGGTCCCTCTCGAGGCTTGTCACTCCCGGGGTATTTTTTCATTCGTCATCCAGTTCCTCTCATGGGGTTCTCTAAGGTCGTGCAGCAGTCTCTCTGACGATCGCTCCCCCCCGTTCCTTCCTTATCGAGCTTTCTACCGTGGCGCGAAGAAAACCGAGTCCCGCGATTTCTGATCACAAGCATGTACGTGGGCCTGGAGAGAGAACCCCTGGACGAAAGCAACATCCCGGCTATTCGACAAGGACGACTCATCTCTGCAGGCCGCGTTTGCTTCCATCCTTCCGGCACGCCCCTTGTTTCAGTCTATAAAGGTAGTTGGCCCATCTCGATGGCCGTTTCCGAGACTAGAAAAAAGGAACTCTGACTTTTTGGCCTCGTTGCTCCCCTGACTGCTGACTCCAGCGCGCTTCCCCCCTGATTCAAGGGTACAATTTTGGGCCCCCGTTCAGACCTTTTTCTTGGGTCCAGTCTATCGAGCGGGTCCTTTCAGAGATGGATCTTTCCAGGCCCCCTGTTCATTCTCCCCTCCTACATTATGCGCAGTCAGCCGATGGTTGGACAATTACGTATGTTTGACAGGGCCGTTCTCAGAACCGCCCGTAGGCCGAGGTGTCACCGCCCCTTACCCGCGACTCCTTTCAGCCAGTCCGACCCAGACTTGAGAGACGCCCTGTTTACTCTGAAGGAGATCCCCTGCGACAAGGCGCAGACCCGCGCCCGAAGGGCATTTTTAGAGCCCTCCCTTTCGGCTTTCCCGGAAGACAGTCCCCCCCTCAAAAACTTGACGTGTACACCCATCCACAGGGCCATGCCGTATAAGATGAGGCAGACTTCCACAGTCGGTGGCCCAAGCGACACGTCTCCCTTTTTCCTCATGTTTCACCTTAGTCGTGGCTTTTCCTTTCTTCGGTCTCTGAGGTAATGATTCGATCGTCGGGGCCGCCATACCCGAAGAGGTTGAGCAACCTGCGCATGTCATTTGCATTTTTTTCTCCCGTGACGTGTCGTCGGATTTTTTTCGGGATGTGAAGAGGGTTTTTTAGGTTCCACAGTTTAACATTGCCAGGTGTTTGAAGTTAACTCTTGAACTCGGCGTGTAACTCCCTTGAACCGTTCTTGCCCCTTTGCTCTGAAGCTCGTTTTCACCACGGTATTCGGCCCAGTTTCATCATGTCTTCAGATGCCAGTTATTGCAGCCCTGTCCTAGGTGCCAGTACTTTTTCATGGATCGCTTTCCAGGTTATGCGTGGGTTTTTGTTGTTGTTTTTAGGTTGTTTCCGTCTCTGTGGTCAATAAAAGGTGACTTACCTTTCGCCCAGCTACTGTTTCAAGGAATTCTTTTTTATGGGGTGGCGTCGAGGACAAGCCAAATAGATTGTAACTGTTTTCTCCATTCCTGATGATTTACTCCTCCTCATGTATGACAGCCGCATCATCTTGAGGTTAAGTTTTGGATTATACGGAGAAGCTTACCCCTCTTGAAATCCTTGATCGCCAAGCGGGTTGATCGGCACGTTCCGGTCCTAATTTTCCTCTCTTTCTGGTTGTTCTAGGATGTTCACTCAGAGGCCTTGCCCTTCCGAGATGTACCCTGTCGTTCAGTTTTCCCTTTTTCAAGACGCCTAGATATTTGATGAGAGGCTTACTGAATCATCCTTTTTTAAAGGGGCAACCTTGAACATCTCGCTTCGGTTTGGGAATAGCCCCTCAGGCTCCCTATCCTAAACTCTGGATGTCCGCCGATCTTTCATGAAATTCGATTTGTCCTATACGTATTATGGTCCGTTCCGACTCTCCACACCAACTTGCTAGGTATTCCACAGTTGTCTTTGTCTTTTTCCTAGATCTGGGATTTGTCTTCGGTTCGCTATATTTTTGTTGGATTTCTGCCTAGTGTGCTTGATTGAAGTAGAATTTTATGAACCTGTCTGTTCTTTTCTGTCGGTGAACGAGTTTCCCCGGCTGGTTGGTTTCGTCTCCTTGATAGTCTCTGGTCGACTTTCGCTGACAACTTGTCTCTGCGTTTATGTGCTGACCCGCGTATTGAGCTTTCCTTTAGACGCTCTTGATTTTGCTTTTTGACAAGTGCCTTGGAGGTGTTGCTTCTGCTTCTTTCCTTCCGCGGCCGCGGCAGATTAAGCTTTTTATGTCTGCGGGCATGCTTGTTCTGTGAGATCTTTCTCCTATGGGACCAATAAGGTCTTGCTTTTTCAATTAAAGGTACCTTTCCGATCTTGCTTTCTTCGCGTGCCTGCTCATGCGCTTCGAACGACTCTGCGCGCTTTGCCCCTTTTTTTCAATGGTGTGATTCCTGACTGTGGAGATGGCCGCTTCGTTTGTTTTTGCCCCGAGACGAGGCGCATTCGC